>VYLT01000169.1_pt1 | contig 16075 bp, 16 predicted proteins | sample 5114261 | NCBI WGS metagenome assembly VYLT01 (sample SAMN12291815, study PRJNA351875) | freshwater metagenome | isolation source: freshwater lake | place: USA: Michigan, Little Long Lake | collected 2011-07-12 | reverse complement strand
ACACCGGGGTCGGCACATTGCCAAGCCGCAGCAGCGATTTGTTCCCAAAGTTCGCGTGCTTTGAGGGTCTTGCGAGCCTTTGGCGCACGTCCTTCGCGTTTGGCTTTTTCTTTTTCGGTTCGCCAGAACAGGTGCCAATCGCCGTCTTTCTCGACCGCATCCATAAAGGCATTGTCGATACGCACAGTGTTGTTCGAGTTTTGACCCGACACGGTTCCATAAGCCTTTGAGTTCCAATCCGTATCGTACTCTTCGACCTGAATGGACGTGTAACCCTGATGAGCCATTTGCAGAACCCGTGCAATCGAGTTTTCGGGCACAAGGTCACTGCGAGCCGCAAGGATCGCCTTCTTGAGTTCAGGGTTGGTCTTCGGGTTGAACTTCTCGTCGGCCTTCGGGTGTCCGTTGATTGCCTTGAAGATCGCATTCAAATGACGATTCAACAGTTTCGACCCTTGAACAAGGGCAGCCACTTTCTGTTCTTCAACAACCTTCCAGTTAATGAACTCTTCGATATCCGGGTGATCGAGATCAAGCACGACCATCTTCGCGGCGCGACGTGTATTGAAGACAACGATACCGGAACCCGTTGGATCGGTCTTTGTCCAGATAACAAAGTTGTGACCCGATTCGGGGGATTTGTCATCGGGGGTCGGGCAATCGACCTCCACGTCGTACACGTCCATTTCGCCGATTTCTTCGACCCAAAGGACGCGGTGATTTTGGGCAGCCACTTCCTTAACGAAGTTCTCGTAAGAACCGAAACGACCTTCGATCTTCTGACGTAAGCCACTGATCGAAGCGATACGCCCAATGTGCTTCTTGCGAGCTTCGACGTACTCTTCAAAGGTGTCGATTTTATAACCTGCGTTGAGAAGATCGAACGCGGTGTTCAACATCTTCTGTTCCGAGGCAAGGGCTTGCATTTCGCGTGCGTCGCCCCGTTCGAGAAGCTCTTGGCTCTTGGTCTCGCTGTATTGGGCAGCCTTTTCGGGGTTCGAGTAGAACGAACCGAAACGGCTCATCCCGTTCATAATCCCGTTATGTGGGAACGATTCCAATTGGAAGACGTGGTCACCCTTCTCGGCCAACTCACGTCCGTGCAAGGCAGCGTGTTCGGCTTGGGTCATCACTTGCAGATTTTCGGGAGCGTTGTTATTTACGTTCTCGTCGATGTGATGAACGATACGCCCTTCGAGCGGTTCACCCATCACGTCACCAGCAACGAGCCGATGCAGGAACTGTTTTCCTTTCTGACCGTTCTTGAGATGAACACGCAAATGACCGTGTTGACGATCAATCGAGCATGCGAACAACGACATACCCGTTTCGAGTTGGGCAGCCCGTAAGACCTTGTGGTTCGACAAACGCACAGGGTGATCGAACGACATATCGAACGCCCCCTTATCGGTCGTGATACGCACCACTTTCTTCTGACCTGCCAACCATGCCCGTGCTGTCTTCGCCATGTAGCGACCAGCAAGCGGATCGTAACTCAAGCACACGAAATCCTTACCCGATTCGGCAAGGTCTTTGACCATCTTCGGGCCTTGTGCGGTGTAGACCAACGTGTAAGGGGCAAGGCATGTGCCGCCCGATTTAATCGCACCGGCAGCCCTATCGCCGATTCGTAAAAAGCTCATCAAACCCGAGGATTTACCGCCTCCGGAGAGGGGTTCGCCTTCCCCACGAATCTCGGAGAAATTAGATCCCGTACCAGATCCGTATTTAAAGATACGGGCTTCACGAACCCACAAATCCATGATCCCGCCTTCGTTGACAAGATCATCCGAAACGTGCTGGATAAAGCATGCATGGGGTTGTGGTCGCTCGTAGGCGTTGACGGATTTTTCGACCTGCTGTGTGAGGGGGTTGACGAAGTAGTGACCTTGTGGCGGCCCTTCGATACCGTAGGCCCAATTCAAACCGGTGTTAAACCATTGTGGTGAGTTGGGGGCAGCCATTTGGGTGGCGAGCATGTAGCAAACTTCGTCGTAGAACGCACGGGCATCTTGTTCGCTTGAGAAATACCCGCCCTTCCAACCCCAATAGGTCCAGCAACCGGCAAGGCGTCGGAACACTTGGCGAGAGTCACTCTCACCGACGTTGGTGGAACCTTCGGCGGGTTGCGATCTCTGAAGCCACTCGGGTACACCCTCTTCTGGAATGCGAACCAGTTGCGACGGCACGCCTGCCTTGCGAAAATACTTTTGGGCCAAAATATCGACCGCAACCTGAGACCAACTCTCAGGAACCATGACGTTTTCCATCGAAAACACGATAGAGCCGTTCGGATTCACAATCCGACTGGAACGCGGAACGAAATTTACTCCATCAAAGGAGTCTTGACCTTCACGGGTATAAAGACGAGTAACTTGCATAGGATTCCATCACTTCGGAGGCAAATTCATACCCCGCATTCTTCGACAGCAACCGATTTCTTGCAAAGGGATTATGAAGGTTGACGGTTGAAAAAAATCCACCTCTGATAGCGCAGACCGGATCGAGAACCTGAGCGGAAAATCTTCCTAAATCGGCAAACTCGCGCAACCCGCTATGAACTATCCCATCTGTAAGGATGTTCAGTAATTTTAGGAATTTTGTTTGAAGTTGTCGAACCCCTAAATCCGGCGATATTATCTAACTGAAGTTTAACGCTATCACGTCAAGAAAGCCGAGTGGTCCATCTTAAGATGGACCACTCGTGTCGATTGACTTCGACTCTCAACTATCGATGGCACTAGACAAGGTTTCCCCGAATAAATACACCTACATAACTCTCTCTTGGTCGGATTATTTTGGAAATCACTTGGGGAACTGGAAACCGATGGCGACGTTTACCGAACGACAAGCAATCATTAACTCGATTGCCACAACCGAATTACATCTCAATCGGGTCGATATTGCCTCCGACCACTTCAAGGATTGCTTCGGAGAATTGGTTTTCAGCGAGGCCGTTCAACGTGAGCGATTGCCAAAACCGATTTTCAAAGCGTTGCAAAAGACCCTTCGCAAAGGGGATCGTCTCAGCGAAGATATTGCCGATGCCTTTGCCAGTGCCCTGAAAGATTGGGCTCTCGAAAAAGGGGCTACCCACTACACCCACCTTTTCCAACCAATGACCGGCATCACCGCCGAGAAACACGATTCGTTTATCTCCCCCAACGGTGACGGCACCGCTATCGCCGAGTTTAGCGGGAAAGAATTGGTCAAGGGTGAACCCGATGCAAGCTCCTTCCCTTCGGGCGGGATTCGGGCTACCTTTGAAGCTCGTGGATACACCGCATGGGACCCGACCAGTCCTCCCTATATTATGGAAGCTCCGAACGGGGCTACCCTTGTCATCCCGACGGCATTCGTTTCTTGGACGGGTGAAGCTCTCGACAAGAAGACCCCGTTACTCAAGAGCATGGACGCCCTCTCCGAACAAGCCAAACGCATCCTCAAGTTGTTCGATAAGAAAGTGGATCGGGTTTTCACAACCGTTGGACCTGAGCAAGAATACTTCCTGATTGATCGTCAGTTTTACCTTGCACGTCCCGATCTTCTGAATGCTGGTCGAACCCTGTTTGGAGCGAAACCGCCGAAAGGTCAGGAGATGGAAGACCAATACTTCGGCTCCATTCCAGAACGGGTGATTGCGTGCATGGCCGATACGGAAATGCAGCTTTACAAACTCGGTGTGCCGGTGAAAACCCGTCACAACGAAGTCGCCCCTTCGCAATACGAAATTGCACCGATCTTCGAGAATAGCAACGTCGCTACCGATCACAACCACCTCACGATGGAAGTGATTCGACGCACCGCACCAGCCTACGGGTTGGCCGCACTGTTCCACGAAAAACCCTTCGCAGGGATTAACGGGTCGGGTAAACACAATAACTGGTCGATGGCCACCGACGATGGCGAAAATCTTCTGAACCCCGGCGACACCCCACACGCCAACGCTCAATTCTTGGTCTTCTGCACGGCGGTGATTCGGGCCGTTGCCAAATACCCAGAACTCCTTCGTTTGACCGTTGCTACCGCTGCCAACGATCACCGACTTGGGGCTAACGAAGCTCCTCCCGCTATCATCTCGATCTTCCTCGGCACCCAACTCCAAGAGATTTTCGAGCAACTCGAAGCGGGTACATCGAACCCGACTAAGCACAGCGAATTCATGGAGATCGGCGTCTCGGTGTTGCCGAAACTTCCGAAGGACACCGGTGACCGCAACCGTACCAGTCCCTTTGCCTTCACGGGTAACAAGTTCGAGTTTCGTGCTGTCGGTTCGTCGCAATCGATTGCAGGACCGAACACGGTGTTAAATACGATTGTTTCCGAATCGTTGGATTACATTGCAACGGAATTGGAAACCCGTATCAAGGGCGGGAAATCGCTTCCGGCTGCCATCCAAGATTTGCTCCCCGGTATCATCAAAGAGAGCAAGAAAGTCCTCTTCAATGGCGACGGCTATAGCAACGAATGGCATACGGAAGCCGAGAAAAAACGGGGTCTGCCAAACCACAAGAACAGCGTCGATGCCCTTCCGATTGTGGTTCACAAAGATAGCATCGAGTTGTTCACCAAGTACAAGGTTTACACCGAAGGCGAACTTCACTCGCGTTACAACATTCTGTGCGAAACCTATGTGAAGACCATCGCGGTCGAAGGGAAGCTCACACGCTTCATGGCACACAACCAGATTCTCCCTGCCGTGTTGCGTTATCAAACCGAACTTGCTGCAACGGTAAATAGCTCGAAGGCTGCCGGTGTCGATGCGGGTGCTGCAAGCGGGTTGCTCAAAGTGGTTGCCGAAGGGGCTGCAAAACTGGCGAAAGCAATTGCTACCCTCGACGAAGCCTTGAACCACCACGCCAAAGGGGAATTGATCGACCATGCCCGCTACTCACGCGATAAAGTGGTCCCTGCAATGAATGCAGTTCGAGAAGCTGCCGACGCTCTCGAAGAGGTTGTTGCCGACGACCTCTGGCCGATCCCAACCTACCGCGAAATGCTGTTTATCAAGTAAGTAAACGTTGATGGTAATGTATCCGAAGGGCGATTCCTATAATTTTAGGGGTCGCCCTTTTTTTATTGCATCTTCGTCTTACAATCCCTCAACGCCCTCTACTCACACTCTCTGGTGATTTATGCGAACACTCTTTGCAGGTTCCTTCCTTATTCTGACTTTGGCACTTTCGACAAGCCACAGTGCAGAACCGACCAAGCTCTTCGATGGCAAAACCCTTGACGGGTGGGATTTCTTCCTTGCGACCCCCAAAGATGGCAAGAAGGTCGAAATGAAAGACGTTTGGACCGTCCAAGACGGGTACATCAAGTGTGCAGGGAAACCGAACGGCTACATCGTTACCAAAAACGAATACAGTGATTACGAACTGAAGCTCAAATGGCGTTGGGTCAAAGGGAGCAAAGGGGGTAATAGCGGCGTGTTGCTACATGTGAATGGCGATAACAAAATCTGGCCGAAATCAATCGAAGCTCAATTGTTTGCGGGTTCCGCAGGCGATTTCTGGTTGATCGACAAACCCCAAGCCGAGATCGACCCGAAACAACAAGACCCGAAAGTGGAACGCCACTACTTCCGCACGACGAAGGACAATATCGAAAAAGAAATCGGCGAATGGAACGAATATGTCATCACTTGCAAAGGCGACACGATTAAACTTGAGGTGAACGGCAAATTGGTGAACGAAGCCAAAAAGGTCGCCCCTGCCAAAGGGAAAATCGCCCTGCAATCCGAAGGGACCGAAGTGCATTTCAAAGATATCGAAATCAAATCGCTGAAATAAAAGACCTACGGACAAGCATTTCTTCAACGAAATTCTTTCTTAACGTCGTATCACGCCTTGCTGCGACGGGTCATCCACACACCAAACCACACCAGCGAGAACGCGCCTACAAGGCCGATAAGCCACAGAGGAGCTAAATTCGATGGGCTTGCGTCGGTGCGTTTTTTGACCGATTTCACAACCAATTTGCCGTCGGCGATGGTCACGTTGTATTGGGTTACGGGAACCTCTTTATCGGCTTCTTTGCCGACAGTGCTGGGGGCATCGAATGGAGCAACTAATACCCCTTCGGTTTTGTCCGTGAGCCATGCGTTGGTGGCGTCGGCTTTGTTCTTCTCGTCGTAGAGTTTCTTTGGGACGGCCAATACCTTTAGATCGAGTAAGCGACGTTGTGCCCCCATGACAAACGATTTATCGTCTTTCACTTGTTTGAGGGTTGGTTTTGCCCCAGAAGGTCCGCCGGTGAAGCTCGTAAAGCGGATGAAGAACACATAGTCGGGGTTCTTTTCGACCCCTTCAAATGCCAACACTGGATCGACATATTTGAGACCTTTATCGAGCGGAACATCGGCTTGGACCGATGCCGTAACCAAAAGGCCAAACAGACCTGCCAGTGTAAGTGTGCGAATCATGGAAATCTCCGTTTGAGTGTAAGTTTTCGTTATTCTATCGGGCGTGGGAGTTATTTGGCTTCTGATTTGTGTTTGAGGAACCATGTGTAAAGCTCGGCAGTCCCGTAGGCTTTATCCCAAGAGTTATGACCGACTCCGGGGTATTCGGTGTATTCCGGCTTGCCACCCGCTTTTTTCAGAGCTTCGATCATGTTACGGCTCATATCCACTTTCACGGCGGTATCGGCATCGCCATGAAAACACCAGCAGGGGAGGTCTTTGAATTTCTCGGCCGCTTTCGGATCGCCCCCGCCACAAACCGGAGCAATCGCTGCCCACTTCGTCGGGTAAGCTGCTGCCAAGCTCCAAGTGCCGAACCCACCCATAGAAAGACCCGTCAGGTAAACCCGTTTGCTATCGGTCTTGTATTCTTTCATGGTTTCGTCGAGAATCTTCAACGCCCGATCCGCATCTTTCGAGCCTGCACGCCAGTTACGATCTTGCGATTGTGGGAAGATGGTGATAAACGCAAAGTTCTTTTCGTTTTTGCGGATGGCGTTACCCAAACCGGTTTGAGCTTGCTTTTTGCCGTCGGTTCCGGTTTCGCCCGATCCGTGCAAGAAGAGGATCACGGGGTATTCTTTGTCGCCCTTGTAATCTTTCGGGATAAAGACGACGTACTTGGCTTCTTTGCCATCGGCGTCTTTGTGAACCTTGTCAATAAAGCCCGTCTCGGCAGCCATTGCGGAACCGATGCCCGCCAGACCCGTCATCAAAAGTGTCAGGAAAAATTTCATCACCAAACTCCAAATGGAAGAGGATGCTTTTTGTGATAGCGACCCAAAGTAAAGCTGACCAAAATTTTCCGGCAAAAACCAAAAGGCAACAACGCAAAGGTTGTGACAAATTTTTCCACCAAGCGTTGCCTTCTGCCGGAAAAATTACGACGCCCCCTCGCCTCTTTTATCTTTGCTCACTACGTCAATCCCATGCGTACGACCTTTTCTTTTTCGTCTTCGGGGCGGTTGATTTTTGGGAATCACTCGCTCGATCAGCTTCCGCAAACGTTGCAGTTTCTGGGTGTCAAACGCCCGTTTCTGGTGACCGATCCTATTCTTGTCAAGGTGGGGTTAGCTGAGAAGCTCCTTGCGAAAGTGCCGGGTATTCCGATGTTTAGCGACATCGGTCCAGAACCTTCTTTGGCGATGATTACCAACGCCTACAATGCTGCCCTTCCGCATAAACCCGATGCCGTGATTGGTCTGGGTGGTGGGAGTAATATGGATGCTGCCAAACTCGTCAGCATTCTTCTCACACACGGGGGACACCCGAAGGATTACGTTGGCGAGGAGAAAGTCCCCGGTCCCGTTATCCCGAATATCGCAATCCCCACGACAGCGGGGACGGGTTCCGAAGTCTCGTTGGCTGCGGTGTTCACCGATACCGATGCTGGTATCAAAGTGAGTACCTTAAGCGAATATCTGCGACCCAAAATTGCTATCGTCGATCCGTTGCTTACCCTAAGTTGTCCGCCGAAGGTCAGTGCCGATTCGGGGATGGATGCCCTTGTCCATGCGATTGAAGCCTTTACCGCAATCGATTACCAGAAGTTCCCCGTACCCGATGGCGCCGTGAGCGTTTATCAAGGGAAGAATCCCCTTGCTGATAGCATGGCAGAGCAGGCGATCAAACTCGTTGCCAAGCATCTGGTTCAAGCAGTAAATCACGGCGATGATTTGCTCGCACGCGAAGGAATGGCCCTTGCTGCGACCCTTGCGGGCTTGGCGTTCTCGAATGCTGCGGTTGCGTTAGTTCATGCGATGGAGTACCCCGTAGGGGCTGCGGTACATTGTTCGCACGGCGAAGGGAATGCCCTGTTACTTCCGCACGTGATGAGGTTCAACAAACCTGCACGATTAGAGGAGTTCGCAACCATTGCCACATGGCTTGGTGAGGATGTTTCGGGGTTATCTTTGGAAGAGGCTGCGGAACGTGCAATTATTGTAGTGGATCGTTTGCGAGAGGCTGTTAAAATTCCGGCCCGTTTGCGAGACATCAAGGTAATACCAGAGCAGATACCGCAATTCGCTAAGAAAGCGATCACGATTACCCGCCTCATGCGAGTGAATCCGATTTATCCAACCGAAAGCGATATCGAGAAAATCTATCAGGCAGCGTATTGAGGGGGTGTTTCACTCTCCCTCTTTGGCATCCAATAACAATCGATAGCCAACGACTTGGGCGAGGATTTCGGCTTTTTCGAGCGTCATTCCTTTGACCCCTCGCATAAATTCGGAAACGTGGGAACGTGATATTCCTTTGGGAGAAATTCCTTTCGAGCGTTTGGCAATTTCGCTATGCGTTAAACCCGATGCGGTTACCCGTTCGCGTAGTGTACTTGAAATCGATATTGTGGTCATAGATACCCGTCTCCCCCTGACGAATGTCGCAGCTTTTGGGTAGAGTATCTCTGGCAAAAGTCGGTCTGTAAATGTTCGTTGTGGTTCAAAAGATCAAGAAAAACGTGAGCAATACCTTTCACACTATCGTCGTCGGACTTGGCGCTATGGGAAGTGCCACACTTTACCAACTCGCCAAAGCAGGGCATCGCGTCTGCGGGATCGATCAAGGGTCACCCCCACATCGTTTTGGTTCTTCTCACGGAGAAACCCGTATCACTCGGCTGGCAATTGGCGAAGGGGAAGAGTACACCCCGCTGGCAATCCGGTCGCATCAGTTGTGGCGTGATATCGAAGCCCAAACGGGCCAGAATCTCCTTCACGAAGTCGGCGGACTGGTCATTGCAAATGATGTCAAGCAAAGCTCGCACGGCGTAACGGACTTCCTGCAACGCACAATCGATGTTGCCAATCGTTTTGGTATCAAGCACGAGATTTTGCCACCCGTTGAACTGAAACGACGTTATCCGATGTTCAACTTCCGAGGCGACGAATACGGGTACTACGAACCGACTGCCGGTTACGTTTGCCCCGAAAAGTGCATCCAAGCCCAACTCGATTTAGCGGCTCAAGCGGGTGCCGTCATCCGAACCCACGAAACGATGATTAGCCTTAAACAGGTTGGAGACAAAGTGCAAGTGACGGCTGCAAAATTCGGGACATCTGTGCAAATCGAACACCAAGAATACCTTGCGGAGAACGTCGTTCTCTCGGCGGGTGCGTGGGTCTCTGGGTTTTTACAGAAGAACTACGAATCGCGTTTTGTGGTTACGCGACAGAATTTGTACTGGTTCGATATGCTACCTTCGCTCGAAGCATACACCACTCCCAACTTCCCGATATTCATTTGGTTGCCAGATCGTATGGCAGATATGATTTACGGATTCCCTGCAATCGATGGTCCTAGAGGGGGTATGAAAATCGCCACTGAAGATTTTAGCCAACCGATTAGCCCCGATGAAAAAAGGACCGACCCTACTCTGGACGAAGTGGAAAAAATGACCTTGCTCGTCAAACAGTTTTTGCCGAGCGTGGGAAGCTACCTTCGCGGGACAAGCTGCCTTTACACCTGCACGCCTAACTTTCGCTTTGTGATTGATAGACACCCAAAACTCGAAAAGGTCTGGGTTGTCTCGCCCTGTTCGGGCCACGGGTTTAAGCACTCCGCCACAATCGGAGAAGCCCTTGCCAAAACGATTACAACCGGAGAGATCGACGAGAAAATACGGGGCTTTGGTTGGTGAATGGTTTGCGTGAAAAGATCAGTACGAGCTACTTCACGACTTTCTTGACGATGTAAATGCCGTCGCATAAGTGTATTTCGGTGGGGGCGCCGCCAAAGACCTTTTTGGAGATGTCCGTTGCAAATTCTGCGTACCTTTTGAGCGTGGCTGGATCGTTCCATTTATCATCATCAAGGATAATGTGAACTTCGTAGACCATTTCGCGTTTGGCTAACTTGAGCCATGCTTTGGCGGGTTCGGGTTTACTTAAGAGGGGCAACACAAAATTACCGAGGTTCGCAGCATCGGTTTTCAAATCGGGAGTGGGGTAGTAAATTTCGAGATTCTTGACGTCCAACACATAACGCCAGTCGGGGCGTAACCCCAGAACTTGCGAGGTCTGCATTTGGTCATCGCACATGTGCATTTCGACTTCGGAGTTGGGAAAGATTTCGTTTGCAATTCGGGTAGCGAATCGTTGCAACGTCGTTCTCACCTTCTCATCGTTTTGATCGTTTGGTCGGATTGGTGTGCGGATTTGATAGGTGTTGCCAACCTTTTTGAGTTGCACTGTTTTTTTACCCACACTGGCATTGGTTTCCTTATTCAACAAGACTGCCAAGCGGGTTGCTTCGTCAACGGTCACCCCTTCGGTGTAGAACACCTCAGCATGACCGCTAACGACCTTTGAATCGGAACTCGGCCCTTTCAACTGTCCGCAACCGAACACCGCACAAACCACAACGCCGAGAAGTCCCGAGGCAAGTGTGCGAATCCATTTCGTGTCGAGCATGGCTTTACCTTTCGGGTTACTTCACGACCTTTTTCACGTTGAACACATCGTCGCAAAGATGAATTTCGGCAGGTGATCCGCCGAAGACCTTCCGGCCCATGTCTTTGGCATCGACGGCAATGTCTTTGACAAATTCGGCATCGTTCCACTGACCCTCATTCGTAACCATGTGAACCTCGAAAGTCTTATCCCGTTTGGCCAATTTGAAGTAGGCTTTGGTTGTTGCGGAATCCTTGAACAAAGTGTTCAGGTGGTCGGCAAGATTCTTGGCGTCGGTTTTTAGGTTGTCGTTCGAGTAGAAGATTTCGACTTTGCCTTGCACCAGAATAAGTTTGAGGTCATCACGTGTAGGGAGAACCGAGATCGTTTTTAACTTCTCGTCGCAAATATGAACTTCTACGGCAGCCCCTTTAAGAACCTCTTGCGAGACACGGGCACCAAGAATTTGCATAGCAGTCTTGGTCTTTTCGTCGTTTTGGAGACCAGTCTGAATCACGACCCGAACTTGATAGGTCTCGCCCGACTTTTTCAATTGTACCGAGCGTTTCTTGTCGCCTGCGGTTAAGTCCTTGTTGAGGTACGCTGCCAAACTGTTCGCTTCGTCCTGGGTGGCTCCGCCGACGTAGAAAACTTCGACCGAGCCATTTTGAACATTTGGCCCGTAGCCTGTATCGAATATCGAACCGCAACCGAGTGCGGTCAAAATAGCAAGGCCAAGCAGACCCCAGACTAACGAACGATTCTGTTTTTTGTGAGCCATGAGCACACCCTTTCGAGGAAAGACGATCTTGTTTAGAAACGAATCTCGCCAACAAGTGCCAACGCCCTTCTTGCAAGATTCTTCGATTTTTTTCCTTGCACTTTGCATCACGGGCTAAAATACTGAATACAAGTGACGGTGGAATCGTCTGTATAAGAGGATCGGGGACATGCCGAAAGACACGGACGAACTTCTTTTGCAAAGGGTTGCACAGGGAGACTCAAGTGCGGTCGATACTTTGTTCCATCTCCATCGAGAAGCTGCTTATCGTGTGGCCTACCGGTTGTTGAACAACGAAGCCGATGCCCTTGATGCCGTGCAGGAAGCATTTATCAAAGTCTTTCGGCGATTGAAAGATTTTGAAAATCGCAGTTCCTTCAAAACGTGGTTTCTTCGTGTGGTGAGTAACGCTGCCTTCGATATTGGAAGGTCAAGGCACCGGAAATTGAACCTCTTGGCAAACGCCCGTGAGCATTTCCTTGCCCAACCCGATCTACAACTCAATTCCGACCCGATTGAGTTACTCATTCACGATGAACTCCGAGAAGCTCTCACCAATGCCCTGCAAGAGCTATCCGAAGGTCAACGCGAAGTGTTTGTCCTTCATACCGATGGGGGACTCACTTACCGCGAGATTTCTGAAAGCCTGAATCTCTCGGTTGGAACCGTTATGAGTCGGTTATTCTACGCACGCCAAAAGTTACTCAAGCTCCTCGGGAGCCGAGCCGAACTATGAAATGGCCAACGGACGAATTTCCTAACCCGCCGATTCCGCAACCTTCAGAATCCCAATGGGCTGAGGTGTTACGCAATATCCACGCCGGTATTACAAACCCGTCGCGTAGCTCCACCACAATTACCCCCTACACCCCCACACCAAGCTCACCCACAAACCTACCAAAGTCCAAGACCCGTTGGTTGTGGTTGGCGATTCCTACTGCAATGGTTGGCGCTTTTTTGGGATGGATATTGCGACCGGAGCCGGTTATTGTGGTTGAAACACCCAACCAGAACCCCGAAGTGATTTTGGTTGACAATACCCCGAAAAAAGTGGAAGACCCGTTGGCCTATGAGGTGATTGAAATTGCCAAAGCCGACGAGATCGAGATCCATTCTGTTTCTGGTAACGTGAATTTCTTTATCGGGACACATCCTGTCGGGGATGGCCCCGTGAAAGCTGCCCGTCCCGGCGACGTTGAATTCCACCACGAAGACTCGAAATCCTACGGCCTTACTTACGATGTCTCCGAACCGAACCACCCTCCGATGATTTGGTCTAAACCCAACCGCTAAACTCCACCCGTATGCGTTCTGTCCTTCTTGCGATTCTCGTTCTTGGTACTCTTGTGCAACCGTTGCGCGCTGACGAAGAAATCAGCGTCACTGTGTTGGTTATGGTTGCGACCGAGAAAAATTCGGTTGTCGAAGAGAAGCTCAAAACATTGTGTGAGAGTATCAAGGCCAAAGAACCCAAACTCACGGGCCTGACTCTTGCTCACACCCACAACGAGAAGATCAAAATCGGCGGTTCCAAAGAGATCGATCTGGGGAACGAGAAGAAATTTACCGTCACCATTGTTCAAAAGAAAGATAGCGACAAGGTCACCCTCAAAGTCCGCCCCCCTGTTGGTGGCGAAATCTCCTATACCTGCAATTGCGGTGCTTATCTCCCCGTCTGCACGGGGATCACCAACGCCAACGGCGACCGAATCATCGTCGCAGTCATGGCAAAACCTTGCACGATCAAGTAACCTCGGATACTCTTCGTTATTTCATTTTGTCGTCTTGTTTCGGTGGGTCTTTCCTCGGATAGGCACGACTGAAACCCCGAAACGCTTGTTGTGTTTTCTTTTCGCCGATGGCTTTGGTCAACAACTCTCTCAATCGTGCCTCGTCTTCGGAAGTTTCAACATACCCAGTCAAGTAAATTTCGCCGGTTCCACTTGCTCCATCGTCAATTCCAACATTTTTGAAAGCCGGGTCGGACCTGAGAATCGGTTCAACGATCCTTGATTGCTCATAAAATTGCCTTTCCCGGACGCTCATTTCTGTGAAAGTTGTTCCGAGTAGCCCACCACAAAGACAAGAGAGAACCAACCCGACGAACCCCACCCCTGCAAGCAGAACGTAAAGCAATCTCGAACGGCGTGCAGGGAGACCTTCCGGATTTTCGGAAGCTCGGCGCAATCGGGTTTCACGCCAAACCAAGATGCCAATCAAAACCAGTGCAATCACGACACCGCCAACGACTCCCTGCGAAAGCCCCAACCCAATCCCCATTTCAACCGGATCGAATGACGGCTCTCTTCCACCCCGAAAAACAGTTCGATAGTACGTCGGGTTATATCGACCAATCAACCAACCGATCAGGGTTCCCAGAATCGCAAACGATCCCGTCACCGCCATGAGAAGGAGAAAAGCACGTTTTATCGTCATGTGGATTTTGAACCTTTGTGTGGTCTACGAATTATCGAAATCGGTCCAGTCAATTCCAAGTTGTCGAACGATTCCGCGTATCGTACCTTTTTTTAGGTCACGGCTCCCCCAATCTGGGACGGCGGTCGAACGATTCGTTAGGGGGTTAAACCATTTTCGGTGCGAACCACCACCCTGCCGAGGAAGTTCGTAGCACCCAAGAGCGGACAATTTTCGTGTGACTTCTCGGTAGGTCATGTCGTCCCTACCAAAGCCTCTGACCAGATCATCTCACCTGTCGAAGGAAGCAAAATAGTTTGGGGTAACGCCCTTCCTTGTTCCGCATAAATTTCGGCAACCGCTTCAAAAGCATCGCGGACGTTTTCGTGTGCTTCCTCAAGGGTGTCACCCTCGGTGATAAGCTCTGGTAATACGGGGGATGTCACGATGTAACCACCCTCCTCGGCGGGGGTGAATATCAATGGTAATCGGTATAACATGTATGCTCCTCTAATGAATGTATAGGTTATTATTCGCCTACCCCCAACTCTCATCCTACTCGCCCTCCTCGATTGGCAGATTCGGGATTGGTTTCCCTGTTAAATCGATGCTCATGTGTTGGAAGGCCACGTTAAGCTCGTACAGTTGGCCGGTCGATGTCGTTTGAATGCCGATTGCTTCCAGCATAGGTATCACCGGCCCCCAATTCAGATTCGGCCCCATTTCGATTGCAGTGGGACGACGTGGACTCCCTTCTAACGGTTGCGTAATGGCATCCACAATGGTGAACAACAACTCTTGAGCATCGAGTTTCGTTTCGTTGGTACTCGATGCCAGCACAAAATACTGCTCGTTCGTTTGCACAAGCCCAACCCAAAGTTGTTGGGCGGGTTTCTTGTCCTTCGCAGGCATCATCAAAGGGTGTGAAGCAACGGTCCAAATCTCGGAGGATTGCGGGAGTTGAAGGAGTTCGTCCATCGGTATATTACCTCTGTGTGCTTTTAGTATACTAACCGCGATGTCCAAAACGCCGGGGCCGAAGACAGGTGTTTTGGTTTTGTTAGACCGGTGCGCAAGCAACGGTTTTTTGCCTTCCAGCCCCAACGGGGCTTGCTCTTAGCCGGGTTCTTTGGCCCCGGCGTTTTCCGAGTACCCTCCCTATGCGATTCCTTTTTTCGTGTTGCCTGTTCCTCTTATTTGCTCCGTTTGTCTCGGCTCAAACCCCTATCGATTTCGTTCGTGATGTAGCTCCGGTTTTACAACAACACTGCATCCGGTGTCATCAACCGGGGAATACGAAAGGGGAGTTCTCCCTTGCGACCGAGGCCGATCTCAAAGCCAGCAAACACGTTGTTGCGGGTGAGCCGGATAAGAGCCTTTTACTTAGCGTCGTCGTTCCTGCCAAAGAAGGTGCTAAACCTCGCATGCCCAAACAGGCCAAAGCCCTTAGCGACGGGGAAGTGCAGATTTTGCGACGTTGGGTGTCCGAAGGGGCAAAGTGGCCCAAAGACTTCGTACTCAAAGAGAAAGCCAAAGCCGATGCAACGTGGTGGGCATTGCAACCCGTCAAACCCGTTGTAACCCCAACCCCCAAAGACCTTCCCAAAGGGTGGGAGAAGAACCCAATTGATGCCTTTATCTTTGCGAAGATGCAGGAAAAGTCTCTCACACCCAATGCCGTATCTGATAAACGCATGTTGATTCGTCGTGTGACGTTCGATCTCACGGGGCTTCCTCCGACCCCTGAAGAAGTCGAAACATTCTTGAAGGATAACGACGCCAACGCCTACGAAAAACTGGTGGATCGTTTATTAGCATCGCTGAGGTATGGCGAACATTGGGGACGGCATTGGCTCGACGTGGTTCGCTTCGGTGAGAGTAACGGGTACGAGCGAAACGTGCTTATCAACAATGTCTATCCCTTCCGCGACTATGTGATTAAATCATTCAACGAAGGGAAACCGTTCGATCAACTGGTGATGGAACATCTCGCGGGGGACGTGATTGGGAAGGACGATC
>VYLT01000166.1_pt1 | contig 16246 bp, 14 predicted proteins | sample 5114261 | NCBI WGS metagenome assembly VYLT01 (sample SAMN12291815, study PRJNA351875) | freshwater metagenome | isolation source: freshwater lake | place: USA: Michigan, Little Long Lake | collected 2011-07-12 | reverse complement strand
GAAGGTGGCGTTAGCATTCGAGCCGAGGGTGGTGATGGCTGCAATGCAAACCACGATGATGAGGGCCAACATCACAGCGTATTCGACTGCGGTAGGACCGTCTTCTTTCTTCAAGAACTCAACCAACTTGCGGGTAACTTGACGCATGATAAAACTCCTCTTTTTCCCAGTTCCGGCTGGGGGTTATTGAGATACTTCTGAGCGGTTGGTTATTCGCTTTATTCGCTACAACCGTTACCGTCGTGACAACCTCTATCTAGGTCACAATCGTTATGCACGCAACCAAAAGAAAATAAAAAATATCAGGAATTATCGGCAATTTCTGCATAATCGGAACGATAGAAGTTTTCTTCCGAGATCGTAAAATGATTTCAGACATAGTGCTAGAACATTCGCTCGCAACTGAAAACAATCAAAGGTTCTCGAAACGATGACCACCCCCAATCGCAAAAGTTTGACCACAACAGAAGGAACCCGTCGTGCTCCTAATCGGGCGATGCTCCGAGGGGTTGGTTTCCACGACGAAGATTTCAGCCGTCCCATGATTGGCGTTGCATCTCTTTATTCTGAGATCACCCCGTGCAACTCCCATCTCGACCGACTTGCCCGCAAAGGGATTGAAGGCATTCGTGCGGGTGGCGGGGTACCACAAATCTTCGGCGTGCCCACTGCCTCTGACGGGATTATGATGGGTCATCTTGGAATGCGTTATTCGCTCGTCTCAAGAGAAGTGATTGCCGATTCGATTGAAGTTGTTGCCGGCGGGATGAATCACGACGGTGTACTCGCCTTTGGTGGTTGCGATAAAAATATGCCCGGCTGCGTGATGGCGATGGCTCGCCTCAACGTTCCTTCCGTCTTTGTGTATGGAGGAAGTATCCTTCCGGGGGTCGGTCCTGAAGGCGAAGATGTCGATATTGTTTCGATCTTTGAAGCCGTCGGTAAATATCAAGCGGACAAGATCGACGATAAGACGCTCCATGCGATTGAGTGCGAATCGTGTCCCGGTGCCGGAGCTTGCGGAGGAATGTACACCGCGAACACAATGGCATCGGCTATTGAAGCAATGGGGCTTTCGCTTCCTTACGATGCGAGTTTCCCTGCCGTCAGTGCTGCAAAGGATCGGATCGCCTTTCTTGCAGGCCAATCGCTTGTGAACCTCATCCACAAGAACATTCGTCCGCGTGACCTGATTACGCGAAAGTCCCTTGAGAATGCTTACACGTTCGTTTTGGCGTTGGGGGGGTCTACAAATGCCGTGTTGCACCTTACTGCGATTGCACGCGAGGCTGAAGTGGAATGGACCCTTGACGATTACGACCGGATCGGCGAGAAAGTGCCACACTTGGCCGACCTGAAACCGGGTGGCAAATACGTCATGTGGGATTTGTATAAGGCCGGTGGAACCCCGCCGGTTTTGAAAGCCTTGCTCGATGCTGGGTTCCTGCACGGCGATTGTATGACCGTAACAGGTCGCACCCTCGCCGAGAACCTTGCGAACGTTCCAAGTATTTATTCTCGCCCGCAAAAGGTCATTCTCCCGTTTGAGAAACCTTTACATGCAACGGGGCATATCGTGATCCTCAAGGGCAACCTCGCCCCAGAAGGGTCCGTCGCAAAGGTCGCCGGGCTGAAGGAACGGAGCATTACCGGACCCGCAAAGGTTTTCGATGGCGAGGAAGATTGCTTCCAAGCGATCTCGGCACGCAAAATCGTTGCAGGAGATGTTGTCGTTATCCGAGGCGAAGGGCCAGTCGGCGGGCCGGGCATGCGAGAAATGCTTTCGATCACAGGCGCATTGATGGGGCAAGGGCTTGGCGACAGCGTAGGGCTTATCACCGACGGGCGATTCTCAGGGGGGACACACGGCCTTGTGGTCGGACATATCGCACCCGAAGCATGGACAGGGGGACCGATTGCTCTTCTTAAGGATGGCGACATGATAACCATCGATGCCGACCAGAAGCTACTCAAGGTTCACCTTGATGACGAAGAACTCATTCGCCGTAAATCGGAGTGGAAAGCCCCCCCTCTGCGGGTCGAACGTGGTGTACTGGCAAAATACGCCAAAACCGTCCGCAGTGCATCCGAAGGTGCCGTGACCAGTTGATCGGGAGGGTAAAATATCCAGACCAAGCCCCGAAACCCTAGCCAAAATGCCCGTTGGGTTCGTATCCTATACGGATTGAACAGAATTGCAGGAGAAATACACCATGCCACGCAAGAAAGCTGACGACGATATTGAAGACAAAGACGAAGCACCTAAAGGTAAAGCGAAAGCAGGCCGACCCGCAAAAGGGGCCAAGAAAAAGGCTGAAGATGAAGAACTCGACGACGAACTTGATGCCGACGTGGACGACGAGGGCGACGACGAAGAAGACGATGTCGACCTTGAAGGCGAGAGCGACGACGCAGGCGACCTAGACGAGGAAGGGCTTGGACTTGAAGCCGACGACGATGAATTTGACCCCGACAGCGAAGGGGACATCGACCCAGAAGTTCTCGAAGAAGACGACATTGACAGCGAATTTGTTGGGGCTGATGATGACGAAGACCGTCCGAAGCCAAAGGGCAAAAAGAAGGTTAAAAAGGCCGTCAAGAAACCGGGTGTAAAAAAGGCCAAGTCGAAGAAAGTCACACGACGTAAGGTCGTTTGGATTATCTACGAAAACTCGTCGAAGGAAATCGAACGATTCCCCTTCCCCGAACAAGCTCAAGCCGAAGCCTTCCTCGCCGAGAAAATGAAAGCCGACGAAGGGAAAAAGGGCTACTACCTGCAAAAGGTCAAAGTTGAATACGACGAGAAATAGTCCTCCTATCCTCTCACAAAATCAACATGGCGTCGCCGTAGCTGAAAAAGCGATACCTTTCTCGAATCGCTTCTTGGTAGGCGTCGCGGATCAATTCGGCGTCGGTGAACGCTGCGACCAACAGCAGTAACGTCGTCTGCGGAAGGTGGAAGTTCGTAATCAAGGCATCGATCACCTGAAATTCATACGGGGGATAGATGAATAAATTTGTCTCTCCTTCCCATCTCTGCAAGGGCAACACTTTACCCGCCGATTCAAGGGTTCTCGTCGAAGTCGTACCCACCGCAACAACCCGATTCCCTCTCCCTTTGCAAGCGTTGATAACGTGTGCCGTTTCGCTGGGGACTTGCCCAAACTCGGCGTGCATGTGGTGTTCGCGTGGGTCAGAGGATCGCATTGGCTCGAACGTACCGAGACCAACGTGTAAGGTCACATTCGCCGAAGAAATGCCACCCGTTTCGAGTTCTTGAAGAAGCTGAGGTGTGAAGTGCAAGCCTGCGGTTGGGGCTGCAACCGAACCATGATTTTTGGCGTAAACCGTTTGATAACGCTCGCGGTCCTCTTCGCGGGCTTGCCCTTTGCGAATATAAGGCGGAAGAGGCATGTGACCATATTTTTCTAACAGGGTAAATGCACTCTCACCCGTCGAAGGTTCCACAAGCCAGTACCCTTCCCTTTTTTCTCGGAGGATCAATTCCAACTCGTTGGGGACAATCGTAATCGTCTCGCCACTTTGGGGCTTCCCTTTCGACTTGGTCAGCATTCGCCAAAGGGTTGGTGTTTCCTGCGAAAGGAAAAGCCCCTCCCAACGCCCACCCGTCTGGGTTCGCGTACCAAGTAAACGTGCGGGAAGAACTTTGGAATCGTTGCGAACTAACAGATCGCCGGGGTTAAGCAACGTGGGAAGCTCGTAAAAATGCCGATGCTCAAAGGCGCGTGAATCGCGTCGAATAACCAGCAACCGCGAGTCGTCCCGTTTGGCGAGGGGTTCCTGTGCGATTAACTCAGGCGGAAGGGTATAATCGAGCAGGTCGGAAAAAGAGGATGTCGAAGCCATGAAACGTGTCAGATACCTTTCTCTTCGTCAGCACGCCAAAACCGGATATTAAACCCGTTAAGGTCTACATCTTCGCGGAGTTTGTCGTCGGTTTCGCGTTCGATGCTCAAACGTAAAAAGGCCCAGACGCTGGCTTGATCGCCGGAATGATCCTGATTGCGTGAATCGACATCGGCTTCGACAAGCCAACGCCACGAACGTCGGTCGCCCGTGTCGGTGTCGGCAGCCTCTTCCTGCCACCCCTTCAGGATTCGTTCAACCATCAAGATGGCATCGTTGAACCCTTTGGGGTCGGAAATGTGCAAATGCAACTCGTCCGGCTCTCTTTCAAACTCGACACGCGGAAGCACCCGAATCGAGTCGAAGAGTTTCTGTTCCAAAGTGGTTGCACGCCACGGCGACAACAACGAGATCGTCACGCCGGGGGTATCGAAACGTAAACCGTAAAGTTCCAAAACCATACGGATATGATACGAAATCGGGAAAGACAGGGCGCCTCAAGTTCCTATCGAATCGAACTTTATCACTCCGGCTTGCCTATTGATGGGAGGTGTTGATTTTTCCTAACGCATTCCCTATCCTAAGTTTACGTCAACTATCTCGTCCTACTTTGAGCTTTCACCATGAATCGATTTCGTTTGTCGAACCCGTTGGGGTTGGGGATTCTTTTTCTCCTTGTGGCTTTCTTCTCTGAGACGGGTTTGGGTCAACAAGCACCAACCGAACGCGAAAAGAAAATCGCCGATCTTGAAAAAGCTATTGCCGAAATGCAGGTGAAGCTCGAACAACTCAAGAACTCCGAAGTCGGCCCGAAACCGCGAGAATTAGTCGAACCCGGCGTACCCGATGAGTGCATCAAAGGGCTTGGCTGGCGTTGCGTCGGACCTGCCACAATGGGGGGGCGTATCACAGGGCTTGCCGTGTTCGAAGCCGATCCGACGACCTACTACGTTGCGACGGCATCGGGCGGGGTGATTAAGACCAGCAACGGCGGCGCAACTTTCGAGCATCAATTCGACAAAGAAGCCGTTGTGTCGATAGGTGCGATTGCCGTTTCCCAGAAAGACCGCAACATTGTTTGGGTCGGGACAGGTGAGGCCAACCCGCGTAACTCGGTTTCGTACGGGGATGGTGTTTACAAAAGCACCGACGGTGGAAAGACGTGGCAAAATATGGGCTTGAAACAATCGTATCAGGTCGGTGCTATTTATATTCATCCCAAGAACCCCGACGTTGTTTATGTGGGGGCGCTTGGTCGGTTGTACGGGTCGGGCGGAGAGCGTGGACTTTACAAAACGGAAGACGGCGGAAAGAATTGGAAAGCTGTTTTGCAAGTCGATGACAAAACGGGTGTGATTGACCTTACGGTGAATCCCGCAAACCCCGATCAAATGCTCGTTGCAACGTGGGAGCGTCAACGCGACGAGTTCGATAGCACCCTCGGCGATGCCAAAGCTCCCGGAGGAGCCGACGGTTACGCACCCGTAAAAGTTCACGGAGCCGGTAGTGCATTGTGGCGAACGCTCGACGGGGGAAAGACCTTCCGCAAAGTCACAAGCGGGCTACCCAATGTCAAACTCGGACGGATCGGCCTTGATTGGTCGCACAAATCACCCAACACCGTTTTCGCAATCGTCGATTCCGAAAAGGCAGGCATGGGGAAAGCCGGTTCTGGAGCCTACTTGGGGATTCAAGGGAAGGATGCCAAAGACGGTGGGGCATTGCTTACCGCAATCACAAAAGACGGACCCGCCGAAAAAGCCGGACTCAAAAACGATGACATTGTGACCGATATCGTCGGCAAGAAAGTCGCAACCTATCTCGATCTAACGGATATTCTTTCGACCTTGAAGCCTAACGAAAAAATCAAACTGAACATCAAACGGGGTAAAGATACCAAAGAGATCGAAGCGACACCAACACTTCGTCCGGGTGTTGCTGGGGATGGCCCTGCTCTCGGTATTATGCTGGGAAATCTCGACAAGACAGGGCTACTGGTGAACAACGTGGTTCCGGAAGGGTCGGCAGCCAAAGCCGGACTCAAAGCCAAAGATATTCTGACAAGCCTTGACGGGAACCCGCTGACAGAAACCAAATTGATTGAAGAGACACTCAAGAAGAAAAAGGTTGGCGACACCCTTGCAGTCACCTACATTCGAGACGGGAAGAAACAAGAAACCACATTGAAACTCATCCCCATGCCCGCACCTGAACGCCCTTTTGCCGGTCAACTTGGTGGCAATGCCGAGAACGTCCAAAACCAACAAGGACCAGACGGCGTGAATACAGGGGGTGTTTATCGCTCGACGGACTCCGGCGAAACATGGACCCGTGTGAATAGCATCAATCCACGCCCCTTTTACTTTTCGATAATCCGTGTCGATCCAAACGATGACAATACCCTTTACGTCGGCGGGATTAAACTATCTCGCAGCGTCGATGGCGGACGAACCTTCGACACCGAGCAAGGACCACGCGGCCCTCGGAATACTCCTCGCTCGGGGGGTGGCTTGAACGGGGGATTGCACGACGATCAACATGCCCTTTGGATCAACCCGAAAGATTCACGGCACATGGTCATCGGAACCGATGGCGGGCTTTATCAATCGTTCGATAAAGCCAATCACTGGGACCACCTGAACCAAATGGCACTGGGTCAATTCTACCATGTTGCAGTGGATAACAAAAAGCCCTACAACATCTATGGCGGACTGCAAGATAACGGCTCATGGGGTGGCCCTTCGCGGACGCTTCGTGCGGGTGGCCCGATTAACGAAGATTGGATTTTCGTCGGTTGGGGCGACGGGTTTATGTGTCGGGTCGATCCCAAAGACCCCGACATCGTTTACTTTGAAAGCCAAGACGGGAACACCTTCCGTCGCAATTTGAAAACAGGGTCAAGCGATTCGATTCGACCTGCCGGTAACGCTCTGCGTTTCAACTGGAATACCCCCTATATTTTATCGTCGCATAATGGCCAGATCGTTTATATTGGGACGCAACACTTACATCGAAGCGTTGCACAAGGAGCCAATAGCAAAATTATCTCGCCAGAATTAACGCGAACCAAACGGGGATCGGCCACGGCTGTTTCGGAATCGCCGAAGAATGCCGATGTGTTGTACGTTGGCACCGACGATGGCTTCGTGTGGGTGACCCGTGATGGCGGAAAGAATTGGACCGAACTGAGCGCAAAATTCAAGTCCGCAGGGTTGCCCGGTTTCCGTTGGGTAACCAGTCTGGAAGCAAGCAAATATGTCGAAGGACGGGTGTATGCTGCCTTCGATGCTCACCGCTCGAACGATGACGAACCCTATGTGTTTGTCTCGGAAGATTTTGGCGAAACGTGGAAGAGCATTCGCGGAAATTTACCGGTCGGCTCGACCCGTGTGCTTCGTGAGGATATTCAAAATCCGAACCTGCTTTATGTGGGAACAGAGTTCGCCGCGTGGGCCTCGATCAATCGAGGCCAATCGTGGAGCAAGCTCAACGGAACGGCACTGCCAACCGTTGCGATTCACGAGTTCGCCCAACCGACGACGGCAAATGAAATTGTTGTTGCAACGCATGGGCGTTCCGTGTGGGTCGCGGATGTGAGTGCTTTGCGACAAGTGACGCCCGATATTGCCAAAGGAAACAAAACGGGGTTGCTCGCACCCGATACGGTTGTCCGTTTCCGTCGCCAGCCAACCTCGGATAGCCCCTTCAGCACCGCAGCTCGTAGATTCATCGGCACGAATCCTCAAGCAGGCACACATTTCGATTATGTGTTATCGAAACCTGCGGAGAAGGTTTCACTCAAAGTCACCGATGCTTCAGGAAATGTGTTGCAGACCTTCTTCACCAAAACGACAGTCGGCTATCATCGGGTATCGTGGAACCTTGTCCGGTTAGCGTTACCCAAACCAGCAGGAATCAGCGATGCGGAACTCGATTTACTCCCAAGCCCACAAAAAGCTCTGTTCTCACCGGGGATACTCTCACCCGGAACCTATCGTGTGGTCCTCACGGTAGACGGCAAAGAGTTTATCCAACCTTTGAACGTCGAACCCGACCCGAATGCCCCACCCGGCGCCAGCACTGCAACGGATTACCAAGCCCTCGAACGGGAACTCAAGAAGCTCCTGAATGGAGCCGTCACGCCGACGTTTGATGATTAAGCCGAAGCGAATGGATGCAGATGCCCCTATTTTTTGCGGACACGGGTACTCATCCAAAGATCGAGATCGCCTTCGCCTTCCAGCGTCCGAGTGTGGAAGTAGATTCGTTTTCCGTCGGGAGAAAGCCACGGACGACCCATGTTCACATTTTCAAGGGATGAGCCAAACGATTGCAAAGGGCCGAATGGTGTCTCGGTGTTGGGACGGGTTTGAAAACGACAGTTGTTCATATCTTTATTGAGCCGGGTACTTATCAAAACAAGCCGGTCGTTCGAGATCCAATCCGCAACCGTGAAGGACGAACTGTTCGCCGGTTGGAACACCAATTCGTTATCGAATTGTTCGTTGCGTGTCTTCCGAGTGTACATGAGCAAGGCGGAACCGCTATTGGGCAATCGTCGCGGAGCCGTGAAAACCAAAGTCAAACCATCGCCTGATAATACTGGAGCCGTTTCCCACCCGTTCGGATTGACCTGATCGAGATTGCGAACCGGGTTGCCAAATGCCTCGCTTTGCGACCCACGAGAAGAAAACATCGTGATTGCGGTTCGTTCTGCAACGAGGACTGACATCGCCAAGAGCTTGCCGTCGCCAGTGATACTCGTTAATTCACGGGGTTGATCGAAAACGTTTTTCGGAAGGGGTTCCACATCGGTAAAGGGTTCGTCGATACTCTTTCGCTTGCCGATGTAGAGTCCCCCCTTGCGAGAAAAAAGAATTGTCAGTTCGTCGTCCGTTAGCGTGGGTGCAGCGTCGCGTTCTTTGGTGTTAATCTTTGGGCCGAGGTTTACGGGCGGACCCCATTGGTATTCCGATGATTCAAGAAGTTCGACAAGCGAAAGGTTTTTCGGTTCTTCCTTCGGGAGATCGGGAGGTTGTTTGCCGTCAGGTTTTTGTTTCGAGTCGAACACTCCCCCAAGAATCATCCCCAACACGAATAAGCCACAAATCAAGAATCCGCCGACCAGAATTACCATCCCCTTTTTTGACGGAGGTTTGGCTGACGTTTTTTCCAACAAGGTTGTTTTCGCTGGATCGTTCGCCCCGTTTGTGAGAGCTTCCACCACTTCATAAGCGTTGGAATATCGGGCGTCTCGTTTTTTGGCATGGAGTTTGGCAATAACATCAGACAGCCATTTGGGCGTCTCGGGAATAATTTCTTGAATCGGTCGCGGGGTATCGTTGCATACACGATTCAGCACTGCCACTGCCTTCGATGCTCGGAACGGAGCGTGACCCGTGATCATCGCATAAAGCACACTTCCCAAACTAAAAAGGTCGCTGCGATGATCGAGGGGTTCGCCGTAGGCTTGTTCGGGACTCATGTAAAGGGGGGTTCCTGCAACGATTCCCGATTCCGTTACGCTGGCATCGTCGGCAGTGCGAGCTAACCCGAAATCGGTAATCTTCACCCGTTCTTCGATCCCCTTTTCCAAAATAATGTTGGCCGGTTTTACGTCGCGATGAATCAACCCCGTATCGTGAGCAGCAGCAAGCCCTTTCGCGATTTGAATACCGATCCGCACAACTGCATCGGCAGGAAATGGCCCCGTACCCTCCATTCGTTGTTGAAGCGTCTCACCCGGAATGTATTCCATTGCGATGTAGGGCAACGGTTCCGCTTCGATGGCATAGACCTGCACGACATTTTCGTGTCGAACCGCAGCCCCTGCTTGAGCCTCGCGAAGGAAACGCTTGCGAGCGGGCGATAGAGTCGCCATTTCAGGTGCCAAAACTTTGATAGCGACAACCCGTTTGAGAACCTCATCGGTTGCTCGTAGAACAATCCCAAACCCGCCGCGCCCCAAAACTTCCAGAACCTCGTAGTGCCCAAGCCGACCAATCGAACCTGCCTGTTGAGGAGGACTCAAAAAGTTCAAATTCAAGGCCGGACTTTCAGAAGAATGTGCCGACGTTCTTTCAAGATCACGATCAGGATTCGGTCCATAAATCTGATCGGTCGGTGTATTGGCCAAAGGTTTCACCCAGAGTTAGTCAAAAACAAATGGGAAGAGGTCAGAGTATTCTAGGAAAAAGGTATTGTCTGGCGTGACTCCACACAAACAAACGAGACGAAGATTAACTTTCGGCAGGTTGTGTTCATGTTATTGGCCTCAACTCGGCAATTTGAAGTGCAAGATCACCAAAAGTGTCGGGATGACAATGCCTTATTTCTTCGGTTGGAACAATTAAACGAGAAACGTAGTACGCATCAAGGACAACGGTCATAAGTGATTGTGTGAGTCGGTACGGCCCTCTGAAAGTGTGTTCATAATAATGTCGTCCGTAAGGGGCAAGGGAAGAGCGACATTCAAAGCATAGCCATTCCATTCGGATCGCAACGAAAAAAATAAAGAGGGTACGTTGTTCGAAATTAGCTGTCTCAAGGTAAACTCGTATCCACGAGTGCAGTCCAAGCCCATAGGAAGAACCAACCCCAACTTCGCAAAAGGGTATTTCCAAATTTCCTTCTTCAAACACTGGAAGATCACCCTCGTCAGGAACAAATAGACAAGTCGTTGTTCCGAGATCGTGATCTTGATCGGTAAACGTACCTATATCGATGATCGCCATGATTCACCTTTTCTTGATTGGTCCTACCCATCAATTTCACCATTGAGTTGCGTACTTATCTCACGCAATATATCAGGATGACATCGCTTCAGTTCTGGGGTAATTCCCAATTTGGAAGGGATACCGAAAAGGTGTGGGATACCGTAAAGGTAAAGGATACCGCCCATAAAGGCTTCGTTGACTTCGTATGGTTCAGAATTAGAGCCTTCTCTCGGCGCATAGCCAAAGTTTGTATTATCCGAATTGAAAATAAAGCAAACCCATTCTGCTCGACGTTCGACATAAAAATGACAAAATAAAATCGGTCTTCCCCAAAGCTCATATCCAATCTGCACCCATTCATGCGAACCAAGTCCGTATTGCGATCCGAAAGAAATCTCCGTCCAAACGAGTTCGTTCCCAAAGGAGGGTAACTTTGTTAGCTCACCCTCATCGCGAACTTCAAGCTGGATTGTTCGAGGAAGATCAATCTCCGGATCAAGAAATGGGCCTATCGTGATTATTGCCATGATTTCTTTCTCGATGTGTTCACAGCCTAATTTCCTCCATCCTTAGTTCGTGTAAGAAATCAGGGTGACATCGGATAATTTCGGGGGTTGGTGCTAATCTATGATCCACTTCGTAAACGTGGAGAACCTCTTCCATCGTGATTCGATTAACTCGATAAGGACCGGCAAACGTGTGATCGCCGAGGTAATACCCGAAAGGTGAAAAAAAGGATCGGCATAAGAAGCACACCCATTCACGACGACTCTCTACGAAAAAGATATTGATTGAACGTGAATCAAACTGTAGTTCTTCGATGAATAACTGAACCAACCGGTGTTGGCCGAGACCATATCCAGTACCGAACGTAGTCCGCAGCGTGATCGAGTGTAAGTCGGTTTCGAGCAATTCGGGAAGCTCACCCTCGTCGGGCACGAATAGCGTTGTCGATTGCCCACGATCATTACCTTCATCGGTGTAGATGCCCAGATCGAGAAGTGCCATAATTTGTAACTCGTGTGTCATCCCTCGTGGTAAAACCAAAAATCGCCCAGTAGATCGGGGTGGAGTCGCCGAGCTTCGGGAGTCGGAACAAACCCATCAGCGGGATCAATATCGTGTAGGGATAAGATAATCTGCATTACTGTATCTGAAACCCGATAGGGCCCATGAAAATAATGATCGTAATCGTATCGACTAACGGCATCGAATCGTGAGTGGCACTCAAAACAAACCCATTCAAGACGACGTTCAACGAAAAAGACATAAAGGCCGTGATGAGTATAGTCAATCGAGTGAAGGAGAATTGTTAAGTAAAGGTTTTCGCCAAGCCCATAAGGCATCCCCCATCGAGTATTTGCCTCATCCAGTTGCGATTCATCAATCCGAAGTTCTGGAAGAATGCCTTCGTCAGGAACATAAAGCTGAACAAACCGCCCAAACTCGTTATTCTCCTCGAAAAAAGGTCCCACATTCAAAGTTGCCATACCCTACACTCCTATCTCTTTTCGTACCCGTTCGGCGATCTCTTGGCCGATGCTCAGCGAGGCGGTGGCTGCCGGAGAGGGGGCGTTTAACACGTGGATCATTCGTTCGGCACTGCGGATATAAAAGTCATCAACGAGTTTGCCGTCGCGTGAGATTGCTTGGGCACGCACACCTGCCCCAATACGGATAATATCGCGTTGTTGCACTTCGGGGACAAGCCTTCGCAATGCCTTCCAGAAATACCGGCTCATGAGCGAGCGACCAAATTCTTCGATCCCCATTCGCCAGAATTTTCGTGCCATCTTCCAGAAACCGGGGAACAATGCCATTTCGGAAAGGTCACGGAGGGAGACATCGCGGAAGCGATAACCTTCGCGTCGAAATGCTAACACCGCATTCGGGCCAGCTTCGATACCCCCTCGGATCATCCTTGTAAAGTGAACGCCGAGAAAAGGAAGTTGCGGATTGGGTACGGGGTAAATCAGATTGCGAACGAGTGAGGTTTTTTCCGGTCGGAGTTGGTAGTACTCTCCTCGAAAAGGAATGATTTGCACTTCGGGATCGATGCCACACAAACGGGCAACCCGATCTGAATAAAGGCCCGCACAATTCACAAGCCCCGATGCTCGTAATTCTCCTTTTGTGGTCTCGAAGATTAATTCAGTCCCGTCGCGTTTGACCTTTTGGAACTGTGCCGAGGTGTGAACCTCTCCGCCCAAAGATTGAATTAACTCCGCATATTTACGGGCAACGGCAGGATAATCGACGATACCCGTTTCTTGCACGAAAAGCCCTGCAATTCCGCTCACATGGGGTTCGTATTCCCGTAGCCCGCTCCCGTCGAGGCGTTTGGTATGCAGACCGTTAGCGATCCCGCGTTGCTCGATCATGTCGAGGGCAGGAAGCTCCTTCGCATCGGTGGCGACGATAATTTTTCCGCAGCGTTCGTGGGCGATGTTATGCTCTTCACAAAATCGATAAAGCTCCTCACGTCCAATCGTGCAAGTCCGAGCTTTGGCAGAACCGGGTTTATAATAAATCCCCGAATGAATCACCCCGCTATTATGCCCCGTCTGATGTTGGGCTAACTCGCGTTCGCTTTCGATAATGGTCACCCGCACGCCAGAGCGAGAAAGCGAAAGCCCCGTCGCAAGGCCCACAATCCCCCCGCCAATAATCCCAATTTGACACTTACCCAAGCTCATGCTTTACTTTCCTCCGTGCAAAGGTTCCGTAAATCATTTGTAGTGGCTCGGACAAAAAAACGGAAAGCAAAAAGTAGGAACCCGATCTGGGTTTGTCCGAGTGCCCCTCTTCCTCTCTCTTCAAAATGGTGAATTATGACGGAATTAGTTCTTTTGGGTGCGGGTAAAATTGGCCGGATGATTGCTCGTCTTTTGCACGATTCCGGCGATTACTCGATCACCGTAGCCGATGCCGATGAGGAAGCCTTGAAGCTGATCGGGCAAAGCCTTCCTGTCAAAACCGAGGTACTCGATGCCAGCAGCGAGACGGGCCTTTCGCGATTGATTTCGGGAAAGCAAATCGTCATTTCCGCGTTGAGCTTTCGCTTTAACCCCCTTGTCGCAAAGGTCTGCCTCGATTGCGATGCTAGTTACTTCGACCTCACCGAGGATATTGAAACAACCCAAGCCGTGCGTGAGTTAGCCCGACGAGCCAAAACCGATCAAGTCTTTGTCCCGCAGTGCGGCCTTGCACCGGGCTTCGTGGGAATCTCGGCTTTTGAACTTACCAAATGGTTCGACGATGTCGATATTCTGCATATGCGTGTTGGGGCATTGCCACAATTTCCTACCAACGCTTTGAAGTATAATCTCACTTGGTCTACCGATGGTCTGATTAACGAATACTGCAACCCGTGCGAAGCCATTCACGAATATAAACGGATGGATGTGTTAGCCCTCGAAGGGTACGAGCTTTTCGACATGGATGGAATTCAGTACGAAGCCTTCAATACTTCGGGCGGGTTAGGGACACTTTGCGAAACGCTCGATGGGCGTGTGCGTGAGTTGAATTACAAAACCGTTCGTTATCCCGGTCACCGCGACAAGGCCAAGTTCCTCATCGAAGAACTACGAATGCGAGAACGTCGGGACTTACTCAAAGATGTTTTGGAATTTGCTGTGCCGATTACTTACCAAGACGTTGTGGTCATTTTTTGTAGTGCAACGGGTCGGCGTAAGGGGCGATTCGTGCAAAAGAGCGATGCCCGTAAGGTCTACCCGAAGTTCATTGCTGGTGAAATTTGGAGTGCCATTCAGGTGACTACCGCAGCAAGTGTTTGTGCCCTTGTAGACCTGCACCGCGAAGGAAAGATCAACGACTACGGGTTCATCCGACAAGAACAAATTGTCCTCCCCGATTTCCTTGCCAATCGCTTTGGCCAAATGTACGAAGGTTCGGAGTTCGTTCCTCGCTCAATCTCAAAGACGTGACCCCTACAACTTTGCTGCAACCATTTCCTTGACGGCTTTAGCGACGATCTGAGCAGCACGCGAAATATCTTCGTTCGAGAGATGCAGGCCAAAACTAAAGCGAATGGCTCCGCGAACCTCTGCTTCCGGAAGGTTCATCGCAAGTAATACCGGCGAGGGTAACGCACTCCCGCTTGAGCAAGCCGAACCCGTTGAGACCTGCACGCCAGCAAGGTCGAGTTTGATTTGCAAAAGCTCGGCCCGTTGAATCGGAAAACTCACGTTCAGGGCATAGGCAGAAGCGTTATCCGACCCGTTGAACATCACGCCGCGAATGTTATCTTTGAGCAACCCCTTGAATCGTGCTTTGATTGCAGCGATTTTCGGGACAACCTCTTCAATTTCCCGTGTCGCCAACATAATTGCGATTGCCATTGCATCGACGAGGGCAGGCGATTCAGTTCCGGGACGAATCCCCTTTTGTTGATGCCCGCCAAACATCATCGGCTTGACGATAGTTCCTTCACGAATCAAAAGCCCGCCAATCCCTTTGGGTGTGCCGAACTTATGCCCGCTAAAGCTCAAGGTTGTTGCACCCATCTTGCGGAAGTCCACAGGGTAACGCCCAACCATTTGCGAAGCATCGACGTGAAGTTTCACACTTGCAGGGAGCAACTCGCGTAATTTTTCGACAGGTTGAAACACCCCCGTTTCGTGGTTGACACCCATCAGCACGGCGAGTTTGGTCTCGGGCCGAAGTTTTTCAGCAAAGCTCGCAGGGTTTGCGATACCCGTTGTCGGAAGGGGGAGCCAATCGACGGCAACTCCATTTTTTTCCAGATGCTCTAACGGGCCGATAATGCAGGGGTGTTCAAGCCGTGTCGCTAAAACGTGATCGCCCGAACTGAGTTGACCAAAAAGGGCAAGGTTGTTCGCTTCGGTAGCACTCGAAGTAAAAACAAGTTCGTCGTCTTTTGCACCGCCGAGAAATTGCTTAATCAGGTCACGCGAGGATTCCATCTTCCAACGAATGTCACGCCCTGCCGAGTGCAGGCTTGCAGGATTCCCCGCCGAGTTACTCAGGATGTTGAATCGTTCTAACGCCTCGGGTCGAACAAGAGCCGAAGCATGTGTATCGAGATAGATTTTGGACATGATACCTCCTACTGGGGTTTAATTCCGAAATCTTCAATCGTGTAAATGGGTCGGTAATCGTATTTGGCAAGGGCTTCGCGTGCCCCTTGCAATCGGTCTACAACGCAGACCACACGATCCACGATGATTCCTTTTGCTTCCACGACTTCGATAGCTTGCACAACGCTGCCACCCGTTGTAAGTACGTCGTCGATCATCACGACGTGGTCACCTTCTTTCAATACCCCTTCGATGCGTTCTTGACTGCCGTGTTCTTTGGCGACCTTGCGAACGAAAAACCCTTCGATATGTTTGCCCGCTCGGTGGTAACTCACGCAGGCCGCAGCTGCCATTGGGATTGCCCCGATTTCAAGCCCGCCGATTCCTTGAATGTTCAGGTCGGCAGTGGCTTCGAGAAGTAAATCGCCGAGGAGAGAGATCGCTTCCGAATCGAAGAGAACGAGCTTCGAGTTGATGTAGTAACTACTTAACTTGCCCGAAGCTAACTTAAACTCGCCAAAGCGAAAGGCGCGAGCAAGGTACAACTCTCGAAGGCGTTCGCGTGGGGTCATTCTGTCCGGTCTCCTGTGTTAGTGTTGGGCA
>VYLT01000164.1_pt1 | contig 16254 bp, 15 predicted proteins | sample 5114261 | NCBI WGS metagenome assembly VYLT01 (sample SAMN12291815, study PRJNA351875) | freshwater metagenome | isolation source: freshwater lake | place: USA: Michigan, Little Long Lake | collected 2011-07-12 | reverse complement strand
AGCCCGCTGCCTGCCCACAAACCGACTGCCATAACGTGCAGAACTCTCGTTAGCGATTCGCCCATCGTTTCTGCTCCTAAACAATTCTCTGTGCCGTTTGCAATCCGTTTGAGGTTCGCCCGATGTTTGAACACTAACAAGCCCGATCCACCCAAGCAAAAAAGGGTCTTGGCAATTTCATCTTCGCCAAACGGATCATTAGTCAACCATAACCGTGCAATGCTCAAGGTCACAACACCCAGTACCGAACCAAGCGAAACGGTCCGCGTCGAGCAAAGGGTCGTGATAAAAACCACCACCGCAAATAAAGTCGGAATCGGCATTAGAACTAACACCGTTCCCGTACCGGTTGCAGCTCCCTTTCCGCCTCGAAATTTCAGATAGACGGGGAACATATGCCCCAAGAACGCCACCAACGCCACACCAACGGGTAACCCCTCGGAGATACCCAAACCATCACGAATTTCCTTTGCGAGATTCTGAGCAACGAGAACAGGAATAGCTCCTTTGAGAAAGTCGAGCAGAAAGACAAGCAAACCCCATTTTCGACCGAGGATACGCCCCACATTCGTCGCACCGATATTGCCACTACCGACCTTAAAAATATCGATCCCCTTCAAATACGCCGCCAAATATCCAAAAGGTATCGCCCCAATCAAATAGGCTAACACAACAAAGAGCCACGCCCAAAGGTTCATATATTCTTTCCAATCTCATTTAGTTGAGGGAACCCGAAACTAGAATTGTAGCGAGTGAGCCTGCTTTTCCCCTCTCCCCGCCCACTTGTGAGAGGAGAGGGGCAGGGGTGAGGGGTAAAGCTCAGTTACACCAGTTTGATCAACGCTTTCTCAGAAGTCCCACTCCCTCTCCCAAGCATGGGAGAGGGAGTGGGTGAGGGTTGAAACCTCGCGGACTTGCCAGCTAAGATACGCCACCCTAAGACCTTTTTTGGCTTTCTGATTTGTGTATCTCAACTGGGTTTCCCCATAGTTTTCAACCCTCACCCCGGCCCTCTCCCAATCTTGGGAGAGGGAGAAGGGCTTTTCGCTTCGGCTCTATTTCTCTGGAATCGCAAGGCGTTACCCCTCACCCCTGCCCCTCTCCCACAAGGGGAGAGGGGAAAAACAGGTCTCTCCTGATCCAATTATCTTCACACGTTTGTCGTTGCCTTTCTCGGTAATTCCAGCAATTTCAATCGCACCAAATTCAGGGCTAACTTTGCTGCTCGGCTTTGAATCTCTTGCCTTGTGCCGAACCACGCATAACGCAAACTCGTAACCCTTTCGCGTGTGGCAATTGCATGGTAAACCGTGCCGACGGGGTTTTCTTCGGTTCCGCCACCCGGACCCGCAAAGCCTGTGGTAGCAACGGCAATATCGGTTCCGAATTTCTTGCGAGCGCCAAGGGCCATCGCTTCTGCAACGGGTTTCGATACTGCTCCATGCTCTTCCAAAAGGGCGAGCGGTACGCCTAATTCTTGATGCTTAATTGCATTGGTATAGGTCACTACACCGCCTAAAAACCAGTCGCTTGCACCCGGAACTTGCGTTACCCGATGAGCGATAAGCCCACCCGTAATGCTCTCGGCAGTTGCCAGCGTTTGGCCTTTTTCTTCGAGCAGATGAACGACGGCATGTTGAAGCTCGTCTTCTTCGTAGCCAAAGATGAGCGTGCCCAATCGTTCGTGAATGATTGCTTCAACGGGTGCGATTATTTTTTGAACGGCATCGTGATTTTCGGCGTGTGCAAGGATTCGCAACGAGATGACCGCATCGCTTGCAGTAATACCCACTTCGGGGATATGCCCACGACGGGTAAGGTCGAACAACTTCTCTTCGATGGCCGATTCACCAAGCCCGAACGTGTTGATCTTACGTTGAACAAACACCCCTCCGCCACCGATCCCCACTTTCTTCAAACGGGGAACGATCTCGTTTTGGAACATCAAGAACATTTCGCTCGGCACACCCGGCATCGCACCGAAGTAACACTTACCGATTTTCATCCAAAGGCCCGGCGCAGTACCGACCGCATTGAAAACCATCTCGCTTCCCTGCGGATGGTCAGCTTGCACCCGATTGCGTTCGGGCATCACCCGCCCCCGTTTGGCAAACATCTCTTCGATAAACTTCAGCGATGCCGGATCATGCACCAATGGGACACCTGCAACGGTCGCCAGAACTTCGCGTGTCAGGTCGTCTTGCGTCGGCCCAAGTCCACCGGTCGAAAGCACCAAATCAGCCCGCTCCGATGCGTTCCTAAACACCGCAATGTTATCCGCAAGATCATCGGCAACGGTCGTATGAAACCCGACCGGAATACCCAATTCTGCCAAACGTCTCGAAAGCCACTGGCCGTTCGTATCCAAATTCTGCCCACTGGTAATCTCGCTTCCAATCGAGATAATCTCGGCTTTCATGGCCCCCCCTGTTGTTCGCAAATTGATGGCGTGTAAACCCGTTGGGGGTATTCTATTTCGTGAGCGGTGAAACGAAAGGAGAAGATTGTTGTGTGAGGAACAACGATTGGAAAAATCGCACTGATCACAATTTCAGATACTTGCGACCTTTTGCGATAAGGTTTTTCTCGAATAGGCGATCTGTGTAGGGAACACTCAAGCCAAAGTGAACCAGATTCGGTATCCGCTTGGAACTGCGTAGAATCTCCAAAGATTTGTCTATGTCTTGAGGCGTATCACAGACCAAACACCGAAGCGATTGACCGATAGGTGAATCCTCAAGATATTTTAATCCCGATAGAGGGATGGATTCGGTAGTTCGGAGATTTAGAAGATTTGCAAAAACGGGTGAGGTTGACAGTGTTTGGTAAAACGCAACCGGTTTTTTGATGCCGTCTTCCGCAACAAATTCCAAACTCCTGAGATTAACAGCAGCATCGTTTTGTGAGAGAACCTCGATCGCAAGGTTAATATGCCTCCCGCGTATTTGAACGCCTTTTACCTTGGACATGACCTCCGAACTCAAAATCCCTTCGAGTTGTTCCCGATTGAGATCAACAAGGTTTAACATCAGTTCGTCTTCAACCATCTCAAAATAATCGAGGACGTTTGGAGGAAGGTGTTTTCCTTGAATATCGAGTTGTTTGAGGGTTTGCCAGTTTTGACTTTCAAGGAAACGATCAATCCAATCTTCGCTTTTGTCAACACTTAGCTTCAACTTTTGCAAGTTCTGAAACGCACCCCATTTACCACGTTTTGGTGTTTTCCCAAAACTGTCATCGATTACTAGAGTTCTTAATGTCTTGACAAGTGGTGCTGTACTCAGTAACTGAGTACACCTGACAGAAACTTCGGATGAGGCATATTGGGATGAGATAGATTCGAGTTTTGCAGCTACTGGATACTCCAACAATTTTGCGAAGTTGTTCAAATCATCAACAGGAACAACCAGTCGGCGTAAATTGGGAAAATTCTCGTTATCCTTGAGTACAGCCACAATATCTTCGATTTCTGCATATTCGATATTCAGACTCGATAGCCCTCGCAACTGTGGATCGTTGCAAAGCACTTCAAGTTTATCCTTCGTCCAACGGTCGTCAACCGAAGTCTCCAACTCCCGAATAAGGCTAAGAACGGGATGCCCAGAGATCGAAGCCCACTCGTTTAGAAAGTGGTACACGAACAATTTGCGAATCGGGAAGAGAGAATCAAAGATCGCATCTCTTACTTCCACAAGTTCTCTGAATCTGATTTCAAGTTCGTCATAAAAACCACAAGATGCAGTCCAGCGTGCAGAGGTCATGTGGGGGAATTGCCAGACTCTGATTTGTTCGGGGATAAGCTCTTTTGCTAAACGACAATCTGATGAGAAATCAATACCCTTACATTTGCTCCAGTAACTGATGTCCGCAACGGTTTCCCTCTTTTTGGCTACTCCAGCCCTGATAAAGGCGGCCCATTGTGCTTGTTCCTTTGCCTCTTTGCCGGAGGAGCATTGGGCTTGTTCGTCGAGATAATCGGCGAAGACAAGGCGTGGGGCATCGTCGTCGGGATTCTCGCGGATTTTGCGGAGGAAGGCTTCGGTATCGTTCATGGGGAACCTTGCGAACGTTGGAACTTGTGTACCGATATGGAATAGGAAATTGCAGGGCAAGATAACAGGGGGCGGTTGTAATTTGCTGGGGTCGCCCATAGCTGGGGGGCACCCACAGCCCGCCTCGGACCCCCTTCGGGGATGTCCGAGGCTAAACGGAGTGTCCTGACGGACTTATTTTTTGGTTTATCGGGTTAAACGCGAAATGTACCGCAACCGGAAATGCCAAATAAGTCCGTCAGGACATTCCCTTTAGCCTCGGACATCCTCGAAGAGGGTCCGAGGCGGACTGACGCCGAACACCGGTCAAGGTCGCCCACCGTTCGCCCTGCCTTACACTCTTAAGCGCGTTCTGGTCGGAGGCTTCGCACTTGGACACCGGCTTTCCACATTTCGCTCTCGGCGATTTCGGCAAGCTCTTTTTCGAGTTGGGTGCGGTAGTCCTCGCGGCTGTTGGCTTCGAGGGTGATTCGAGCTTCTTCACCACTTGCAACCGATTGATAGAGCTTCTCGAAGGTCGGTTTCACAGCATCGCGGAATCGTTTGAACCAATCGAGCGCGCCACGTTGTGCCGTGGTGGAACAGTTGGCGTACATCCAGTCCATCCCCTTTTCTGCAATCAGGGGGTAAAGACTTTGGGTGGCTTCTTCGACGGTTTCGTTGAAGGCTTCGCTAGGGCTATGACCGTGTTCGCGTAGCACTTCGTATTGGGCCAACCACAGCCCGTAGATAGCACCCATCAGCACACCCCGTTCGCCGGTCAGGTCGCTGATAACTTCGTTTTGGAAAGTCGTCTCGAAAAGGTATCCCGAACCGATTGCAATACCCAATGCAAGGCAACGCTCACGGGCACGCCCAGTTGCATCTTGATGAATTGCGAAACTGCTGTTGATCCCACGCCCTTCCAAGAAGTGCCGGCGTACCGTTGTGCCGGAACCTTTGGGAGCAACGAGAATCACATCGATATCGGGGGAAGGAACAACGCCTGTTTGATCGGCAAACACGATGGAAAAACCGTGCGAGAAATACAAAGCCTTGCCGGGTTTGAGGAACGTCTTGAGGGTCGGCCAGTAGGCTTTTTGTCCCGCATCGGACAACAGGTATTGAATGACGGTTCCTTGTTCCGCAGCTTCTTCGAGCGAGAAGAGCGTCTTACCCGGAACGTAACCGTCTTCCATAGCGGTCTTCCATGCACCAGACGATTGGCGTAACCCGACGATCACATCCAAGCCGTTATCTCGCATATTCAGCGATTGCCCACGACCTTGCACCCCGTAACCCAGCACTGCAATCTTTTCGCCTTTCAGAATCGTGCGAATTTTGTCTAAGGGGTAATCGGAACGCTCGATAGCATGTTCCACAAATTCGTTAATCCGAATCTCTTTCATCTCTAAAATCTCCAATGGAGTTAGTTCGACCTCCAGAAATTGTACCTACCGATTATCTTGACGTCAAGATTCTTGACATCAAAATACTTTTTACGTAACTTGGTAATATGGAACACGACCGAATTGATCGCATGAATGTCGCATGGCGTGAGATACGCCCCGACCTTGACCCTTCCCCTTTAGAATTGGTGGGTCGCGTCTTGGTTTTGGCGAAACATTTAGAAAAGAGCGTCGAAGAGGCCCTCAAGAAACACAAGCTCTCGCTGGGGGCGTTCGATATCTTGGCCACCTTGCGTCGGAAGGGAACCAAGATGACACCGGGTGAGCTTATCAAAAGCGTAATTCTCTCTTCCGGTGCAATGACCAATCGACTCGACCGTCTCGAAAACGCCGGACACATCAAACGCCAACAAGACCCCAACGACCGCCGAGGTGTTGTAGTCACCCTCACTGCAAAGGGGAAAAAGCTCATCGACAAAGCAACCGAAACCCGCTTCGCCGAAGCAGCAAAGGCTATCGAAACCCTTGAACAAACCGAGCAAACGGAATTGGTTGTGTTGCTACGGAAGTGGCTATTAAGAGTGGAGAGCCTCAATAGTGAAGAATGAAGAGTGAAGAGTTGAAGGCAGAAGGCATGGGCGACGGAAGTTTGTTTGCGGGTGCGTGAAGGTCGCCCCCACGCGCCGGATGTTTCACATCCGTCTTGGGACAGGCGGGGCTATTCGAGACGGGCTACCGCCCTCAGCATTTTTGGTCGCACGCACAGGCGAACCGGCGACTTTAGTCGCGGGGTAAATTGCGAAACCCCTGATTTTCTCGAGACAAAACCCCGCGACTAAAGTCGCCGGTTCGCCAAACCCAAAGACAACAAATGCTTCGGTCTCTGACCGATGGCTTCGTGTAGCCCCGCCCAGCCCTTGAGCAGCATAGCTGCGAATGGGGGGCGGGGCGATCTTCGCGCACAACCCTTCGACCATTCCACATCCTCGTCCTCTGTCTTCCCCGAACCCCGATTCCCGCCCTGATAGAGTTTTCCTTTCCTGCGTGAATCCAATCCCTAACATTGACACAATTCGCCTTACGGCTAACAATAGATTGAATTCTGGGGTTAACATTCTCAGAATTACCCTTTGGGTGTTGGCGTAAGAAGAAAGCATGCTCTAGGGTATTCTGGGGAATCCCAGCGGCATCTTGAAACGAGACTTCGATGGTTGGTCGGGTTTTCATGGGACGTTACGAAGCAGTCCGCCTTCTGGGAGAAGGGGGGATGGGGAAGGTCTACCTTGCCCGTCAACTCGACCTCGGACGCCAAGTCGTCGTCAAAGTGATGCACGAACACGTTGCAGCCGAACCCAAATTCAAACAGCGATTCCAACGCGAAACCCTGTTGATGGCTCACTTCACCCACCCCTATGCGGTTGCCCTTTACGATGCTTCCATCAGCGATGGACCGTGTATTGTCATGGAGTATGTGCGTGGGGTCAACCTCGAAACACTCCTCACCAAAAATAAACGATTATCTCCGCCCCGTGTCAGTCGCCTTCTTGGGCAGCTGTGCGAGGTGCTACAAACCGCTCACGATCTCGGGTTAGTCCATCGCGATTTGAAACCCGCTAACCTCATGGTCGTCGATCACGATACCCCACGCGAAAAAGTCAAGGTCATGGACTTTGGCCTTGCGAAGATGATGGATGCCACCGTTGTCGGGGGTTATCAAGAGTCATCTGCCGAGTTTGCCGTTGGTACACCCGGTTACATCCCACCCGAACAGGTGCGAGGGGACATCATCGATCATCGGGCCGATTTATATAGCGTCGGTGTGATGATCTACGAAATGCTCACGGGGCGTTTGCCTTTCACAGGGGCTTCGCAAATGGACTTGATGCTCGCACACGCCACAGAACCCCCTCCGACTTTTGCAAGCCTGAATCTGCCGATTTATATTAGCAGTGCCGTCGAGTCGGTGGTGATGAAGAGCCTCGCCAAAGACCCCGACGACCGTTTCCAAAGTGCCAGAGAATTGGCTGAGTATTTCGATAGTGCCATGCACCTCGAAGAATCGGGCTTTGCAGAGGAAGTTCACGACGAGCCCGAAGAACCTACCGGCCCTGTGATGATTCACGACCCGAACACCTTGGCGTTCTCGTTCGATGCGTGGATGCCAGAATCGATTGCAGTGATGAAATTGCGTGGCTTTGTCCACGACCTTTCGGGGCAAATTGTCGAAAGTATCCCCGGCCTTGTCCGTGTGCAAGTGAACGTCGAAGGTAAAGGACGTGGCGGGCTTTTCGGGTTCCGAGGACGCACAACCGTTTTGAATCTGGAATTGCATTTACATCCGAATGCCAATCGTGGAAACCAACTCACAATCCAAGCGATGTTTCGTCCGACCTCCCTTTCGCAATTGAACGATCCGGTCTGGCGCGAGCGTTGCACCAAAACATACATGGACCTTCGCGGGTACCTGATGGGCGTAGGTTGAGATGACCGATTCCGAAATCACCTCCATCTTGCAAGATCGCCTCAATCAACTTGAAAGCGACATTCAAGAAAGCTGCACCCGTGCCGGACGTGATCGTTGCGAAGTACAACTGGTCGCAGTGACAAAATCAGTTTCTGCACGGGTGATCCGGTTGTTCCATGCTCTTGGGCAAACCCATATGGGTGAGAATCGCCCGCAAACGCTTTGGGCTAAAGCCGAAGAACTGGCAGGACTTGGTATTCATTGGCACATGATCGGGCATTTCCAACGCAACAAGGTCGAACGCACCCTTCCCCTTTGTTCGTTAATTCATTCCGTTGATAGTGTGCGTCTCTTGAATGAGATTGACAAAGAAGCGAAGAAACAAGGTCTACTTGCGAAGTGCCTTCTCGAAGTCAACGTGAGCGGTGAAAGTGCCAAACAAGGCTTCTCCCCTGCCGAAGTTTCTACCCTTGATGCAACAATTCACGCCTTGCAATCCACGCAAGTGCTGGGCCTGATGACGATGGCTCCGTTGAGTGACGATCCCGAAACCGCACGCCCACACTTCGAGAAGTTACGCGAACTCCGCGACGATCTCAAAACCCGTTTCGCCCCGAGGATGGAATATCTTTCGATGGGTATGTCCGGCGATTTCCAAATCGCCATCGAATGTGGCGCAACCCATATTCGAGTAGGCAGCAATCTGTTTAGCGGATTGGAAACATCGTGAACCATGTGTCGTGGTTCACGATGCAAAGCGTCCATCGCGTTCAGGGTCGTATTTTGCGGACCAGTTCAGAATCTCGATGCGGTTGCCGAAGGGGTCGCGGACGAAGAATCGGTCAGCGTTGTTGATCTTCACCGTTTCTTCGACGGGTAGTCCTTGCGAGGCAACGTAGCTTCTCGCTTCTTGAATATCGCTGACGTGCAAGCAAAAGTGTCTCGGCGAAAGAGTATCGGCAACGGGTTTGAGTAACAGGTGCAAGTAGGTTCCACCGAGGTCGTACCACACTGCAACGAAGTCGAAACTTGCGGGGGGTGCAATTTCTTTGAGGCCGAGTTTCTGGCCGTAAAATTCACGAGCCAACGCAACGTCGGTAACAATCACCGTGCAATGATCGATATGGGTAACAGGAAGGGGCATTACTTTCCTTTTTTCTCGAGGAAGGCTTGCATCCTTTTTTTGGAAGGCTCCAAACCACACACCGTTAAGAACCCCTCCGTTTCGATAATCAAGGCTTCTTCGATAGGGTATTCTAACCCTTTGAGCATGGCATAGACCATCACCTTTCCAACATCGCGTACATCTTCTTCGAGAGACTCTAGCAGGTCGCGTGCGTGGGTATCGAAAGAGGCTTTTGGCAGAAAGTCGGGGTCGGCAGCATCGGTGCGCCAATCTCGAACGCTTTGCCAATCGTCGTTGGCGATGATGTCGAGTGCAGTGGGGAGTAAGTCTTCGCGTTCGACAAGTTCACTGGAAAGGGGGATATCAACGAATTGCTCAGGGAGGATCGGTTCACCCGTCAGGAGCATTTTCACGGCGTCCTCGCAGCCGATCAGTCTGGGTAGGCGTTGTGTGCCACCCCAACCGGGCATGAGGGCCAGTTTGATTTCGGGTAAGCCCAATTGCGACTTCGCTTGATTGACCACGACCCGAAAATCGCACGCCAGAGCGACTTCCAATCCCCCACCGAGGGCATAACCATCGATCAAGGCAACCGTCGGCATTTCCAGAGCATCTAACTCGGAAAGGACATCGAGACCTTGTTGAATGTAGGTTCGGGTCGGGTCCGAGTTCTGCGGGTTGGCATCCTTGAGTTCATTGAGGTCGGCCCCGACAATGAAGCTATCGGGCTTGCCACTTTGCAGAATAAGCCCAACGAGACCGGTTGTTTGTTTCACTTGGTTGAGAAGTGAGCCAAACTCGGCCCAGATCGCCGATGAAAGGACATTGAGCTTTCGGGCGGGATCGTTGAAGGTAATCGTTGCGATATTGTCTTGGATCGCTAATTGCAAAGCTGCGTTCGACATGAAATTTTCCTTTAGCGTTCTTGAACACCACCCGCCTGACTACGTTCGGCAAACCCTTCGCGGACTTCTTTACGGAGGAGCGTGATAATACACCAATATCCGACGCAGGCCATTGCAACCCAAAACATTACCGCAAAAATCCCCAGAGGAAACCCGAATGGTCCCAAAAGAACAAGGCAAAGAAGGAAGCTGAAGATACTCGCGACGACACCAAAGGGTGTATAAAACAGGCAAGCGACAATCGAACCAACGAGAGAAAATGTCCAAGAGGTAAGGTCGTGCATTTTCGATGCCCCGTAACAGATAATCGCACCGCAACAAAATTGCATTAGCCCGACTAAGGAGTAATCCATTGCCGAACGGATAAACACACGGGAGGGGGTGACCATCGAGAAGATAATCGGCCAACACGAAATAACGATAGTGAGCAGCCCCATAACGCAACTGAATAGCCCCAGTCGCAACAGCCAGTTCGAGGGGCGGACCGTACGGAACTGAGCAGGGCCGATCTTCGATTTGGCGAACTTATCGCGGAGCGACCCGTAATGGATTTCGGGTTTGTTCTCGTCGTCATCTTTCTTTTCTTCGACGATACTGTAGTTTGCGGGGCCGGTATCCTCGTCGTCATCGTCTTTTTTCTTCTTCTTGTCTGGTGGGGCGGGTGGTCCTTTGCCCCCTTTCCCTTTGCCCTTTCCTTTCGGAGGTTCGGGTGCAGGTTTGGGTGCTTCGGGTTCGTCGGCTAATTTAATGGGGATATCGTCATCTTCAGGTGGGGGAGGAGGAGCTTCTTCCGCCGTAACTGGCGCAAAGATATGGGCACAGACCGGGCACTTCATCTTTTTTCCGGGAGGAATCGGGTCTTTGCGATGAAGGTCGGTTCCACAGTTCGGACAAAGATACGTTGGCATAGGTTATAGGTGTTGGAAAGCCTTCGCTGAGACGAATCTGATTCAAAGGATAGTGATTTTGGAAGGAGAGTGTCCGAAATAAAGAAGGATGAACAGACCCTACCCCGTCACAACCACCTTTCCTCAATCAATTCGTCGTTTATCCTTCTACACTATCAAACACGACATCCTTATTCCAGACGCTGATAAAGGCATCTTGTCCAAGAACTTCGACTTTCAACACGCGAGAGGGCTTCCAACCGGTCGGCTTTAGGGCTTCCCGCAAAAGGTCTTGATCGGCCACAAGCAACACTGCACGTCCACCGGGTTTGAGAACCCGGTTCCACTCACGGGCGCAATGTTTATAAAGGGGGATAATGTCATCTGGCGAGGAAAGCTGTTTGCCGAACGGGGGATTCGAGACAATTCGATCTACGGCGTGTTTCGGCAACGGAAGTCGGCGTGCATCCCAAAGGGCAAGGGTCGTCGGACCGACTTTCTTGAGGTTGGTGGCACTCGCACGCAGAGCATCCATTTCGATATCCCCGCCCATCGTCTCGATACGCCCTGCCTTGCGTTTTTTGCTCAGGTCGATTTGCTCGGCCAAAATCGTACCGGTTCCGCACATCGGATCGAGTACCCACATCGCCGGAGCCGCACCCGCAAGGCGAACCATAGAAGCCGCAATCGAAGGGCGTAGGGCGGCGGGTCGGTGTTCCTCTTTGTAGGTTCGGTGACGCATGGTCTTATCGGTCAAACGCACCCCACACACGGCACGGGCGCCCCGAATCGTAAGCCAAATTTCAAGGAAGGCGTTCTCTTCGGCAGGAACCCACGATTCCGGAATCGCTTTGCCCAACCCCTTTGCCAGAGCTTCGCCAGCATCGATACGCCGATACCCGTGTGTCCCCGACATTTGCGTAACCAGTCGATAGGTCGGGCGTCCTTTGTGCTTTGGACGCACCGCAGCATGAAGGCGTAGGAGTTGGTCCCATTTGGGGGTCTTGTGGGTCCACTCTTGAATTTGCTTCAGATCGGTCGCCCGAAAGGAAAGGGAATCGGTTCCCCATGCAAGGAGAAAAACATCCTCGGTGGTTTTCAGTTCGAGCAAATCGGTATCAATGGAATTCGGGCGAAAGACAACGGTTCCCCATTGGGCCTTTTTGACCTCAGCGCCAAGATCGCGTGTGATTTCATCGGATGTGACCGGTTCCAAGCCGGGGACGACCTGAGCATAACAGGCGGGGAGTTCGGGTTCTTCCGTTTCTCGACGACGAGCCATAAAAATTCTGGGTGCAAAATTAAGGTCAAAGGGCTATTCTACACGTTGCATCCAAAAGAGTGTGGTAAGACGGAAGAAAAAAACGAACTTCAAACGATCTCCCCGCAAATTTTCCGCAGAATCTACGAGATTTTGGTGGAAGGGACTCGAATTTTCTCGGTATGATACCTATATCCTTCCTTCGCCCGTTCTTGCGATTCTTTGGAGATACCAATGCGCTGGTTTTGTGCTGTTGCCCTTTTGGGTGGGTTGATTGTTCTTCCCGCTATGGGTGAAGACCTTGTTGAAATTAACGGAAAAGTAGTCCTCAGCGAGAAAAGCAAACTTCCCGCACGGACCCCTCTTGTGTTCGATAAAGATAAAGCCGTTTGTGCAATGGATAAGGACGCCAACACCGAAAATTGGGTGATTGACGCCAAAACCCGTGCCATCCGCGATGTGGTCGTTTACATCGTGGCAGAACCCACCGACGAACAAGCCAAAGCTATCGCCAAAGATAAAGGGCGTGCCAAAGTCGAACTGGTGTTTGATCCTAAGCTCATCCCTGCTAAACTCAAAGACGTTCCCAAAGACCCCGTCGTTTTCGATCAACCCTGCTGCCGATACATCCCGCACGTTGCCGTTGCCCGTGTCGGTCAAAAAGTGACGATCAAGAATAGTGCCAGCATTCCTCATAACGCACAATGGACCTCGGCCAACAACGGCGAATTTAACCCCCTGCTCGCAGCCGGTGGCAAAAAAGAAGTCGATCCACTCGTTGCAGAACGAAACGTGATTACCCTCGGTTGCACGATTCACCCGTGGATGAAAGCCTTTTTGAAAGTCGTTGATAGCCCCTACTATGCCGTGACCGACGAGAAAGGGGAATTCAAAATCAAAGACATTCCGCCGGGTAAATATCGGATCGTTTACTTCCACCCTGAAGGGGGATTCCTCGACGGCGCATTAGGACGGTTCGGCGTTCCTCTGGAAGTCAAAGCAAAAGGCGGAGCCATCCCCGCCACCGAATGGAAGATCGAAGAACCAAAGTAATACACGGATTTTTCGCTAGATTGCCCTGTCCCCCTTAACCCAATCACCTTTCTTGCTTTCGATGAGCAACGTCTACGATACCCCTGCCAAACAGTTGATGGCCCTTGCTCCCGACAATGGGCACGGCTGACGCATTTCATTCCACCCGATGCGATCATTCAGGTCGAAGACCCGATCCTCCCAGTCACTTCGTACTCGGTAGACAAGCTCTTCCGCATTCAAGAGAAGGATCATGTTTGGTGGCTTGTGTTAGAGTTTCAATCGCAACTGAACCGCCAACTTTTGAAGACCGCCAACTTTCGTGAGCTTCAAGTCCGCAAAAAATTTGAAGACGACGAGATCGAGGTAACCACTGCGATCATATATTCGCATCCGAGCGCATTGCCCAGCGATCAAGAAGAAGGGGTCGTTTATTTTCCTCGTCGCAACGGCAAGAAAAATAAGTTCGAGTTCGACGTCATCAAACTTTGGGAGATTCCCTACCAAGAACTTCTGAATGGGGGTATCGCCATCGCCCCTCTTGCCGTCCTCGGAAAGATTCAAGACGTGGAAATACCAAGTTTGATGAGGAAACTCGAAGAGAAGTTCGCTGGCGAGTCGGTCGAGAGAAAAGATAAACTCTGGGGTAGCACATCGCTCTTAATGGGGCTAAAATATGATGCAGACTTGGTCGCATTGTTAATGGAGGAGGTCCGTAACGTGGAAAATTCAAGCGTCTGGCAAAAAGCCGTCAAACAAGGGCTCGACAGGGGCGAAGAAATCGGTATCGAGAAAGGCATCGAACAAGGAGCCATCGCAAGCGGTCAAAAGCATTTACGATTGATATTGGACAAACTCTATCCTAATCATCCGGATTCAATTAATTCGTTAATCGAAGGCACGACAAACCCAGATAAATTGGACCAAGCCATCAACGAAGCTATTTCGGGGAGCGGTTGGGAGAAAATTCAAGAATTGCTAACACAAGAATAATCCCCACGCTCGGAGCCTTTTATGCGTATCCTGTTTATCATCGCAATTTGTGTTACACCAACTCTCGCTGGTGAGCTTGTCGAGGTTCGTGGGAAGGTTGTTCTTGCGGATACCTGCAAGATTCCTGAACGCAAGGCTATCGTGCCGGATAAAGATAAAGACATCTGTGCGAAGGATAAAGATTTCTTTACCGAGAATTGGGTAATCGATGCCAAGACTCGTGGCATCCGCGACGTGGTCGTTTACATCGTAAGCGAGCCAACCGACGAGCAAGCCACACTCATCGAGAAGGACAAGGCAAGAGCGAAAGTCGAACTCGTCTTCGACCCCAAGAAGATTCCTGAAAAACTCAAAACTCTGCCAAAGGAGCCTGTTGTTTTCGATATCCAGTGTTGTCGCTTTGTTCCACACGTTGCCGTCGCACGGGTCGGCCAAACAGTTACCTTTCAGAACAAATCTGATATCGAACATGGTTTGAACTGTAGCCTCGGTGGTGGTGGAGATTGGGTGATGCGGATCAGGGCTAAAAACAACCTCGAACTCACCAAACCGCTTTTCAGTGAACGACATTTCAACCGATTCTTTTGCACGATTCATCCGTGGATGAAAGCCTACCTGAAAGTGGTTGATACCCCGTACTACGCCGTGACCGACGAGAAAGGGGTATTCGCAATCAAAGACATTCCGCCGGGTAAATATCGGATCGTTTACTTGCATCACGAAGGGGGATACTTGGGCGGGCCGATGGGGTGGTTCGGGAAAACAATTGAGGTTAAAGCCAAAGGCGCAACCATCCTTGATGTTGACTGGAAGATCGATTGAGGGTCGGAATAATTTCTTCGCATTGGCCCGTCCTGTTTGGTAAAATCATTTCACCTACCTTCGTCCGAATCCAACTCCACTTGGAGAAAACTATGCGTTTCTGTGTTGGCCTTGCGCTCCTTGCGAGCATTTGTGTGTTACCCGCGATGGGCGACGAGCTCGTCCAGATTAAAGGGAAAGTTCTTCTCGATAAAAAATCCGATATCCCCAAACGGATGCCAATTAATCCAGCGGTAGATAAGAACGTCTGCATCAAAGATAAAGACTTCAACACCGAAGAATGGGTCGTGGACGAAAAGACACGGGGCATTCGTGACGTGGTGGTTTACATCGTCAGCGAACCAACAAAAGAACAAGCTGCCGAGATCGAAAAATCGAAAGCCCGTGCGAGAGTCGAATTGGCGTTCGACCCAAACAAGATTCCTGCCAAACTCAAAGCCCCTCCGAAAGACCCTGTGGTGTTCGATCAACCCTGTTGCAGGTACATCCCGCGTGTGGCGGTCGCCCGAGTTGGACAAGATGTGGTCGCAAAAAATAGTGCAACCATTCCTCATAACGTCTTGTGGAACTCGGAAAATAACGGGATGTTCAATGTGATCCTTGCGCCGGGCAAAGAGAAAAACGCAGGGGCGATGAAATCTGAGCGTAACCCCATTGTCATCGGTTGTACCATCCACGCTTGGATGAAGGCGTATCTTTTGGTGGTCGATACCCCCTATCATGCCGTCACCAACGAGAAGGGGGAATACACCATCAAAGATATTCCCCCCGGCAAATACCGTGTTGTGTATTGGCATCCTGAAGGGGGATTCATTGGCGGGGGTATGGGACGATTTGGAAGCACGATGGAAATCAAAGGGGGCGAGTTACCTGAAGCAGAATACGAGATCAAAAAGCCTTAACCCGTTGCCAGCACCATAGCTTTCCCGTTCCTCATCTCTCAATTCAATCCCCCATTTTCGCCTATCTCTTTTTATCCTTTTTACCCTTATTGCCGATTTTACCTGAACGGAGCATTCGGCATCATCGTTCTGAGCGTTACGGTAAATTGGTGAGAGTCCAAAACTTGGCAACATAGGTGAAAGCGACAATTCAGGAAGGGACGATTCAACAAGGGTAAAAGGTCCGAAGTCTCTTTGCCAAAGACGATGGACCGTAGGAAGTATTTTGCACCCGCGTGGGAAGACCCGTGTAGGTGCCTATTGCCCCGGCTAGGAAGCCGGCGAGGAGGCGATTCTTATGATGAGACGCATGGCCGCTCCCTTAGCAGTTGCTGTTCTGACCCTGTTAGGGTCGAGCGCTGCTCAAGCGAGTCTGGGCGGCT
>VYLT01000163.1_pt1 | contig 16378 bp, 12 predicted proteins | sample 5114261 | NCBI WGS metagenome assembly VYLT01 (sample SAMN12291815, study PRJNA351875) | freshwater metagenome | isolation source: freshwater lake | place: USA: Michigan, Little Long Lake | collected 2011-07-12 | reverse complement strand
ATTCAAACGTCGGTGTTTACCCGTCGCGGGTGCGAGCGAATTATGCGGGCCGCGTTTGAAGGTGCTCGCAACCGGCCACGCAAGACACTCACTTCGATCACCAAATCGAATGCCCTTGTTTACGGCATGGTTCTATGGGATAACGTCGCAAAGGAAGTCGCGAAGGATTACCCCGACGTGAAATTCTCATCGCTATTGGTGGATGCTGCTGCTATGGATTTCGTGCGCCATCCTGAGAAATTCGATGTGGTCGTTGCAAGCAATCTCTTTGGCGATATTCTCACGGACCTTTCTGCAATCGTGACGGGTAGCGTCGGTTTGGCATCGAGTGCGAACATCAACCCAACACGGGCATTTCCCAGCATGTTCGAGCCAGTTCACGGCAGTGCCCCCGATATTGCGGGCAAAGGAATTGCGAATCCTCTCGCTGCAATTCTTTCGGGTGCGTTGATGTTAGACCATCTTGGCGAAGCAAAAGGGGCCGAGCTTATTCGTAACGCCGTGAAGAAAGTGTTGTCGGAAAAACTTGCCATCAGCCCCGATCTGCAAGGGGACGCCACAACAACCCAAGTCGGCGATGCGATTGTACAAGTAATCGGTTCGATGTAAGGAAGAATATCGGGTATAATGTGTTTAGCCCTAAAGGAGAGATGCGATGAGGAACATCGAAACCGAAGAGCTTGCGGATATTTACGCCAAGTATCCCGCCCACCCCGAGGAACCTATGTCGGATTCCCAGCAACATTACAATGCCATTACTCGGCTTGGCGAGAACCTTTTGATGCTCTATGCCGACCGCCGAGACGATGTCGGAGTTTTCTGCAATATGGCATGGTATCCCACCGAAGCCAGCGACAACAGGGCTCCGGATGTCATGGTTGTCTTTGGTGTTCCTCAAGACCGAACCCCGCCCCGTCAATCGTTTGCCCAACCCCTCGAAGGAGTTGGACCTTCGGTTGTGTTTGAACTCAGTTCTAACTCGAACCGATACGGGGATATCGAAGCCAAAAAAATTTGGTATCAAGAACACGGAGTGCAAGAGTATTACTGGATCGACGAGACACGGGATCGGGTCGATGTTTTCATCCGTGCAGGTGACGAACTGGTCGAACAGACCGACAGAACCAACTGGACTTCCGAACTTTTAGGGATTCGGCTGACTTGGTCGCCTTTGGGTGTGCGGGTGTACCTTCCCGACGGTCTTTTGATGCGACCCGTACACCAAGTCGCTCTCGATTACCGACGCTATGCCGAACAGACACAAGAGGAACTCGAAGAGGAAGCCGAAGCCCGTCAAGCTGCCGAACAACGGGCCGAACAAGAAGCCCAACGAGCCGAGCAGAATGGAGCGATGTTAGAGCAAGAACGCCAACGGGTGCAACGCCTCTTGGAGTTTCTCCGCGAACAGGGAATCGAACCACCGTCAGAATAGTCCAGCGAACGAACAACGAGGGGCAAACATTGGACACCGTAAACCCAAAATAAGGAGTACCGATGAGGAACATCGAAACCGAAGAGCTTGCGGATATTTACGACAAATATCCTGCTCACCCCGAGGAACGCTTGTCGGATTCCCAAAGACACTTCAATGCCATCGCCCGTTTGGGTGAATGCCTTCAAATGCTATTTGTCGGAAGAGAACATGAGGTTGGCGTCTTCAGCGATCTGGCGTGGTATCCGACCGAGGGGTCTGAGTGGAAAGCCCCCGATGTAATGGTTGTTTTCGGGGTTCCACAAGATCGAGACCCACCACGCGAATCTTATGCAGAACCGCTCGAAGGGTATATCGATCCTGCTGTCGTTTTTGAACTCAGTTCCAAGAGCAACACCTACGCTGAGATCGAACGAAAAAGGGTTTGGTACTAAGAGTATGGGGTGCAGGAATACTATTGGATCGACGAGAAACGAAGGCGGGTCGATGTGTTTATTCGGGAAGGCGAGGAGCTTATCGAACACATTGATATTATCGAGTGGACATCACCCCTTTTGGGTATCCGTATCGATTGGTCGGGGTCATCGGTCCGGATTTACAATCCCGACGGCAACTTGATGCGGCCACCTCGGATTGTTGCCCGAGAAAACGAAGCTCGCGCAAATCGAGAAGCACAACGTGCGGATGTTGCCGAAGAACGTGCCGAACTTGCTTAAGAAGAAATCGAAGAACAACGTGCAAGGCTTGAGCAGGAAATCCAACGAGCCAACCGAACCGAAGACCTCCTCGAAGAAGAACGCCAACGAACTGAACAAGAAGCCCAACGCGCTGAACAGGAAGCTCAACGGGCTGAACAAGAAGCCCAAGCCCGACTTGCTGCCGAAGCACAGAATGCGAGGTTGCGTGAGATGTTACGACAAGCAGGGATTGATCCCGATCAAGTGACCCCTCCGCCGAACGGTTAGTAGTGCAATTCTAAACCGAGGGATAGCCCTTGTCCCCAGAAGAACGAGTTGATGAAATGCGGAGCCGGACGAATCGCTTGTGAGCCGGTTCCGAAAGTCGGATCGGTTGGCACTCGACCTGCTGCGATGTTGCGATCAATCTGGTAACCGGGGCGCACAACCCGACTGACATACCAGAAGTTATAACCCGCCGTTAATCGAGCCCAACTTGTGATATCGAAGCCAAAGTTCGCGTTGAACTCCGGTGAGACGGCAAAGCGATCCCGTTCGTAGTTACCGATGTTGGACGATTGGGCCAGAATCCCACCGACAGCACTGCGATTGGCAACACCCGGCGAACTTAAGGTCGTGCGACCATCGATTTGTAAGCGTTGGTTTGTCCATCCGAAGGCCATCGTTGTCCGCAGAGCAACCGACCAACGTCCTTCGATGAAGGACCACATAAAACCTAACTGTCCGCCGTAGAAGGTCGATTGCGTTTCAAACGAATCGAGAATATCAATGTGCGAACCACTTGGAACAGCTGCCCCCAAGTAACGTAAGGTATTGGGGCGCAGTTCACGTTGTCGGCTTGAGAGAGTCAAAGTTTCTTCCAGTCGCAACGATCGGAAACCGAGAATCGCCGTGAGGTTCATATCGTCGATTTCAAGAATCGTGCTGATAGCGTTTGCTTCCCACCCGTAGAACTGCGTGGTTGCGTTGAGGTCGAATCGTCCGACAATCGAACCGGGGATAGAAATTGGATAAGCCCTTTCGCCGAGACCATCGAGTCGCACGGGGCGATAATACCCCGGCGCCCCGTTCTCATCCGATTGTGCCCCAAAGTTAAATTCGTTTTTCGCAACAAGGAAGAACGAGCCCTCTACGCCAAAAATATGACGGTCGTCGAAGTATCCACCCGCTCGCAAACGACCGCCTTGAAAGCTCCCTAGTTTCAGATCAAGCTCGTTGAAACCCGGAACGGTTCCACGAACGCCAACGGCTCCGCGAGGCGTTCCCGTCTCAGCAATTGTCATCAAGGGTGTTGCCAACGGGCCACGCGGAATCCACATCATAATAAATTCGGCATTGAACCACATCCGATTCGATCCCGGAGGACCAAAAGGCGAAGCTGCCAATTCATTTGTTTGGGTTCCCGTTAGGGGTGTTGTGCCACCGAGATTCGGAATCGGTTGGGTGAGATCGAAGGCAGGGTTCGGATCGATAATCGAATTCGGCGTTCGTGAAAAATCAATTACGGGTGCGGGGGCAACGGGTGTGCTTGGCACACTCGGAGGATTGAGTACTGGGGGTGTTGTTGGCGTCGAAGGGACGCTTGGAGGCATAGGCACAACGGGAGGGGCAACCGGTTTGGCTTGGGCGCTCCCCGGAATAACTTCAGGTATCTTCGTGACTGGAACACTCGGGACGGGCGGGATCGGTGGGGCAACCGGTGTGAGATTCGTTGGGGTCGTGTCGATTGTGGGAACAGGTGGCAACGCGGGTTGCGCATCGACAAGCGGGCGTGCTGGCGGGGTGCTTGGAATCGTAGGTGTTGAGGGTGCGGGTGGAATACTCGGAATATCGGTCGGGATAACCAAATCTTGGGCGTACATCGCACCCGTTACGGTTACCGATAGCAATCCTGAAGCAAACCATTTTCGCATGGGTATTCCCCCGACATACCTTCGGCTTTACAACCCGAAGAATCCTTAAACTCACCCTAACCTATCGTCTGGTCGAAAAGAGAACTTGAGGCGTCCCGTCTCTCATAAATCAAATGCTCAGAATTAGCCGATTTTGCCTGCACCTAAAATTAGCATTAAGTGCTAACAATTGCTGCAACAGATAATTCTTGTACTTATTTTGTCAAGTTAGGATTCTTTTTTCTTTGTTACGTTATTAAGGAATGTTGAACCTTTTGGCAGAAGACAGTATCTTACAGTCTAAGCCCTATTCACTCTGTTTGGACTTGGGATGACACGACTCTCCTCGGACGACCAACTCTTTCCCGATATTATTGGGGCGAGTTCTGCGATGTTGGAGGTGTACCGACTGACAAAGTTGGCAGCACCCACCAACGCCAGCGTCCTTCTCATCGGAGAAACAGGGACGGGTAAAGAGGTCATCGCACGGGCTATTCACAAACGCTCGACACGCTCGACGGGGCCGTATATACGGGTCAACTGCGGGGCACTTCACGAAAACCTACTCGAAAGCGAACTCTTCGGCCATGTCAAAGGGGCCTTCACCGGCGCCATCGAGAATAAGGCGGGTCGTTTTGAATCGGCTCACGGGGGAACGATCTTCCTTGACGAAATTTCGAGCATGTCCCCCAAACTGCAAGTGAAACTCCTACGGGTTTTGCAAGAACGTGAGTTTGAACGTGTCGGCGATAGCAAAACGATTCGCGTCGATGTGCGAGTTGTGGCCGCGACGAACGAATCGCTCGAAGAGGAAATCGAAGCAGGTAACTTCCGCGAAGACCTGTACTATCGCCTGAATGTAATACCGATTCCCCTTCCGCCGTTACGTCATCGTCGAGAAGATATCCCCCTGTTGGCGAGTTTCTTCGTCAAACGATATTGCGAGATGAACCGCCGCGAGATACCCCCTCTTGGTCCCGACGTGATCGACGCCATGATGAAATACGATTGGCCCGGAAACGTCCGCGAACTCGAACACGCTATCGAACGCCTCGTCGTTCTTTCGGATGGAAAGAACATTCCGCCTGACTTACTCCGGTTTGGAAAACCGAAGTACAGTTTGCGGAACCTCAAGGGGGGAAAGGGTGCCACCGATGTACCCAGTCTTATTCGTCAACTGGTGCGACTTGCTACCCAATCGACGGCACCCAACGGGCAAGAACTTTACGAATGGGTTGTCGAAAGTCTCGAACAAGAATTGATTGAAGAAGTTATGATGCAGTGTAACGAAGTGAAAATCAACGCTGCCAAAAGGCTCGGGATTAACCGCAACACCTTGCACAAAAAGCTCGAAAAGTATAATCTCGTTTTTGAGAAACCCGAACCCGAAAGCGAATCGACCGACGACGCCGAGTGAGCTTTTACTTTACCCCTTTGTATCTTTGGTGGCTTCGGCGGGTAGCTCGAATTCGGCAGCGATAGAATCACCTCGTTGATTTTCGAGATACCGGTAATACGATGCCAACGCCATCAGAGCATCGCCTTCGCTTAAACGGCCGATTCGGACAAGATACTTGGCAAACGGTTCCGGCGGGTCTTGTCTGAGATTAACTAACAACACTAACTCATCTTTGGAAAGGAATCCTTTTTCTAAAACCGCACTGATAAACGAGCGTTTCTCTTGGCGTTGCAAATGGGTGAGTTCAACGGCTTGCTCACGGGTGATCCAACGAAGTCGGCGTGCAAGGCGTTGCAAGCACAATCGCACGGGACGCCGAGCGAAGCCTTTCTGGGGTGTTTCGGTGTGGATCCTTTCGTGATTGTTCAAGAAGGTCTGGAACGAATGTTGGGCGAACTTGCGAGCGGCTGCGGGATGGGCTCGAACAACCGTCCGATTCTTTCCCCCTTTTTTGGCTTCGTACATCGCCTCGTCGGCATTTTTCAAAAGGGCATCGGATTCGCAGGGTTCGATCCACGGGGTACAATACGCTGCCCCAATCGAAGCCCCGATCTTGGCCTTTTTGCCGTTGAATTCGAGAGGGAGATTATTCAAAAGCGAGATGATTCTATCGCCCACGATCTTAACACCTTCAGGGGTTGTATCAGGGAGTAGAACGCAAAACTCATCGCCACCGAAACGGGCAAGGATATCGTTTTCTCGCAAGTTTTGCCGAAGCTCGTTGGCGACTTCGCGGAGGGTCACATCTCCGGCATCGTGTCCGAAGGTGTCGTTAATCGGTTTGAAACCATCGAGATCGATAAACAAAAGGCCAACGGTCGAACAACCTTTTTCGGCATCTTCCATCACAAAAGCAAGGCGATCCAGAAAGTATGCTCGGTTGTACAGCCCGGTGAGTAAATCGCGTGTGGCTTTCTCTTTCCAGTTGGCGGCTTCGGCTTCGGCTTTTTGTTTATTTTGCTCGACGTGTAAAAGTTCCATGTTCGATTGAATGGTCAAACGAACCAATTCTTGATTCGCTGCCATTAACACCCCCATGCAGTTTTGCACGGGTCCGATATCGAGGTTCATCAATTCGGCCATCTTGTGGGCTTTTTGACCGAGTGGAACGCAAATTTCGATTAGACGTTTTTCGTCGATTCCAAAAATCTCGTTTGCTTCACTAAACAAATGCTCACGCACACCCGGCATTTCTGGAGTAAACAGAAACTCGGTGAGTAGGGACGTGAACCCTAACAGTGAAACACGTTCTTGAGTATCTTGATTGGCCTCGGCAAGGTCCATCGGGTTATGGTGATAGGCAACTGCTTGGGTCATCGCTTCGGGTAAACGCCAGCGTTTGAGCATTTCGGCAGAAACTTCGGCGTGCGACATCCCGTAGGCATCGGCTTCGAGCAGACAGAGTTCGTAGTTGTGGTGACCGTTCGCCCGTTCAAAGACCTTCGAGTAATCATCGTAAGATTGGATTAGAACGATTTGCCCCAAGTCTCGCATCAATGCACTGAGAAGATCGCTTTCAGGGTCACGCCGACCGCACAATACCGCAAGCTCCCTTGTGACGGTTGCGCCGACTACTGACGATTTCCAGAAGTCTTTGAGCATCGGTGAAACGGGTGTGGAACGCCCGAGCGCAAACATGTACAAGGTGAGAATCAGTGATCGAACTCGGGTGAGCCCCAACATCACAAGGGCTTTATCAACGGAACTTACCGGACGCGAAAAGGTATACAAAGCCGAGTTCAGCGTCTTCAGCATCAACCCACACAGAGCCGGGTCTTGCTTGATGATTTCGGTAACGGCGTCGATGTCACAATCAGGCCGACTGACCTGATCCAAGACGCGCAACGCCACTGCGGGGAGCGTTGGTACGTTGGGATCATCCAACAATCGGTCAATCGTTTTGAGTTCGGCCATGTTGAGGTCGGAAAGTTAAAGGAGGACAACGGGGGCTGTTTCGGTTTTTAACTCGCCAGACGTTCTCGCAAGGATTTCAATGCCGTTTCAAATTGACGCAACTGATTAGGGTTGCTTAACACGGGTTGAAGTAACTCTTCCATCTCACTTTGACCCGATCCCAAAGCCCCTTCCGCAATCTGCCGAAGGGCAAGTGTAATCGATTCGATCAACAGGGCATCGATTGGAAAAAGAATTGTGGTATCCCGAAGGCTGCGAGCCTTACCGCGACGCCGTGCAAACGATGCCAAATCGAATATCTCGACGATGATTTTCTGACTAACAGAAAGGGGTGCTAATCCGGACTGAGACATACCATTGACCCTCGTGGATACATTTCCTTATCGATAAGCATGGCTTGGAATTGTCAGAAAAGGCGAAAATCTCAACACTCAAAGGAAGAGAAAGGATCGACCACAAAGAAACTTTGCAACCCGAATCGAAACCACGAACGCCGGATTATGCTACGAGGCGAAAAACTATTTGGGTCAGACAAAACATCGGAACAACCCGCTACACCGATTTGCCATCCACGAATTTATGGCACTCCGGTAAGGCATCGAGAAATTGGCGTCCGTAACCTTTGGTCATCACCCGAGGATCGAACAGGACGACCATCCCCGTATCGGATTTCGTGCGGATCAATCGGCCGAATCCTTGTTTGAGCTTGATAATTGCAAGGGGTATCTGATAATCGAAAAAGGCATTTCCGCCCGCAGCTTCGACGGCTTCGATACGGGCTTCGACGAGCGGTTGATTGGGCACGGCAAAAGGGAGCTTTGTTATTATCACGTTCGAGAGAGCTTCGCCTTTGATGTCCACCCCTTGCCAAAAGGTATCGACGCCAAAGAGTACAGCTTTTGGGGTGTTGCGGAATTGCTCGATCAACTTACCGGAAGGAACACCTTCCCCCTGACAGAGCAGCGTATACCCCTCGTCGGCAGCCCACGCTCGCAACCGATCCGCCGCCGTTCGCAAAAATTGGTAACTGGTGAAAAGCACAAACGCCCGTCCCTGCGAGGCATCAAGGTATTTCGGTAGCATTTCTAAAACGGCTTCTTCGTACTCGCGAGGTTTTGCAGAAGGATCGGGAAGGTTCCGGAATAAGTGCAATTCGACCTGCTTTTTGTAATCAAACGGGCTACCCACTTGGAGTGATGCACACCCATCGAGACCCATTCGTTTTTGGGTGTGGTCGAACCCTTGCTTGCCGCCCGTGCTGAGTGTGGCACTGGTCAAAATAACCGAGGGGATTTTCTCGTAAACGTGGGTTTGCATCGCCTCTGCAATATCAATCGGCGAGCTTTTTAGAATGAATTGCGGGTTGCGTCCTGAACTTTGCTCTAACCAGTACACTTGTTTTTGAAGGGTCTGATTGACCCAAGACGTTACGCTTTCGCCGATGGCACTAATTCGGTTAATCACCGAAATAAATTCGATCTTCTCTTCGTCGCTGGTGATACGTTCGGCACAAACTTGGAGCGATTCGCACAGCTTCACAAGGCTTTCATGCAAGGTGTCGGGAACCAGCTGCGGTTTGCGTATCCTTTCGCTTCCTTTGAAAGTCTTGGACACAGCCCGTCGCAGGTTCTCGAAGAACATCATTGTATCGCGTCGCGTTTGATCGAGCATCGCAACGGCATCGCCACTTCCGTTAGCAAAGAGCAATCCCTTCTGGTGCTTCATATCCATGAGCTTATTGAATTGGTACTCGATGCTTCCTTGCGAAACTTGGATACCCAAGTGATCGGCAGCAACGTCTTCAATCGTGTGGGCTTCGTCGAAAATAACCGCTTGGTAATCGGGTAAAAGGCTTGCCCCACCCCTTCGGAGTGCAATATCCGAAAAGAAAAGGGCATGGTTCACGATCAGAATTTGCGCCGCCGCCAGACCACGGCGGGCACGAAAATAAAAGCACTTATCGTATTGAGGGCATTTGCGACCCAGACAATTACCGGAATCACTCTCGACCAAATCCCACACGTTCGGATAGGGGGCCATTGGTAAATCCGACCGGCTACCCTCTTCCGTTGTGCGTGACCATTGACCAATCTGATTCAGTTGAGCAAGGGCTGCTGGTTCTGACAAAAGGCTCCTGCTTTTCTGTTGAGCAACTTGAAGGCGTCGCAAGGAAAGGTAATTGGAACGCCCCTTTACAAGCACGGTGCGAAAATCCTGCTTGAAGACCGATTGCAAAAAGGGTATGTCTTTGTGAATGAGTTGTTCTTGCAGGCTAATCGTATGGGTCGATATCACCACTCGGCGATTAGGTTCACTCTGAACAAATTGAATGGCGGGCACAAGGTAGGCAAAGCTCTTCCCGACACCTGTACCAGCCTCGGCCATAAGGTGAAAGCGATTGTGCATCGCTTCGGCAATTTTATTAGAAAGCTCAAGCTGTTCGGGTCGGCTTTCAAAATCGGGCCACAGTTTGGAAATCGTCCCACGCGGACCAAGAATGTTATCGGGTTTCATGTCAATCATTGTCACCAATAAAGGGAGTTCGGTAAAGGTGAGTCGTAAAAATAGTGGATAGTTGACAGTGGATAGTTGACAGTGAAAAGACAAAAACAGAAGACCCCCGAGGGGTTGGATTGTACAACAATTACATGAGTGAGAACATCGACCCGAAGCCTACTGATTTCAAAGAGAACACCGTGATTCGTGTCAGCGATCCGGGGGAACAACTTGATATTTACATCCACAATATCATGAAGAATATGTGGGTTGTGACTTGGGGAGGGAGTTGCATCGCAGCGATACTTTGCGGGTTTCTCGGTGCGATTGGCGCAAAGATCGGCGATTATTTCAGCATGACCGGAGAATCTATCGGCGGGGCGGTTGGTACATCGGTTGGCGTAGCGTTGTTAGTCCTGCTTATCAGCAAGCTCCATAAAGAAGCCTATTTCGCCATTCTCTTAGGGGTCGCTACGTTTGCCTTTACGTTGTTCGTCGATACTCGAATTCCGAACCAATACGATTGGCGTGTTTTCCGTTGGATACTCGGGAGTATGCCTCTTGTGATGTTCACAATCGGTTTGTTGTACCCTCTGTGGGTCGTGCGAGATAAAGAGCCACCCCTTGAGGAGAAACGCCATATCTTTTATGAAATCGCTGCCATCCTTGCTAACATCATTCTCACTTCGAGAGACCAGTTCACCAGTTTCTTTTTAACAAGCGTGATAGGGGCTTTGATCGGGACTCTTTGGGCAACGGGTGTTCTCGTCGGGTTTGGTGGCTCGGAACTTTCATCGTGGCTTGATGGGACAATGAACCTATTCTACGTTGCTGGTGTAATAAGCCTTGTATCGGGAGGGAGCGGGGCGTATTTGGCCTCCCGCGAGATGAACGCCATAATCAAGGCGTCAAACGCAACGGCAGCAAACAACCCCAACTAAAACCAACAGCCCGTTTAAGCTACCCCCACTTTGCACTCTGCACTCTTCACCAATACAATAACTTTCACTCGGAAACCGCCGTGAAGGAACCTACCATGAATCGACCTCTTTTCGGATTTGCACTTGCTTTGGGATTGGGGTTTGCGACCCTTTCTCAGGCACAAGACACTAAAAAAGCCGAGGGCTTTGCCGACGAGGCTGCAAAGAAGCTCGACCTCAAATCGCCCAATATCACCGATCGTAAAGACTTCGTCTTGGTGACGACCCTTCCAGAAGTTCGTGCAAAAGCTCTTGCCGATGTGCTCCAGACGATCTCTGCAACGGCAACCAGTAAGCTCAAACTCGAAAAGCCAGAGAAAGAAGAACCAAAACCCGTTGTTTTTGTTCTGCCTGATCTGGATGTTTACGGCTCGTTCGTTCGCAAGTTCCAGGAACGTCGTCCCGAAAAAGATGAACTTGGCTCGACCCATATCGATAAAGACAAACCCCATGTCGTTGTCGCTCCTCCTGTTGGTGAGAAGAACCCGAATTGGGAAGTGATGGCGGGTGCGGAACTTGCAAAGTTTTGGCTCGAAAAGAAGGCAAGCAAAATCACTCTTCCCGAATGGATGAAAGATGGTTACGGCACGGCGGTGTTAATGCGTTCCAAAGTGAAAGGGATGGACATGGAACGCACCAAGCAAAAGAAACTCCTTCTCCCTGCTCCGCCCGCAAAGGCTGCTAAATCCGATGTGCGTATCGATTGGGCCTGGAAAGAACCCGGCAAACCAACGGGTGACGCTGCGGGGGCTGCGTTCATGGAATACCTTGTGTTTGGGCCAAAAGAAGAAATGTTTGAAAAACTCATCGGCGGGCTACGACCCAGCGAGGAAACGCCGCGTCCCACGTTCACTGGGGTTATTCAATCGTTTGAATGGAAAGTCGAAGACCTCGACCGCGACGTTCGTGTCTGGCTCGCAACCGGCAAGTAATACGCTCGTCCTTATCGATCTGACCGAAGGCTTCTCGTTTGTCCCCTTTGGGTTCCTCTTCTAAAATAGGGGTATCTTTCATTGAGGATTTATGTCGTTTCATCTTTCGGTTTCTCCACACGGGCAGATTTATCAAGATAGCATCGAAGGGGTTGCCCTCTCCACCGTGTCGCTTCCGGTTCCGGTTGGTGCCCGTATCGAGTTGGCGTTTCAGAAATCGGTATCGGCGGGGTTGTTGCATTTGGGGACGGTCGAACTTCAGACGGTGCTTCCTCCCGATTTGGCGTACATGCGAGACTTTGCTTCGACCTATTTCACGGCACTTTGTCATACACCGATTGAGGAAGACCCCAAGAAAAATACCCCTCTCGAACCCCCTCAAGATTTAGCATCGTGGGTGTTGCGAACCCCGCCAATGCGGGGTTCGGAGTACATCAACGAGGAGACGTTACGCGGTTGGTGGAACGATTTAGATCAGCACGTTCGGGCCGAGATGTTTGCCTATCCCGATGGACCACATGCTTACTTGCGTGCCAAGAATCCGGTCTGGCGTTTGGTCGGACGGGTGACCCTTCACCTCGCCGAAAACAAACGCGATGCCGACTTTCCTTTTGCATTCATGGCGACCTATGCTCAGAAACTTTCGAGTACAGGTCAAGTGCAGCATATCCCGTTGAATAAAGCCCTTGAGCATTATTCGGGGGCGAATGATCGGGCTGCTTTGATTAACCTTTTTACGCCGTTGCAACAGGCCAGCGAAGCCAGTCCCCTTTTCAAGAAATTGCTCGATTCAAAGTCTATCTATCAAGCAATCAAATGGACGATACCAGAAGCCTATGCCTTTTTGAAAGAGATTCCGGTCCTTGAAGCGAACGGTCTGATCGTCCGTATTCCGAATTGGTGGAACCGTGCCAATCCACCACGTCCGCAAGTCTCGGTGAAGATCGGCAACAAAGCGCAAGGGGTCGGAGCCTCGGCGATACTCGACTTCTCGATAGAAACAACACTCGGCGGAGAAACCCTTACTCTTGCAGAGATAAACGAACTTCTCAAAGCACAAGCGGGGTTAATCTCGTTGCGTGGAAAGTGGGTTGAGGTCGATCAAAAGAAGCTCAAAGAAGCCCTTGGCTATTGGCAGAAAGCCGAAGCCCAAGCGAAGCAAGACGGTCTCGACTTCTACAAAGCGATGCGACTCCTTTCGGGAACCCCTTTGGATTCCGATAGCAAAGATGCGGGCGAGATTACGGTACAGCAGTGGTCAGGTCTTACGGCAGGGGCATGGCTTGCAGAGACCCTCAAGAATCTCACCGACCCTTCGCAAGTTGGGGAAGCCGTTCCGAAGACCCTCAAAGCCACCCTGCGACCCTATCAAGAAAAAGGTTTCCGTTGGTTGAAGTTTGCAACCCAACTTCGTTTAGGTGTTTGCCTTGCCGACGATATGGGGTTAGGTAAAACGATACAGATTTTGACGCTTCTTTTAGCGTTAAAGGAAAAGGTTGACCCCACCGATAAGAAACCGAACTTGCTTATCGTACCCGCATCGCTCGTGGCGAATTGGCTGAGTGAGATTCAACGCTTTGCAGAAGGTTTGAGCGTCTGTGTGGCACACCCGTCGGAGATAAAGGCTGATCTACTCAATTCCGGTGAAGCATGGAAGAATCGGGATTTGGTCATTACAACCTATGGGATGATCCCGCGATTGGAGTCGCTTCAGAAAGAAAAATGGGGTTGCGTGATTCTCGATGAGGCCCAAGCCATCAAGAACGCAGGGACGAAGCAAACACGGAGTATCAAAAAGCTCACGGGTGACACTCGCATCGCACTCACGGGGACACCGGTTGAAAATCGGCTGGGCGATCTGTGGTCGATTTACGATTTTCTGAATCCCGGTTTACTCGGAAGCTCAAAAGAATTTTCACGTCTTATCAAGAAGCTCGAAAGCCGCGATCCCCCCTCGTATGAACCCGTTCGCACACTGATCAAACCGTACCTGTTACGCAGACTCAAGACCGATAAAAGTATCATTGATGACTTGCCCGACAAAACCGAGGTCAAGGCGTTTTGCACGCTCACAAAGGTGCAAGCAGCCCTCTATCAAAAATCAGTCGAGCAGATGAAAAACGAGTTGGAGATGCCCATTGATGGGATCAAGCGTAAGGGGTTAGTGCTGGCGTATCTCACACGGTTCAAACAAATCTGCAATCATCCTTCCCACTGGTTAGGCGATGGGGAATACACCCCCGAAAGTAGCGGAAAGTTTGCACGGTTGGCCGAGATTGTCGAAGAGCTAAGCGAACGTCAAGAAAAGGCGTTGATCTTCACGCAGTTCCAAGAAATGAGCGGTCCCCTTGCGACCTTCCTTGCGAAGTTATTTCAACGCGAAGGGCTTATTCTTACAGGTGACACCCCCCTTCCCAAACGCAAACAAATGGTCGATCTCTTCCAACGCGACGACGGTCCACCGTTCTTCGTGCTGTCTCTCAAAGCGGGTGGCACGGGCTTGAACCTCACGAACGCTTCTCAAGTGATTCACTTCGACCGGTGGTGGAACCCTGCGGTCGAGAATCAAGCCACCGATAGGGCATTCCGACTCGGACAAAAAAAGAATGTCCTTGTGCATAAGTTCGTTTGTCGTGGTACAATTGAGGAGAAAATCGATGCCATGATTGAAACAAAGTCCAAACTCGCGGGCGAACTCGTCGAAGGGGGCAGCGAGAAGCTCCTGACCGAGATGAGCAACGCCGAGCTACTTTCGTTCGTCGCCCTCGATATTCATCGCGCCGTCGAAGATTGAGTGGCGGGCATTGGTTTTGTTAGACCGGTGCGCAAGCAACGGTTTTGCATTGAATATTGAAAATAGCCCAGAAAAATCGTTGCTTGCGCACCGGTCTAACCATCGATACACGAGATTCACCCTGATAAACACTTTTTGGAGATACACCTGTGGGATGGTTTGGAGATTACGGGCCTTATGTGTCCGTTGCGGAAAAGAAAGCCAAAGCCGTTGCCTATACCGAAAAGCTCAAGAAGAAAGGGCGTGTGATTACCCCTGTTGAGCCGATCAGAACCAAGAAGATCGCGACGACTTTTTGGGGGGAAGCGTGGTGTACGGGGATGGAATCTCATAGTGCGTATGCTCTTCGTTTGGATCGTGGGAAGACCTATGTGCGTAACGGGTCGGTCGTCGATTTGCAGATTACCGCAGGGAAAGTGACTTCCATCGTAGCCGGTTCAGAAGTCTACGAGGTCGAAATTAAAATCGATGCTTTGAAGCCCAAGAAATGGGATGCAATCAAGGAACAATGTGCGGGGCAAGTCGGTTCGGCCCTTGAGCTTTTGCAAGGCAAGTTCGACAAATCGGTCATGGCGATTCTGACCGATAAAAAAGAAGGGTTAATTCCGCTTCCGGGCGAAATCAAAGTCGATTGCACCTGTCCTGATGGGGTTGGCATGTGCAAGCACGTTGCTGCCACACTCTACGGGGTCGGTTCACGGTTAGACACGGCACCCGATCTTTTGTTTACGCTCCGTTGTGTCAACCACTTGGAGTTGATCCAACAGGCAACCAAAGTCGATACCAGCACGACCAACGGGAACGCCATCGTCCCACAAGACGAACTTGCCGATCTGTTCGGAATCGAACTCGAAGGGGCCACCCCTGTTGTGGTGCCAGAACCCGAAGCAGTGAAAGCACCCACGAAACCGAAAAAGACTACGGTCAAAAAAGCCGTTGTCAAGAAATCTGCGACAAAAACCGCCACAAAAAAGAAACCCGTTGCAAAAGCCAAGAAGAAAGCCCCAGCACGGGCAAGTCGCCCACCCAAAAAAGGCTAAAATCAGGTTGCACCACATCGAAGGAGGATTTATGCCTACGGCACTCATTACAGGAAGTGGAAAAAAACGGGTCGGTTTTCACATTGCCGAAGCTCTTGCTCAAGTCGGATACTCGATAGCAATTCATTACCGGACTTCGGAAAAGGATGCTGCCGATACCGTTTTGCACCTTTCACAATTCGGCGGGAATCATCGGGCTTTTCGGGCCAATCTGGGTAACGAAACTGAAGTGAAGCAGATGGTAGCAGATGCCAAAACCGCCTTCGGTCAAATCGATGTGCTAATCAACACCGCAGCAGTTTGGGGAAAGCAAACCCTTGAAGAGATCACTGCCGATGACGTTCGCGAGCAATGGGAAGCAAACACCCTCGGCACGTTCCTGATGTGTCAAAATGTTGGCCTACTTATGGTCGAGCAAATGTTAGGTGGATGTATCATCAATTTTGGCGATTGGGCCGATATACGCCCCTACACCGAACATGCTGCCTACTTTCCGAGTAAGGGGGCAATCCCCAACCTCACCCGTACTTTTGCCGTCGAACTCGGTACACGAAACCCAAAGGTCCGAGTCAACTGTATCCTTCCCGGCCCTGTGATGCTTCCCGATTTTATCTCTGCGGAGGAAAAAGCTGAGATCATCGAATCGACTTTAGTCAAACGTGAGGGGACACCCAAAGACGTTGTTAAAGCCATTAAATTTTTCATCGAGAATGATTTCGTCACGGGTGTCAGTCTCCCCGT
>VYLT01000162.1_pt1 | contig 16388 bp, 13 predicted proteins | sample 5114261 | NCBI WGS metagenome assembly VYLT01 (sample SAMN12291815, study PRJNA351875) | freshwater metagenome | isolation source: freshwater lake | place: USA: Michigan, Little Long Lake | collected 2011-07-12 | reverse complement strand
AGCACTTTGCGGACTTTCGCAAGCTCTTCGATCATCCCGATACCTTCGATGCTGTTGTTGTCAGCACATGCGAACATACGCACTATCATGCAACAATGTTGGCTCTAAAACACGGTAAGCACGTTTATTGCGAGAAACCCCTTTCGCATAGCATTTGGGAAGCAAGGCAAATCCGTGAGCTTGCAAGCAAGACAAAAGTCGCCACGCAAATGGGTATTCAAATCCATGCGGGGAATAACTATCGTTCCGTCGTCGAAGTGATTCAATCGGGTGCAATCGGCCCCGTTACCGAAGCCCATGTGTGGGTGTCGCGTGCGTGGGGGTTGCAATCACCCGCCGATGCGAAAGCCAATGGCGATATTCTCGACGTCCAAGAAATGCCGAAGGAAAAAGCCGAGGTTCCCAAAGGTCTCGATTGGGAATTATGGATCGGCCCTGCCCCAATGCGTCCTTTTAGCCCGATCTACGTTCCCGGTCCGAAGTGGTATCGCTGGTGGGACTTTGGCTCTGGAACGATGAGCGACCTCGGCAGTCACTGGAACGATCTCCCCTTCTGGGCACTCAAACTCCAAGCTCCAACGAGCATTAGTGCCAGCGGCCCCGATCCGCACCCACACCTTGCACCCGCCAGCATGTCCGCCACCTACGACTACCCTGCACGCGGGGACGATCCACCCGTCAAACTGACTTGGTATCAGGGATCGATGAAGCCAAAAATCTGGACGGAAAAAGGAATTCCGCAATGGGGTAACGGCGTGTTGTTCATCGGTAAGAAAGGAATGCTCCTAGCGGACTACGGGAAATACCTGCTTCTTCCCGAAGCCGATTTCAAAGGGTACCAACTGCCAAAACAAACTATCGAACGTGTGCCGAACCATTACGCCGAATGGCTTTTGGCTTGCACAACGGGTAAAAAATGCTCTGCCAGTTTCGAGTATTCTGGCTGGCTCACCGAAGCCAATCACTTGGGCAACGTGGCCTATCGGGTCGGCAAAAAGATCGCATGGGACGCCACCAAGCTCCAAGCCGACGCAAAGGAAGCTGCCCCTTTGATTAAGCGAATCTACCGTAAAGGCTGGGAAGAAGTTTAAGAGTAGAGTCTTGCCTTTTCTGGTTGTCGGCGTCTATGATTTTTTTGAAACGGAATGAATCCGAATCCAAATCGTGAGCGTATCCTTCTCGTCCACAAGTAAAAACATTTCTCTAAAGGAGAGACATCATGTTCAGCATCGTTATGGCTGCCAGTATGGTCAGCGCCCCACAATCGGAAGGCTTTTTCTTCAAGTGTTTTTGCCACCCTGCACCCGTCACCTACGGTTGCGCCGGGAGTTATCACGGGTGGAATCGGGGACCTGTTGTTTCCGCTTACCCCGTTTACGGACAAGTCGGCTATCCTGTTTACGGGCAGTATGGTTACAACCCGATAGTCGCTGCCCCGCCAATCGTTCTTCCCCCGCCGGTTGTGGCTCCGAAAGAGAAGAGCTTGTACGAGCGATTGGGTGGCGAAAAGGCAATCACTGCGGTTGTCGATGATTTCGTTGCACGCACTGCCAAAAACGAAAAGGTCAACTTCTTCCGCAAAGGGACCGACAAAGAATGGAAGCCAACCCCTGCTCAAGTCGATCAACTCAAAAAATACTTGGTCGAGTTGATTGGTTCTGCAACCGGCGGCCCTCAAAAATATACCGGTCGCGATATGAAATCTTCGCATGCCGGTATGAAGATTACCGAAGCCGAATTCAACGCAATGGCTGCCGACCTCAAAGCGACCCTCGACCAATTCAAGGTACCCGCTAAAGAACAAGACGAACTCTTCAAGATCGTCGGTTCGACAAAAGGCGACATCGTCGAGAAAAGCAAGAATTAAGTAACAACCGAACCGGCTTCCCTTTTTTCGCAACTTGAGGGGGTACCCAAACCTTCCTACAATTCTCCTCACTTCTTACCCAACCTCTTTGGAGATCCCCTCCCATGCGTTGCATGTTTTTGGTTTTGTCGTTTGCGTTGGTACTTTCGTCGCAGGCAACACGTTCGGACGAACCTGCCAACGATCTCAAAAAAGCTCTGACTCTCTATGCGTCGTTTGATGAAGTACTGAAGGCCGACGTTGCGGGCGGAGAAAAAACCGTTTCGACCCGTTTGGCACACCCGACCGAGAAAGGAAAATTTGAAATCACGAAGGGCTTCGACGAAAAGATTTTCAAAATCGCCAAAGGAAAGGGAATCAGTGGCGGGGCGCTAGAAGTGGTGGACGTGCTACCCAATAACGGACGTATCTTTTTCCCTGCAACCAAAAACATCGCTTTCGACGCAAAGGGCTGGGGCGGAGCTATTTCCCTTTGGTGTAAGACCGACCCGAATAAACTCCTTAAAACACGATTCTGCGACCCGATTCAGATTACCGAGAAAGGTGCCAACAACGGCGGATTGTGGTTCGACTTCAACGACGCCAAACCCCGAGATATGCGACACGGGGCCTTTACTTTTGTGCCCGAAGGTCAAAAAGGGATCGGTGAGGATGACCCGAAATCGCCGATGGTTCGCGTACCGAAAGTCGATTGGAAAGCGGAAGACTGGCATCATGTAGTAATTAGTTGGAGTGGGTTCGACACGGAGAAAAACGCCTCATCCAAGTTTTACATCGACGGGAAGTTGATCGGCGAAATTAACGACCGACCGATTGCCATGAAATGGGAACTCGAAAAGGCGGGCATTTATATCGCCATCAACTACATCGGCCTGCTGGACGAGTTAGCAATCTTCAACCGCCCCCTGACCGAAGCCGAAGTGAAAACCCTGTTCACCAAACCCAGCACATTGAAATAAGCCAAAAGGCTGATTTCTTCACGGGTTCCCTTTCGCTAAAATACTTTTGCCCAGATGCGAGAGTGACGATGAAACGGGTACGCATTGGCAACGGGTGTGGTTTCTGGGGTGATAGCGTCGATGCCCCAATACGCCTTGCAGAAAAGGGCAACCTCGATTATCTCACGCTCGAATATCTGGCCGAATTAACCATGTCCATTTTGGCCCTGTTGCGTCAACGCGACCCAACAGCCGGATACGCCACCGATTTTATCGACGTTCTCGGACGCCTTGCTCCGACCCTTCAAACTCAACCGAATCTCAAGATCGTGACCAATGCGGGGGGATTGAACCCGAAAGCATGTGCAGAAGCGGCTGCCCAGACCCTCAGTAAAAGCGGTCTCTCCAGAAAGATTGGTTTTATCACCGGCGATGACCTTCTTCCGAAAATGGATACTCTCCTCAGCGAAGGTCATAGCTTCAACCATATCGATACAGGCGAATCGATCACGAAAGTTCGGGATCGTCTGGTGAGTGTGAATGCCTATCTTGGCTCGGGTCCGATTGTGCATGCGTTGGCATCGGGGGCGCAGATTGTCGTGACAGGTCGCGTCGCGGATGCCTGTTTGACGGTTGGCCCTGCCTTGCATGAGCTATCTTGGCGATCTGATGATTATCAGAAAGTAGGAACTGCAACGGCTGTGGGTCACTTGATTGAATGCGGCGCGCAGGCAACGGGTGGCCTTTGGACGCAGTGGGACAGGATCGATAACCTCGCGGGGGTGGGCTATCCATTTGCAGACATCACGGAAGACGGTGGGGTGAGTATCTCGAAGCCAGAAGGGACCGGCGGGATTGTGAATATCGAAACGATTGGCGAGCAACTTCTTTACGAAGTCGCCGATCCTTCGAGGTATTTAACACCCGATACCGTTGCCGATTTCTCCCAGATCGAACTGCAACAACAAGGACCAAATCGCGTCGCTGTGCTGAAAGGCAACGGCCACCCACCAACGGATACCTACAAGGTATCGGCAGCTTATCGCGATGGGTTTATGTCGTCGGGGACGCTTGTCATTGCAGGGCCGAAAGCGGTGCAGAAAGCTCAGTTTGCAGGGCAAGTGATTTTGGATCGATTGAAGCTCGCCGGTTACGAATACGCCCAAACGCTGATCGAGACGTTAGGAGGTGGTTCGTGCGTGCCGGGGGTGATTCCTTTTGAACACGATCCGCCCGAAGTCGTTTTGCGTGTGGCTGTGCGTGACCCGCGAAAGGCTGCCGTTGAACGCTTTACCAAAGAGTTTGCCCCGTTGGTCACATCTGGGCCGATAGGTGTCACGGGGTATACAACGGGACGCCCTGCCGTGCGAGAAGTTTTCGCCTATTGGCCCGCCCTTGTGAAACGATCCGCCGTCGATTCGGGTGTGAGTGTCGAGATTTTAGGAGCGAACCGATGAACACACAAACCCTACCCCTTGCAGAAATTGCACACGGTCGCAGTGGCGATAAGGGGAATCACGCGAACGTCGCAATCATCGCCAACAATCCCGCAATCTACGAATTCCTGAAGGAGTACCTCACCGCAGAACGTGTGGCCGAGTATTTCGTAGGGTTGCAACCGTCACGGGTCGAACGCTTTGAAGCTCCCGGAGTGTGGGGCTTCAACTTCATGCTCTACGATGCCCTTGCAGGGGGAGCTTCGCAATCCCTGCGGAGCGATACGCAAGGAAAAACCTATGCTCTTGCGTTATTGCGAATGTTAATCCCCGTTCCAAGTTCTCTTTTGGGTGGCTGAAAACCTCGCCGTTTTGGGGAAACTTCCGACAATAGAAGTTTCGCCTTGCAGATTGAGAACACAGATGATTACGACAAGCACAGGCTTGCAATACGAAGATACCGTTGTTGGGACCGGAGACGTTGCCGTAACGGGCAAGAGCGTTACCGTACATTACACCGGAACGCTTGATGATGGCACACAATTCGATAGCAGCGTTGGCCGACGCCCGTTTAGTTTTCGTCTCGGTGCAGGACAGGTCATCAAGGGGTGGGACGAAGGGGTCGCCGGTATGAAGATCGGCGGGACTCGCAAATTGGTTATCCCCTCGAAGTTGGGTTACGGGGATCGTGGATACCCCGGTTCCATTCCCGGTGGAGCTACCTTGACCTTTGTCGTTGAACTCTTGGGCGTGAGCTAAATTGATAATGGATACCCCGAAAGAACATCTTCTCGTCCGTGCTGCACGCGGTGAAAAAGTCGAACGCACTCCCGTTTGGGCTATGCGTCAAGCTGGTCGTTGGGACCCAGAATTTAATCGCGTGAGAGCAGGGATGAGCTTCTACGAATTCTCGGAAAACGCCGAGAAATCCGCAGAAGCCTCGCTATGTCCTCGTCGTTTCGGGGTCGATGGGATCATTCTGTTTTACGACATCACTACGCTACCCGTCGCAATGGGGTTGCCGTTCCAACTGAAACCGCACGTCGGCCCGATGCCCGATCATCCGATCCGTTCGCAAAGTGATTTGGACAAGCTCGAAACGAAAGTCGATCCGTCACGCTATCACTATCTCATTCGCCTTTTAGAGATTGTGCAAAAGGAACTCAAGGGCGATCTTCCGGTCCTTTGCTTTGCAGGGGCACCTTTCACCGTTGCTGCCTACTGTATCGGGACAGGGAAGAACATGGACCAAACCCGTAAGTTTGCTGCCGAGAATCCGAAGGTGTGGCGTAACTTACTCGAAAAGCTCTCGGCTTCGACAATCGATTTCCTGAACGAGATGACCTCTCGCGGGGCTGCGGTGTATCAGTTGTTCGATTCGTGGGCAGGGGAACTCACACGGGCAGAATATCTCGATTGGGCACACCCGTACCACATCGAGATACTTGCAGGGGCCAAACGCACCCCGCGAATTTTATTCGTGAAGGAATGCCCCTACTTCGACCTCTTGTGCCAATCGGGGGCCGATATTATTTCTCTCGGATCATGCCACGACCTTGCTCAAGCCAAGCGAGATTATCCCCATCTCGTTTTTCAAGGCAACGTCGATCAACAGGTTTTGAAATCCGGCCCCATCGAGAAAATCGAATCGCTCACGCGAGATTGCGTAAAAGCCGGCGGTCACGAAAAACACATCCTGAATCTGAATCACGGTGTCGATAAAGGCACCCCACCCGAACATTTTGAGGCGTTCGTGAGGGCTGCGAAAGGCGTGTGACCTGTGGCGTGGTTCGTGAATCGGGGAAGGCAAAATACACTGGATTACCCCCATAGTCCGCCTATACTCAATTTCTGTAGAGAATTGGAGTGTTGCTCCGGTCGCTAACGCTCCCGGCTCGTGGCCTTTTTGGGTTCTCCCCGAAGGCTACTGAAACCATAAAGGCCACGAGCCGGGAGCGTTAGCGACCGGAGTTGATAGCGTAATCAACCCACTTTTCTTTTCTCCAACTCTCTACGAAAAACCAGTATAGCCCTTGCTAGAGCGGGCTAGGCGATACTACGGGACATTCCTCGACAGTCCCGATCCCTCACCTTTACCGATTCCCGAACCACCACACCCAACATTCTTCAAGACACCCGATTCAGCAACAGTTGCCCGACAATCACAAGGAACATTCCGATGCTGATGATGATGTTCACTTGGAAGAAGGCTTTGTTGACCTTTGAGAGGTCGTTTGCACTAACAAGTGAATGTTCATACGCCAGCAATAAAATCACGGCAATAACCCCAATCAGGTAGACCCACCCGTTCAACTGAGGGGAAACGAAATAGAGTGCAACGAAAAACAAAAGGGAAATGGCGTGCGACAAGGCAGCAAGTCGGAGTGCCCCTTTGATCCCAAAACGGGAGGGAACACTATGAAGCCCCTTCTTGCGGTCGAAGTCGGCATCCTGACAGGCGTAGAGGATATCGAAACCCGCAACCCAAAAGAGAACGGCTCCCCCGATGAGTGCAGGGGTTTCTAAATCCTTCAGGCCGACAATGGCAATCCATGCCGAGAGTGGTGCGAGCATCAGGGATATGCCCAACCAGAAATGGGCCAGACTGGTAAACCGTTTGGTGTAGGAGTATAGGCACAAGAAAAGGAGCACGGGTGCAGAAAGCAACAGGGGCCAAAAGTTCGGTTCTTCACGAAGTAAGAAAAGGAGGGTGCTGCTGATAAAGGCAACGCTCGTCGCCAACGTGAAGAGGCGTACTTTCTGGGCCGAGAGAATTCCTGCGGGTATGTGTCGTGTGGCAGTGCGAGGATTTTCAGCGTCGATGCGGCGATCAACGAGGCGGTTGAAGGCCATCGCAGCCGTGCGAGCAAAGACCATGCACAGCAGGATACCGAGAAGATCAACAGGGCGAAATGGTTCGACCGTCCACGCGAGGGCAGCACTACTCAGAGCAAAGGGCAACGCAAAAAGAGTGTGGGAGAAACGAACGAGTCCGAGAAGTTGGGAAAGAGTCTTCGGCATCGTAAGTTGTTGGGGTCTGAAAGACCATCAAAAGGAGCGATTAGGAGAGCGAGAGAGTACACCAACCGAGGTCGAGGCTCTTTTTATCGCCGCTCGTCTTCACCACGTCGGGTGAAAGGGTGTACCATACAAACCGGCCTTCTTTGATGTTCTTAACCAAGCGGGCTGATTTTAGCACGCTGAGGTGATGTGAAACGTTGACGACTGCCAGACCTAAAGCGTCTGAAAGTTGGGTGACGTTTTTCTTGCCATTCCAAAGAGCTTCGATGATGCGGATGCGGTTTGCTTCGCCAATAGCGGAGAGCAGTTCAGCAGCGTCGATAGCGGCTTGCTTGTTCAATTTCTTCGACATGATTTTTCCTTTCCGTTGTCCTTTCTCAAATGTCTCTTAGAGTTTATTTTTAACTCCGAGAGTGACTTTTCAGGGTGTTACCGAACAAATCGGCTTACAATTTCTTGTGCCCATTTTTGAGGCACAATCTCGAGCGAGATGGTTTTCTATCTCTTGATTACACAAGTAATACATTGGACAAGTGTATTGTTTAACGTATCATCCTTTCCTTCGTTTTTCAAGTTTGAAATTTTTCTTTCTCGTTGGAATCGCCGTTAGTTTTTTAAGTGGGCTTCGCGAACACCGCATATTATAGCGTTTTCTGGTGGCTCATCAACGTAACTATATACGTTGAAATTTGCTCTCTTTACATTCGTAGGCAAATTAGATGTTTCTCAGACCGAATCTATTTGAAGAAATTTCAACAAATTCGTTCCGATCTCATTATTTTAAGGGTGGGGAAATCAAGACCTTCACCGTATCTACCCATTCTAAATAACGCGAAAAACCCTTGAATTTTGGGGTAAAAAGTCTCGAAGGAATTTCGTAGTCACAAGATACCCCGATTCCGATTTGATCTTTCAGTGATTTAGCCAAAAAACTGTTGGAGGAATCGGTAACTCTGTCGCAGTGCCCGTTTACGATCCTCTAAAGTCTTTTCGTAGGCCCGATCTTCCACCTCTACGCACACACTCCCGGAGAAGCCGGTATCGGTCAGAGCCGAGAAAAATTCGTTCCAGTTCACGTCACCTAAACCCGGTAGTTTAGGGGTGTGCCAACCTAATCCCATCGAGCCGATGTTGTACAAAGCATCCGTATCGATACGGGTATCCTTGGCGTGAACGTGGACAAAGTATTTACCAAACTCACCAATCGCTCGCTTCATATCAATATGTTGGAACACCAAGTGCGACGGGTCGAAATTTAATCCTAACGTCCCATCTGAGAATTCCGTAAACAACTGACGCCACACCTTTGGAGAGCTTGCAAGATTTTTCCCGCCGGGCCACTCATCTTTCGAGAAGATCATCGGGCAATTTTCGATCCCAATCTTCACCCCGCATGATCGCGCTTCGTTCACAATGGGCGTCCACACCTCACGCATCATCGGCCAATTATCCTCAACCGTTTGATGCCAATTGCGACCGATAAATGTATTCACTACGCCTAAACCCAATTGTTTGGCACCGCGAATTACTTTTATCAGATGCTCCGAAACCTCTTTTCGATGTTCGGCATCGGGATCGAGAGGATTCGGATAGTACCCCAAACCTGATAAACTCACACCCGTCTGTGCGACCAGATACTGAATCTCTTGGACCTTATTGTCCGTTAAATCACTGACATCGATGTGCGTAATCCCCGCATACCGCCGACTGGCTTTGCCGACCGGCCAGCACATGACCTCAACGCAGTCGTAACCCGTTTCGGCAGCAAATTGCAATATCTCGGCAAGGCTTAACTCGGGAAGAATGGCACTGACAAAACCAAGTTTCATGGTTCACCTCGGAGAGGAGAGGGGTTATTCAAAATGTTACCGGTCACAAACGCCCGCACTCGCTCGTCGCTGGCTTGTTCCAATTCGTTCACAGTCCCATTAAAGAGAATCTGCGATTCCCCTTCCGATAAACCTGCAAGGGGTTGGAGCATGAAAGCCCGATGAGCCGTTTCAAAAACGGTTTTCATTTCGTGCGTAACGATGATAGTTGTAACGTGGCGTTGCTCGCTCGTTCGTTTGATAAGGTCGTTAATTCGGGCAATCGTAATGGGGTCGAGTCCGGTTGTTGGTTCGTCGTAACAAAGAATATCGGGATCGAGGGCAAGTGCCCGTGCAAGCCCTACCCGTTTGCGTTGCCCGCCTGAAAGTTCGGCAGGAAGTTTGCCCCAATTCGTTTCGGGAAGGTTGACCTCTTTGAGGAGATTGCCGACTTTCTCGTCTATCTCTTTCGAGTTGAGTTTGGTGTTAGCCACAATCGGATAGGCGACGTTTTCCCGTGCCGAGAGACTATCGAAGAGTGCTGCCCCTTGAAAGAGAAATCCGATTTTGCGACGTTGTTGCCTCACTTCCGATTGGGAAAGTTTCTGCCAGATATTCCCGTGAATGCGACTTTCACCAAGTGAAGGATCGAGTAAGCCAACAAGGAGCTTCATCGTCAGCGTCTTACCGCAACCGCTTCCGCCGAGGATCGCCAGCGAATCGCCAGCGTGAATCGTCAACGAAACATCTCGCAGTTGCCAATGCCCCCCTAATTTGAGAGAGACCTTGTGAAGTTCGAGAATCGGAGCAGGGTTATTCATCACGCTCACTCCTTGATGAGGGCGGTTGCACTGACGACTTGCCCGTCCTTCCATTCAATCCAGAGACGCGATTCGGCGTTCCAGAGAAACCCCGTGAAGGTCGGTTCGACGGTTTGCTTAAGGCCAGAAGTGACCCGATCAATTGGGCTTGGACTGAACGGGGGAGGTGGTTCGGGATCGTCGGCAGGGGGACGTTTGAGCGATTCAAAAAAGCGTTCGCGATTGAGCTCTTCTTGCCCCGAAAGGAAAAGGGCAATCGCAGCAAAACCGACAATAGGCGACCGGAGAAAATAACTGGCAAAAAGCATGGCAATCGAAAAAACTGCCGCAAGGCTAATGCTTAATTCGGTAGCTCGCAAACGTGTCTGAGTCATCGCAAGGGCCGCCCGAAAGAATCGTCCACCATCAACCGGAAACGCAGGTAAGGCATTGAGTGCGGTCAAAAATAGATTCGCCCAGAAAAGCTGATTGAAAAAGACGGCGGTGTCGTAATGCTCGGCATCGAATTGTGGGCGTAACGTCTGACCCGCAAAGGCTAATCCTCCCCCTAAGCAGGTGGCGACAAAGGCTTGGGCTAGAATCCCTGCAAGGGCGATGGTGTACTCTTCGCGAGGTTTTTCGCCGATTCGGTCGTAACCTTCGACGGTCCAAAGAGGATGGATAATCACCCCTCTGGTGAGAATGCGAAAGCGACGGGCAGCCAGTTTGTGACAAATGCCGTGAAAGATTAAACAGATAATCACACCCAGACACAAAGAGACGTTGGCCAGTCCCGTTGCAAGATTGTGATGAAGGCATCCGTGACTGAAGGCAAACACCAATAACAGTGGGGCCGTCCAATGAAGGCGAAAATCCGTTCCGAAATACGTTCCCACCCGAAGCGCGTAACTGGTCACAGCAAGAATACCCACGCAAGGCCAAAGAGAATCATAATCCCGACCACATCAATCAGCGTAGCCACAGCAGGGCCAGAGGCGAGAGCCGGATCAACCTTTAATACTCTTTTTAGGACTAGAGGGAGCATTGCACCAATTAAAGTTCCCGCCATGCAAATGAGCATGACGATAATCCCCAACATGATCGAGAAACTCACCCGATTTACCGGCCCCGACCGTTCGCCTTCGTAAACCAACATATCGGACCCGATGAGTTGAGCTCGCACGACACCCATAAGGCCCAACGCAAACCCCATCGCGATACCCATGAGAAATTCGTAGCGAAGAATCTTCCACCAGTCTTTGGGTTGAATCTGACCAAGCGCCATCGCCCGAAGGACAAGGGTCGCCGCTTGCGTTCCGGAGTTCCCTCCTGTTGCAATACACAACGGGATAAAGTATTTCAGAACTTTGATTTGTTCGATAGGTTCTTCAAAGATCGTGGTGACGTTGTAGGTTGCCATCTCTGCAACGAACAACATCGAAAGCCAACCTGTCCGTTTACGCCACACGTTGACGAACCCAGCATCGAGGTAACTTCCTTCGATAGGACCGACCGCCGCTTGTCGCTGCAAGTCTTCGGTCGCTTCGGCTTCGATGAGGTCTAACACGTCATCGTGAGTAACAATTCCGAGTAGTCGTGCTTCATCGTCCACAACGGGCAGTGCAATAAAGTCGAACTTCCGCAGAAGCTCGGCAGCCTTTGCGGGATCGTCTTGAGGGCGAAGGGTGACTAAACTTCCCGATTCCATGATGTTGCTAACAAGGGTATTTCCATCGGCAAGGATCATATCTTGCAGGGTGAAAACGCCTTGAAAACGTCGCGTTTTTTCGTCGAGGGTGTAGATGTAGTAAATCGTCTCGCGGTCGGGAGCTTGTTGGCGTAGCTTTTCAATGGCTTGCGTGATGGTAATATCGCTAGGAACCCACGCATAGTCGGTGGTCATCAACGCCCCGACGGTTCCTTCCGCATAACCTGCCAACGATTTGATGTCACGTTGACTGGCTTCGTCCACCAACTTTAGGATACGTTCTGAGGTCTCCGGCTCGAGGCGACGAAGTAAGTCTACCCGTTCGTCGTGGGCCATGTTCTCGATGATCTTCGCAACCTGTGCGGGTTCCCCCTTATCGGCAAGGGTGACTTGCCATGCCGGAGGAAAATACTCAAAGACACTCGCTTGCGAACGATATTCCGATGTCCCCAACACCTGCCAGACTTCCGCAGGGGTAAACTCATCCTCTGCGAGAATCTCGGCAACCGTTAAAGGGTGCAGATTCTCTGTCAGGGTTTTGAGACCTTCGCTGTCATTGGTCTTGAGAGAATAGCGGACTTCCGGGCCAAATAAGGGATGCGCCATATTACCATACGGGTACGAGTCACGAAGACGTTTCTCCTGTTGTAGAAGTTCAAGAACAAAAGGGCGTGAAGAGATTGCAAAAGGGTAGGAGTTGATGGGTTACTTCTTGCGAGCGTTGAGCCATTGCACGAGTTCGGGAAACTGAGCCGATTTTACGAAGTTTTGGTAAGCCTCGGTCGTTCGGAAGAAATTCTCGTCGGGATTAAATGCCTTGTTCTCGATGCCTTGCTTGAGCCATTTCAGGGTGGCAGGATGATCCTTCTCTTGGACGACCAAATCAATGAGTGCAGGGTAAGCGTTGGTCAAAGTCGGCTCTTGAAGGACTGCTTCTTGTAAGTCTTCTTTGGCTTCTTTTTGCCTATTCTCTCTGAGCAAAACTTGTGCCCGCCGGTAATGCAATACTGAGTCACCCCCAATCGCATCGATCAATCTCGAATAACACTCGATGACTTTGTCGAACTCACCTTTACTGGTGTGGTATCCGAGCAGGACAAAATCAAGGGCAAGATTCTTTGGGTAAAGTTCACGGAATCGCTCAATAGACTTGCGAGCCTGTGCCAGATCATTTTTGGTAGACGCAGTAATCATGTTCAGCAGCACTTCCTTCTGATCTCTGAACTCAGGGGTCATTCCGTTATAGGCCGCCAAAGCCCGCACATTGTTCCCCTCTTGGGCTGCCTTCTTCAGTTCTAAGAACCTCTCGATATTGTCGAGTACCCGTTGGTCAGAATCTTTGAAAGTGCCTGCGGATTTTTTTTGTTTCTCGGCAAGCAACGCCAGAACATTCCGACGTATCGTTTGACTAAACATGTCCCCAGTGCTGTGCATATAAACGTCTTCGGCAGCGATTATGCCATTGGGAAATCGCACAAGGATAAACTCTTGATAGTTTGAAGCTCCTCGAGGTGTAATGAGTCGGCATAGAACACTCCATTTATCATCAGTTTGTTTGATTCTAACGAATTTGAAGTTTCCACCTCCTTTGATGGTTTGCGTGAGCGACCCTGCTAAGGAAGAGACGCCTTCGGCACCACCACTCAACAACACTTTTCGGTCGGTGTCGCTGAGGTTCAGGTCGCTGATAGCATTTTCAAACATTTTTTCCGCAGAGTAGCACAGGGTTATACTGTTGCTATCCTGCGCCATGACTGCCTTTTCGAGTTTCTTACCAAATGCCTCATAGTCCTCCTTTGTCAACGGTTCGCCAACGTGTTTCGCAGGTGGAGCCGATACTGCAACCGTTCCCGTTTGTCTTTGTTGACCGCAACCAACAGCGACCAGAACGGAACAAAGGATCGCAACTGGGAAAACTCGAAGCCAAAAGCTTTGGTGTAGCATCATTATCTCCCGACAAGGTGGGGTGGGATCAGGTGAGTGGTCGAGGGAGGGGTTGCCTCCAAAATCTCGCAACAATCAGGGCTGATACGTTGACCTTATTCTCTGGATCGTGCAACCAACGACAAGAGGCTACAAGGAGGGGGAAGTGCAACATCGTATCCACGACCCCAACGGCGAATCCGAGAAATCTTCGCTCACTTTCCGACCCTTGTTTACTCTTCCTATAAAATGGGGTTGCGTATCGGACCATGTGGAGAAGGTCATGTCCACCGTTTCAATCCGTCCCGACGATGCTGTGTTTGTGAATTTCTTGACGGGGAAACTCTCTCCTTCTGGAATGGAAAAGGTTGTTGCGTATCTCCATGCCCATCCTGAAGTGTTAGTCGAGCTAACCGAAAAACGCGGGCGAAACGTGGTAGATCGGGATTTGCAAACCCTTGCCCAAACCTTTCCAGATCAACCGCAAATTCAAAGTCTTGTCGTCCAATTTCACGCCAGCCAAGCGATTGCCACCCAAACCGATGCTGGTATTCCCAGCGCCGAACATGGCACAGAGGCCGGACAAGGTGAAACCGACGAGAACCCCCTAGCATTTTTGGCACCTGCACAGGGGCCGGATGAGTTGGGTCGGCTTGGCGATTATCGGATTCTTCGCAAGTTAGGTGAAGGGGGAATGGGCATGGTCTTTGAAGCCGAAGACCTGAAGCTCAAACGTCGGGTGGCGATGAAGGTGATGAAACCCAAAATCGCAGAAAAGAGCGAACATCGGCAACGATTCCTGCGAGAGGCACAGGTTGCGGCCCAAGTCGAACACGATCACATCTGCCCGATTTACCAGATTGGCGAAGAGAATAAAGTTCCCTTTATCGCTATGCCTTTCTTGAAAGGGGAACCCCTGAATGTGCGAATCAAACGGGAACGGCTCTTTCCACTGACTGAGGGTGTGCGTATCGCTCGAGAGTTGGCCGAAGGTCTAAAAGCTGCCCACGATGCGAACCTTATCCATCGTGATATTAAGCCAGCGAATATCTGGTTAGAGAATGTGGCAGGTCGGGCCAGTCGTGTGCGAATTTTGGACTTTGGATTAGCCCGTTTGCAAACGGATGAGGTACATCTGACAAACTCGGGCACGATTGTTGGCACTCCCGCTTACATGTCACCCGAACAAGCACGGGCCAAAGCTCTCGATGGCAGAACCGATTTGTTTAGTCTCGGTGTCGTGTTGTACGAGTTGGTGACTGGGCAGCGACCTTTCTCCGGTACGGATACGATTTCGATTTTGACTGCATTGGCAGCCGATGATCCGACCCCTCCTGAAAAACTCAACCCGCAGATTCCACGCGAACTTTCTCGATTGATCCTTCAACTGTTGGCGAAAAATCCCGACCATCGTCCTGCAAACGCTCAGACTGTTGTTACCGAATTAAAACGAATCGAAATGCAATTAACCATGCCGATAGTCGAAGCCCTGCCGATTGCTCAAGCCAATCCCAACACTGCAAACCCGTGGCAAGATATCGATGTTGAGGACGAGAGCAGCCAGAGTAATTCGATCCCCATGGCATCGATTCCCGAAACGAAACCTGCACCCAAGAAAGGCTCGTTGAAGTGGGTTTTGATTGGTCTGGGTTTGTTGTTCCCGTTGCTGCTCATTCTTGGGGCTGTGTTTTACATCAGCACGGATAACGGAACCATCGAAGTTCAGACAACCGATAAGAACGTCAAAATCATTCTCGAAGATGCGGGTGGAAAGATCACCATTTTGGACCCACAAAGTAAACAACAGTGGGTCGTAAACACCGGTAAGTACACGATCAAACTCGACGACAACCCCGATGGACTTGAAATCGATCTCCCTACCGACCGCATCTTTGAAATGAAACGGGGCGGAAAAATGGTCGTCTCCCTCCGCAAGACCGATAAGGTCATCGTCGGCAAAGACCCAAAGGAAAAGGATAAACCCACCGACCCAGACCGCAAAGCCGCCGAATGGGTTATTTCGGTGGGAGGAAAGGTGCAAATCAACGGCGAAGAGAAAGACATCACCGATGCCAAACTGCTTCCGAACCCCCCTTATCGGCTAACGATGTTTCGTATCGATAATCAAAATATCAAGGACGAGGATTTAAAGGTCTTAGATCAATGTACGAACATCGAGAAAGTCATTTTTTCTAGCACACTGCTCAAAGGGAATGGCCTAAAGTATCTGAGAAATAACAAAAAAATTGTCGCATTCGATTTTTATTACAATCGGGAACATGATCCAAAACTTCCAAACCTCAAAGACATTGATTTTACTTATTTGGAATATTTAGTATTTCAGGGAACCGAACTTCATCCGGAAGCATTAGAGATTTTCAAGGAATGTACCAAAATCAAAGCGATTAATTTAATCTCCACAAAACTGACAAGCAACGGAATAAAAGCCTTCCAAAAATGTATCAATTTAGAGGCTCTTTCGATTCACGGGCTTACCGATATCAACGATAAAGAGTTCTCAACCTTGATTTCTGGTAAGTCAAAACTAATTACGCTTGATATCGTTAGCACTAATATCTCAGATGCGGGGCTGGTTGGGTTAGAAGGACACACCCAACTCAAGAATTTTTCTGTAGGAGGAACCAGGATCAGTGATAAAGGCTTGGAACTCCTCGCAAAAATCCCATCGCTTAACCAAATCAGGCTAGATGATACGCAAATTACTGACAAAGGTCTTTCGTATTTTGAGAACCATAAACACATTAGTTTCGTATCCTTAAATAATACCAAAATATCGGACGATGGATTGAAGCACTTTTCAAAAATCGAATTTTGGGAGGGATTGCATCTTGATAACACAACAATAAGCGATAAGGGTCTTGAATAT
>VYLT01000160.1_pt1 | contig 16418 bp, 15 predicted proteins | sample 5114261 | NCBI WGS metagenome assembly VYLT01 (sample SAMN12291815, study PRJNA351875) | freshwater metagenome | isolation source: freshwater lake | place: USA: Michigan, Little Long Lake | collected 2011-07-12 | reverse complement strand
GGATTGATCCCCGCCGAGGTTTGAATAAGAGATTTATACGAAACCTCTTTGTTCAAAGTCACATCGCGTTTGAGGGCACTAATCACCCCAGTCGTTACGGTGTTCTCGTACCCGAAGGCGTTACCGATAGCAACAACGGGTTCGGCAATCATCAGATCGCTTGAGCTACCAATCGGCATCACTTCGAGAGCTTTCTTGGGGTCCACCTTGATGACGGCAAGGTCGTGTTCGGGATCACGAGCAACAACAGTGGCGCTCATTGAGGTGCCATCGGTCAGATGGACCTTAAGAACGCTCACGTCATCGATAACGTGATGATTCGTGAGAATGTAGCCCCGAGGATCGATCACGATACCCGTACCCATTCCGTTTACGCGAGAAGCTGCGGTGCCGATCTCCGAAGATTTTTCATCGGCTTTGGAAACGAGTCTTTGCGTATGGATATTCACAACACAACCTTTGACCTTTTCGACCACTTGGACCGCAGGGGTCTTACGCGGATTGGTCGAAGGTGAAAGCGTAGGTGTTTTGAGAATATCTTGGGCAAAGGTCACTTGACCGAAGGCCAGTCCGACAAGGACCAAAAACACTTTAGATAAACAAGAAGTAGACTGCAACTGCATCGTAGCCCCTATCGGGATGCGAGGACTTGGTTGCGGGCAATCCATCGCCGCAGTTCGAGCCAAGTTACGCAGACTTCAGAATCGTCCTGAAGCCTCGGGTTCCTCCAGTTCACCTGCGTTTCCGAACCTACGGAAACCCCCATACACCTCCTATTGCACGGGTCAGACCTGTCAGGCGTATCGAACAACCTTTTTAGGTTGCGCATATCGCACGTTCTATTGTGGTGGGGAAATCAAGGGGTCTGAGAATTTTGAAAAAAGGTACAAAATAGCTCAAGTTGTAAATCGTGCAAAAGCTAATTTAGAGAAGATAGGAAGACTTTGCAGGCATGCCATGAAACCAAACAACAGTCGGGAGCGAAGCAAGAAAGGACGAGTTCACGCCTACTTCAAAAAGGTAAACGATTCTGCAAGGGGTCCGCTTCGGATCTTGTTTGCGATGTTTTCTGCGACGGGCGTATTTACTCCGCGAGTCAAAATGGTGCCGTCTTCAAGGGCTATCTCGGCGAATGGTCCTTTGTAAAGAACCATTCTGGTTGATTCATTCGCAAAGGGTTTCCATGCGAGCAACTTCACTTCGCGGAGTTCGGCCCCTTCGTGTTGAAACCATGCTTTTTCCATATCTTTCAGAAACTGCACGCCAACGAAACCGACACTGCGAAGGGTTTCTATCGGCTCCATCTGCGACGGGACACACGAGACCATTGCAGCAAGGCCGGGAAGTTTCGGTTGCGGTCCCTTTAACGATTAATTCGCCATTAGACCATATGTAACGAGTTTTCCATCCGGCTTCAGCATTCGCCATGCGTCTTGCACAAGTTGCTCGCGTTCGTCGTCGTTCAAATTGGCGTTAAAGCTACCCGTCAAGCGAACCTCATCGATACTTTCGGAGGGGTTAGAGATTTGCGATTCCAGAGGGTTTGTGATGAAATGCTCCCACACGACTTCTTCAGGTTTCGATGACGGGTGCGAACTGCACTCAGGGGCATCGATACGGGCCGACTTTCCTTCGAGACTGGTACGAATCGCTTCGGGTTTCACATCTTCTTCGATTCGGTACACTTCCCAGAAATTCCCAAAGGGGTCCGTGACCCAAACCTTATTTTGTTTGGCGTACCCGCAGGTTGTACCATCTTGAGTTTCGCAACAATGTCCCGCAGCTTCGAGCTGATTTTGGTATTCCTGAATCTTCTCATCGGAAGCAACCCGTAACCCCAAATGGCTTAGGGTTGTGCCGGGTCCGGGGGTCTGGGGAACGAGCGAAAAGACAACTGGAGGATTGGCGAGATCGAACTTAGCGTAGTCGTCGTGTCGCTTGGTTGGAGCTTATCCAAACAGGACGGAATAGAACTCGATTGCCGGATTCAAATCCGGAACATTCAAAGACAGGTGAAAGCGAATCGGTTCTTCAACGATGGCTAAATTCATGTTCATTCCCCTTGTGATTCCGAAGGGCGAAGGGTTCGTTTTGGAGGACGAACAACCCACACAGCTATAGCAAAAACCAGCGTAATTCCTGCAAAAAGATAGAAAAACGGCGACGTGTTGCCTTCGTTCTTTTCTCGAATATAGGCGAGAATAACAGGACCAATCGCCGAGGCTAATACTGATAACACTTGCACGACAGATTGAATACTGCCCATGTGCGTTCGCCCATAAGTGTGACCGTATACCGAAAAATAAATCACGGTTATCACCCCGCCCGATACACCCAATAACCCAGCGTAGATACCCGCACCCACAGGGGTTGTCACAAACGGAAACATCGCCAGCGAAAGGGCTAAGATCAACACACCAACACCAAGAATTTTACCCAGAGGCAAAGACCGTGCCAGCAACCCTGTGACGATGTTCGCAGGGAAACCCATCAGCATTAGAATACCGAGGACGATGTTATTGGTTTGGTTAGGGTCCATCTGATGTTCGCGTAAGAGTTGAGCATTATCAAGGGTGAGCGCTGAGAAAGTTAGGTTGAAGACAGTCGCTGCTCCTGAATAGACCCAAAAACCCAGCGTTATAAGGGTTTGCCGTGTTGTCATCGGTTCGACATGCCCTTCATTTGGAGCGGGATCGTCGGGCTTCACCCCATACGATTCGGGTGAACTTCGTGCAAACAGAAGCCCCAAAGGGAGCAAGCCGAACAACAGCGAATACCCAACAACATTCCACCCCGTACGCCAACCCGATGAAGTTACGATGGACCCTATCACACCAATCGGAACCAGAAACCCGATGGAGAGCAATAACGTGAAAACGCCCATCGCGATTCCGGCCCGTTTGCGAAACCATTTGCCGACAAGGGCAATTGCAACCACACTGAGCGCCCCTTGACCAAATCCACGAACGAGTGTTAGCGTAATCGCAAGGCCCGTTTCGCCGGTCACTTGTGCCATCGCAAGGACACTCGCACCCAAAATGGCGGTCACAATTCCGAGGGTCAGTCGTGTCCCAAGCCGATCTATCATTCTGCCAACGGGCACAACGACGATTGCACCAATGATAATCGCCCAGAAGTTCAACACATTGAACGAAAGGTCCGAGATACCAAGTTCTAATGTGAGTTTATCTTTGATTAACCCTAACCCGTAAGTGCGTCCCGGAAAGGTTCCCGACATTGCAACAGACGCGAGAATGACATTCACCCAACCGTAGTAGAAACTCGCGGTTCGCAAGGTCTGCTCAGAGGATACGGGTATCGGGTTCTTAGTCATTGTTGTAAACTTCACCATTGTCGCGAGTCACCATCTACGCAAATAGGAAGGCGCTGGCACTTGCTTTCACGTTCCGGACCGTCCCGTCACCCATCCCGACATTGACTCCACCAGTGTGGAAAGAATAGAAGCCAAGATCGTTTGAGCAATTGATAACGCAGGTTCGCACAGCCGGTTTCGCACAGATTTGCGCTGGGCATGGGACCGTTCCATGCGACCCGTCACCGGGCGAACCATTCAAACTAGCGTTACTGCATGTCGCATCGTTCCAACCACCCGAACCATTATGATATGTTTGAATACTGCTCACCTTACGGCGACCTTGATAAACAAAAGGTCGGCCAGCAATCTCTGGCATCATAATCGTATTCGATAAACCATCAGACACATCGGCGATACGGGTGAGCGTATCCACTTGGAACATTCCGTTCAGATCACTGGTTGGAAAACCCGCTATTGTTGTTGCTAAACCGACATCTACTCCGCGAATCGGTCCGTAATCGCCCGGCATAATCGGATAAGTTCGTGGGCCACCCCATGCGGGTTGAAGCGGTAACAGATAGCTTTGGGCTTGAGCTTTTGCATCAGGATTAGAAGGACACAAGAACGTCTTTACGCGAGTGCTGGTTACGGTTTGATTGTTCGCTGGTCCACCTAACGCAACGAACGGTCCCGCACTCAACCTGTATTGATTATAAAGATTGTCTTGTTCGATGCCTTGAAGGATATTCAAACCCCAACCAAATGAACCCGTAGGCGAATTACTCCCACTCAAGGGGAAGTGACCAAATGCACTCTCCTGATTGAAGTAACCCAAACAAATTTGCTTGAGGTTATTTTGACAGGTCGAACGGTTCGCAGCTTCGCGGACCTTTTGGACCGCAGGGAGCAACAGTCCAATAAGGATTGCAATAATCGCAATCACAACAAGCAATTCGATCAAGGTAAACGCCCGACGTTTCTGACAAAGAAACTTCATACGACAAATCCTCTAATTATTTCTTGGACAATGATTGATCCGATGCCTACTCGAAATAGGTTTCGTGGCGTCCATATTCGGCATACTTTTTCTTGAGCCAAGTATGAAACTCCTCGTTTTGCGATTGACGCCGATCACCCCCACCGGAATCGGCGTTGTAACTGAGGTACAACAATCGAAGCCAATGATCCGACTTATTGGGAGCAGACCGATGCGGGACAAAACAACCGTAAATCGCAACGTCACCCGGTTCGAGTTCCAGAAAAATCCCTGCCGATTCATCAACAGAATCGGGCGGGCAGGCTCGGTATTCGCCGTATTCTGGCGAGAGGTAACCACGTTGATGGACACGGGCAAAAACTTCGGTTGCTCCTTTGCGTTGGTTACACGGGTCTATCGCAACGGCTGCTGTCACAAACGACCTCGGAAAGTTTGGCCAACGGATGGAATCTTGATGGAGGGTGTGACCTTTTGCACCGGGGGGCTTGAAGATCAGTTTGTCCTTGAACGAGTGGGCTTGTTCGCCATAAAGTTGCGAAATCACCCCGATCAACCGAGGGTCACGGGCGACCTGTTCGCAGATGGGAGAAAGGTCAATCACGGGGTCGAAGGTTTCAAAAAGGCACTCCCCTGTCTGGAAATGGTCCTGCCAACGACAACGGATATTGTTACTTTGTTTGAGGGCTTTCAGACCCGCAAGCCGTCCGCATTCGATTGCAAGAAAACCAATTTCCATCGGCGGAAAGAGTTCTCGAATGATAAGATACCCTTCGCGATGGTAAAACTGAAATTCGGCCTCCGAGAGTTGGTATTCGGAACGGAGTGAAAGGTTCATGTGTACCTCATCCAAGACAACAATATGACACAAGGCCGATATTCAAGATATTAAGACGCCCCACCAGAAACAACTATTTGATCGATTTTGAAAAAAGGAGAAAATTGTGACGACTCCCGAACCTGTTCGACTGACGAAACTTGCAAAACGTGCTGGCTGTGCTGCGAAACACCCGCCGGGCTTTTTGCTTCCCCTTCTGGGTTTGCTGCCCCCCATTACCGACCCGAATGTCATTGTTGGGAGTTCCACCGCAGATGATGCCGCAGTCTACAAACTCACCGACGAGATTGCATTGGTACTCACCACCGATTTTTTCACCCCCATTGTGGACGATGCACGCGATTTCGGACGGGTCGCTGCCACTAACTCCCTTTCGGACGTTTACGCAATGGGTGGCAAGCCGACGGCAGCTTTGAGCATTGTTGGTTTTCCGGACGGGTTACCTGCCGAGCTTTTGGGACAGATACTTGCAGGGGCAAACGATGTGGCAACGGCGGCAGGCATTTCGATTGTGGGTGGGCACACCATCAAGAGCGAGGAGCCGATTTTCGGGTTAGCCGTTGTTGGGACGATTCATCCCAAAAAAGTCCTTGCAAATTCTGGGGCGAAGGTTGGGGATGTCCTTATTCTGACCAAGCCTATTGGATTGGGAATCATTAGCACCGCATCGAAAAACGATCAAGATACCTTGAACGCCATGCCCCAAGCTATCGAGATTATGACCCAACTCAACCGAGCCTCTGCCGAAGTGTTGACCCGTCACGAAGTCCACGCTCTCACCGATATTACCGGCTTCGGTCTCTTGGGCCACCTACGAAATATGACTTCTGCAAGTGGTGTCAATGCCCGTATCGATTCGAGCAAAGTGCCGTTTATCACAGCAGCCGTGACCTATGTTGAACAGGGGATTGCCCCCGGCGGTACACGAGCCAATCGCAAATTCCTTGCGGATTGGGTCGAGTATGACACCAGCGTAAGTGAAGCAACTCAGTTACTCCTGTGCGATGCTCAAACGTCGGGCGGATTGTTGGCATCGGTTCCTGAAAGTCTGGCTCCGACAATTTTGAAAGAACTCGCCGAAGTTGGAATCACGGGATCGATCATCGGCAAAATGGAAGAGGTTGGACGAGGTTCGATTCGGGTGAGTTAGGAGGCACTTCCTCTCCCTATCCCAAGACGTAATCAACCAACTTCCAGAAGTAAACCCCTCATGTTCCGATTCAATATTCTTATTGACGTCTTGATTTATTTTTCAAGGCTTCACAAAGATTACAAAGATAGTAATAATTATTTTCAGCCCTCTTATTGAGACAAAAGGCTGAAAAAGGGCTCGATTGAGCAAAAGCGACTCCCCAGAAAATGCCTGCTCACTTCTGATCGATCCAGAACCCCCTATTTTGGGATCAAACCGAGCATTTTTCTTGGGGGTGATTGGCGAAAAATTACTCTCGTTTTCTCGATCAAAAGAAGCATTTTTAGATTCTCAAATCGAGCATGGTCGAAAAACGTTGTTTTTGTGTCACATTTGGGGGCTAAAAAACGTGTTCAAGTTTGACATCTCAATAAGCCCTTCCAAAAAATTTGCCAGAATCTGGACTTCCTCTGTGGACAAAACATCACAACGACGATACTATTGGTGATATACAAGATCACAATGTTTACAATAATAGTAATAAAGGATTTTCAGACATGATCCGGTTTTGGCGAACAGCGTTGCTTGTCGGCTTGGTTGCAAGTGCCCCCTTGCTTACCGGCTGCTCGAAAAAGGAAGCCCGCAAACCCGTTTTTGTCGTGACGGGTAAAGTCACTTACAACTCTTCGCCTATCGAGAATGCGACGATCGTTTTTCATCCAGTTGGAGAAGAAGGTCCGAACGTCGTCAAGTCACGCGGAAAGACGGACGCTCAGGGGAACTTCAAACTCACAACCTATAACACCGATGACGGCGCCCCAGCTGGTGAGTATCGGGTAACGGTCGAACAATGGTTAGCAGGTCGCCCCGACGAAGGGCCATCGAATCGACTTCCTGCCTACTTGGGCAAGCCAGAAAGCTCCAACATTAAGGCAACCGTAAACAAGGGCCCAACCGAAGTCTCCACAATCGAAATCAAACAATAACACGATAATCAAATCTAACAATACTACCTATCAAGGAGTCTGAATATGTTGATGAATACGTTCCGACGATCTCAAAAGAAAGGGTTCACCCTGATTGAACTCTTGGTCGTCATCGCTATTATTGCAATCCTTATTGGATTGTTGCTCCCCGCTGTGCAAAAAGTTCGGGCTGCTGCGAATAAGACAACTTGCTCGAACAACCTCAAGCAATTGGGGATTGCCTTCCACAATTATCACGACCCAAACGATGGCTTACCGTCTAACATTCGTCCAAGTACAACAAGTACGGTTCGCGTGCGTTGGGCAACCTTCCTGCTTCCTTACATCGAACAGGACAACCTTTATAACAACATCGATCAAACGCAAAACTGGTCAACGGCGTACAATGCTCAATGGTTTGGCCGTCGTTTGAAATCGTTCGAGTGCCCCGCAGCCCCGAACGGACCAATCCTTGATGGCGCTCCTCCCCCAGAAACATGGGCAGCTATTGTTGCGAACGGCGATTATTCGGGTTTTTACGGGGTTTCGCCCGAACTCGTTTCGTTAGGACTTGTGGATGCGTCGTCCGGTGGAGTTGATAACGGCGGTCTCTCGAAAACGACAAAATTGAACTTTAGTGCCTTCTCTGACGGTCTCTCGAACACGATTCAATTAACGGAATCGGCCGGTCGTCCGAACATCTATCGAAACGGCCGACTTGTTCTCACCGCAAACGGTAACAATCGCGTGAATGGTGGTGGCTGGTGCCGTCCCGCTTCGGAATTGAATATCCTGCGTGGTTCAACCGCAGATGGTCTGAGCTTCCCCGGCCCCAGTGCGATCAACGTCACCAACGGCGAGAACCTGCAAACCTATACCCCTCCCACAGGCCACCCCTTCTACGGTGTTGACGGTACGGGTCATATCTATTCGTTCCACACAGGGGGAACCAATGCCCTCTTCGCCGATGGCAGCGTCCGCTTCCTGCGTTCGTCCATCAACATTCGCACGCTGGCAGCGCTGGTCACCCGTAACGGTGGCGAAGCTCTCGCTGCTGAGTAAACTCACCCGAATAGCACCTCGTTCTCATCGCCTCGTTCACGCAATTTTTGAAGTTGCCGAGAGTGTTCATTTCGCGCGGTTGTATTCTCTTTTTTCGCGGAACTTTCAAACGCCACCACTCAAACGATTCATACCTCTCTAAATCTTATCGATACTGAATCTCAATTATTTTGAGAAATCCCTCTTGCCAGAAAATCGCATGAAATCTATGCTATTTCATTGTTGAGACACAGTCTCATATAATTTTGGCCGGCTACTCTTTAGCTTCGGGATGCGGTTCTCCGCTTACCATCCGCCACGACGCGGCCCCTGTAAACCTCACTCGGAGCTTGCTATGTTTTCCTTTTTGAAAGGGGGTCTGTCCCCAATTTCAAAACGTCGTGCCTTTACCCTCATCGAACTTCTCGTTGTGATTGCGATTATTGCAATCCTTATCGGATTGTTGCTCCCTGCGGTCCAGAAGGTCCGCGAAGCTGCCAACAAAACAACCTGCCAGAACAATCTGAAACAAGTTGGGTTGGCGATGCACAACTTTCACGATAGTAACCAAGCCTTTCCGATGGCAAATAGCCCGTCGTTCAATTCGGCATTTGCACAAATTCTGCCGTACATCGAACAAGAAAGCCTCGGACGTTTGTACAATCCGTCGCTTGCCCCTTCGGATACGACCGATGCTGATGGCGACGGTTGGTCGAATGCTCTTGTTAGCGCCCAAGTATTAAAAACCTATCGTTGCCCTTCGATGCAACCGCCCCCTACGGTTGCTGCATTCCCCGGTTGGGCCAGTTACGGGGTGTGCATTGGCAATCAAGCCACTGCGTTTGGTTCTTCCACCATTCCCGATAACGGGATTTTCGTTCGCTACAATGCAGCTATCGGAAGTGTGAACGGCATCAACATTGGAGCTATCTCCGATGGAACCAGTTCAACCTTGATGGTCAGCGAGATTGGTTTCCAGTTGAAGGATTACCTGTTCTCAAGTGGAACATACGCGGGGCTTGTTCGTGGGGGTAATACGCAATGGGTGTGGGGCTATGCAAGCTACAGCTTCGCCACAACGGGTAACCGCATGAATTGGAAAGTCGGCACACCCGCCGACGTGACCACTCGTTTGAGTACCTTCCGTTCCGATCACAACGGCGGAGCAAACGTCCTGTTCGCGGATGGCGGTGTGCGTTTCCTTCGTGAAAGCATCGACCTTCAGACCTATCAAGCGATTGGGAGTCGAGATGGCGGCGAAGTGATCAACCAAAATTGGTAACCTATAATTTGAAAAGGATAATGGAGAATTATCAAATGAATTTACGATTAGCTTCATTGGCCTTGCTTCTGGGGGTCGGTGTGACCTTTGCGGATGACAAGAAGCCGAAAATTGCTGACCTGCCGACACCGGTTTCCTCGCTTGGGGCGATTGAGTGCGACGGTTATTTGTACGTCTACGGTGGGCATGCAGGAAAGACCCATAGTTACGATACCAAGACGGTTATCGGTACGTTTCAACGTATCAAAATCAGCGAAGGGACCAAGTGGGAAGAACTCCCAAGCGGTCCAATTCTGCAAGGGATGAATCTTGCAACACACGGAGGAAAAATCTATCGTGTGGGTGGCATGCAGCCGAAGAATGCCCCCAGCGAACCCACCAATAACCATTCGGTAACCGATGCCGTTGTATTTGATCCAACCACGAAAAAATGGAGCGATCTTCCTTCGCTTCCTTCGGGTCGCTCTTCGCATGATGTCGTCGTGAGTGGAGATAAACTTTACGTCGTCGGTGGATGGGAACAAAAAGGCAAAGGCGAAAAATCGGTCTGGTGCGAACATGCCTTGTCACTGGACCTGAAAGCCAAAGGTGCCAAGTGGGAAAAGATCGAACAACCGTTCCAACGTCGGGCACTCTCTGCTACAAGTGTGAATGGCAAAATCTACGTCCTCGGCGGCCTAGATTCGACAGGTAAATCACATCAACGAGTCGATATTCTCGACACCGCTACGGGTAAATGGAGTCAAGGTCCAGACTTCCCCGGTAAATCGGTCGGTTTCTCGCCAGCATCCACGACATTCAAAGGAACTGTCGTTGTGAGTACGTTAGAGGGTGGCTTGTTCCGGTTGAACAGCAACAAAAACGAATGGGAAAAGGTCGGCGAATCGACAACCAATCGCATGGTTCACCGCATTGTACCGAGTGGCAATTATGTGTTGCTCGTCGGTGGTGCAAGCAAAGCTGGCCCCGTACCTGCTGTCGAACCCATTTTGGTCAACGAAAAAGGCGAACCCGTCACCTCAACAAAAACGGGCGAGTAAATAGACCTGACTTTCCCCAATCCCCCAGAATCCTTACACCATTGAGAACCCCTTGCCTTTAGGTTCTTGCTCATGGCGAATGAAAAACCCGATGCAGATTCTGGCTCGCGAAACCTCGTATTTCTTGGCCTTGCGGTATTTGTGACGGGTTTGAGTGGTTTGATCGCTTTTGGCTCGATAATCGATCCTCTGATCTTGGTCTTGGGAACGGTTTTTTGGATTTCGCTTCTTGGCGTTTTGCTTCACCCTTATGTATCCACCTTTTTTGGTCCGGTGTTGTGGTTCGATCTGATCCGCACGGGTCGGCGTCGCTCGCGTGTGATCTTGCGGACAGGCTACGCAGTGTTGCTAGTCGTCTTCTATTTGTGGGTATGTATCAACGCTCGCAATCCATTTGATTTTCGACCGGGAGAAATTGCCCAAATCACGAATACCTTCTTTACGGTATTTCTAATTACTCAAACGATTGTCATTTTCGTTATCACACCGGGGGCGATTGCGGGATGTATCACCGACGAGAAAGAACGCCGAACAATGGAATTTATTCTGGCAACCGATCTGCACGACCGCGAAATTCTGTTCGGCAAGTTTCTCTCGCGAATGGGTGGCGTAATTCTGTTCGTGATTTCGGGCTTACCCATTCTGGCAATGCTGCAATTTTTTGGCGGGATTGACTCGGAACTTATGATGATCGGTATGGGAGCAACGATTGTAACCATCATCAGCCTTGCTGCGGTGAGCGTGCTTTCTTCGGTTCTATGTCGGAAGACCCGCGATGCGATGATGCTCAGCTACTTGCTTGTGTTGCTCTATCTCACTCTAAGTTCCCTTTCCTACGCCGCAAGTTTTACAAGTGACGTTCAGAACATTGCTTTCGACTTTGAGTTCTGGAAGGTTACGGGGCCTGAAATTTTTCAAATGCCAGCTTGGGGCAATCCGTTCCTAGCAGTGGCAGAGATGTACGAAACACGAACTCGAGCCGGAAGCCCCGCTGCGATTGCGGGCGAGAACCTCAAATACTATGCCGGTTTTCATGCCGTCATCGTGCTTGGGTGTCTCTTCTGGGCGTCGCGTTCGCTTCGGAAAGTGGCGTTGGCACAAGCCTTTGGCGGGAACAAGAAAAGCCGAAAGAAACCCGTTGCAAAAACCACTCTCACGACAACGGAAATTCACTCCGGTACAACCTCAACACGTCCTTCGCGTCGCCCTGAGATTGGCGAAGACCCTATCCTCTGGAAGGAAATTTTTGTCGATACGGGTATCCGTTCGGGATGGTTTCTAAAACTACTCGTGTGGCTTGCTGTGGTTGGGAGCTTTTTGCCAATCCCATTCATCTTGTACAACGATCTGATCGACGCCTATCTATTTCACTCGCACACAGCCCTTTTTCACTGGCGTTTCCAACGATTTCACGAAAGCATGAATATCTACGCAAGGGTCACTGCAACAATTGGTTCAACGCTGTTAATGTTAGCCATCGTCGTGCGTGCATCGGGAGTGATTTCATCGGAACGGGAGAAACATACCCTTGATGTACTGCTAACAACCCCTATGTCGTCCCGTCGGATTTTGTGGGGCAAGTGGTGGGGATGTTTACTCGGAATGCGTTGGGGCTTTGCGTGGATATTCGCAATTTGGCTTGTGGGTTTGGGAACGGGTTCGATTCACCCGCTTGGGTTTGTCGCTTGTGTGATCGAACTGGTTGTCTTTAGTTCGACCTTCGCTTGGTTAGGGATACTCTGTTCGGTCCGGTTTCAAAAATCCCTATTCGCAACACTCGTTGCTCTGATGGGTGCGGTTTTCCTCATGGGGGGTTACTTTATTGTGTTGGGTTTCTGCTGTTTTCTGCCACTCAATTACTCGGGAGGATCAAGAGGGCCAGAAGACCTTATCGCCTGTCTGGGTATCAGTTGCTCACCCCCCGCAGTGCTGGGAATCTCGGCGATCCGTGAGTTGGGGGAACGGGAACTCGAATATCGCGACGGGCTGAGTTTCGCAGCCTCGATCCCGATTTGCTTCCTCGGTTGGCTTGGGCTTTGGTGGTTGTTCATGTCGATTGCAGTCGCACAATTCCGCAAACTCGCCAACAGGGGAGAAAGCTACGTTGGGATGGGATGAGCTACTTCTTTTTGGTAAACCCTTTTTCAATGGCATCGCCGGTCATCTTGCCCTTGTAGGTGATGACCTTTCCGTCGTTGGCCCCTTTCATGGATTTGATAAGGTCGATCAATGGGTAGAGTTCACGTTGTTCCGATACCAGTGCGACTAATTGCAAGCGAGCAAGGCCGAGGATACCCCCAAGCAATTCGGTTAGCTTGTTGAGGTCGGCCCCCGGTGCGGTAATTCGAAATTCAACATCGACATCTTTACCGACCATCGCATTGAGGGAAATTGTGTCGATTGCTTGAATGCTTTGCTTGGTCTTTTCGTTCGGGAGATTCACGTCTTTGAGTTTCCCTTTCACAATGCTAATTGCAGTGATATGTGCTTTGGGATCGAGGAGCGGAAGCATAGCAGCAAGTTCGGCTTTCAGTGCGTGTTTGATTCCGCCGAGGGCAGCAAAAGCCCGTTCGAGTGCTTTTTCCGAAGGTGCAACAACGATAACGGAATCGGATAGGACGGCATTGTACATGGTCTCTTCAGGTGTTGTGCCCGGCAGTTTGTACGCCTGCTTCCCTGCAACCTTGATCGATTCAATTACCGTTGGGTTAGCTTTCACATAGGCATCGATACTCTCGCCAATTTTCTTGGTATCGAACTTCCCTTCGAGAACGGCAAAAGGTCGCGGACTGGAAGGGGTATCGAGGTTGAGGGCAACCGTCATGCGAGTGAAATCTTTCAACGGGTCAAGCCCTGAAGCTGCAATCGCAATATCGGCTTTCTTCACGGTCTTGAGGAGGTCTTTGACCAGATCAGGTTGAATCCGCTTCATCGCTTCGGACGCTACAACTTCCTTTGTGTTGACTATCGCAATCACATCGGTATCGGCAGGTAGAAAAGGAACCGTATCAAGAGCATACGCACCCTTACTGACAAGAAGTAGCATTCCCAAAATAAACAAAAGCCGTCGCATATTTCACTCCTTGAATGATAAGATGAAATAGACACCCAGAAGAGAAGATGGAAACTCAATTCGGACATCTCTCCTTCGATTGTACGCCTTTGATCGGAAAAGTTGCAGACCTACTTCAAATAAACAAATTCATTCAGGTTGAACAGCACCCTGCAAAAGTCGCTCGTCACGGTTGCAAGCACGGGATCGGCTCCCTTTGGCACGTCGCTCAGTAATATCGCTTTGTCGTTTGCCTTTAACGCCTTGATCTGATCCGTGAAGAATTGGGTTGCGATTCCCTTTTCGGTTTTCGTTGGCATCCTGCATAAGACTCGGCGGTAGGCTTCTTCGATAATCTCGCTGGGGTCTTTATGACGGGTGACTAATACCCTTGAGAGTGTTCCTGCTTGGGTATTTGTGATGGGGCCGTTCATCAGGATCAGGCTTTGCGGTGCCGAAGTGGAACGGATACGGGCAGGACAGGGGAAAAGTCTATCGGGTTGGTCGAACGCCTCGAAGAGCGGGTAACGCACGTTTCGTTTGTTGAAGAGGTAAATACTTCGGCGTCGATGTTCGGTCGGATCGGGGGTGACGGGCCAAAGGCCATCGGGTTCGCCTTCGGTGAAAATCAGGTCGTACACTTCGGGTTCGAGCGGGACTTTCACCGAAGGGCCACCTTGTTTGGTGTTGAGAGCATCGCCGATGAAAAGCATATGGTCACGGAGACTTTCGCCGTCGAGACGTTTGCGATTCATCCGCGAAAAGAGCTTATTATCGGGGTCTTTTTCTATGGTTTCTTTTAGTGCAATGCTCGATTGACGATAGGCATTCGACATCACGATCATTTTGACGATAGCCTTTGTCGAACCTTTTTTCTCGTGCAGTTCCGTTGCCAGAAAATCCAAGAGTTCGGGATGTGTTGGGCTTTCACCCATTTTGCCAAAGTCACCCGTTGTGCTGACGATCCCCTTTCCGAAAAATTGCATCCAGAGACGGTTCACATAAACCCGCGAGGTCAGCGGGTGTTTCGGATCAGTAAGCCACTTTGCAAGGTCAAGCCGGTCAAGTGCTTTAATCTCGGAAACCCCGCCTGCAAAAAGGGAATGCCCGAGGGTATCACTAGGCTTGCCGCCGAACACCACGGGGACGCTTGCCGAGACAGGGCCAAGTTTACGATGCACCTCTCCCCTTTTGAGGACATAGCTTGCGGTCGGCTTCGATTCTTCAACGCAACTCACAATAGAAGGAGCTTGCGGGATTGCTTCTTGCAACGCAATTAACTCGGTACGAAGTTTGGCTCGTTTCTCGCGGTCGTCGGGGGACATCGCTTCGAGAACTTCATCCCAAAGAATTTTGAGTCCCCCTTCGGCATCTTTGGCGAGCTTCTTTTGTTCAGGTGTCCGTTTATCATCAGGGGTCTCGATAGCCTTGCGTGTTTGCTCGTCGAGCTTGGATATTTTTATCTCGCGTGCCTTTTTGCGAGCGGGATTATCGAAGGCAGCGATTTTTGCTTTGATCGGTGCCATTTTCAGCGTCAATGTTGTCACGGTTTTGGTATGGGCAGCTTTTTCTTCCTTCGTGGCAAAATCGATTTCGGTAAATTGAGTGCGTGCAAAGAACGCTTCGAGCCGATAGTAATCGGCTTGGGTGATGGGGTCGAACTTATGGTCGTGGCAACGGGCACAATTCACGGTTAGCCCCATAATGGCACTTAGCCCTTGAACCATCTCCAATAATACCTCTTGGCGGAGGACTTCTTTGTCCAGATTTCCGCTCACGACGTGTTGTGGCCCACAACGATGCAAACCCGTTGCTGCAAGGAGTTCGACCGATTCGCGAGGGGTCTTCCCTGATGCAAGTAAATCGCCTGCAAGCTGTTCGGTCAGGAATTGGCTGTAGGGTTTATCTTTGAGAAAGGCATCGGTCACATAGTCACGGTAACGCCAAAAATGGGGTCGTTCGCCATCCGTTTCGTAGCCGTTGGATTCGGCAAAGCGAACCAGATCGAGCCAGTGTTGAGCCATCCTCTCGGCGTACTGAGGACGCTCTAAAAGTCGGTCAACCCATTTTTCGTAGGCGTTAAGTGAAGAATCTTTGGTGAATTCGGATTGATCGTCAAGGTTTGGCGGCAGACCCGTGAGATCGACAAAAAGGCGTCGAAGAAGAACCTCCGAAGGAGCTTCTGGGGCGGGTTTTACGCCGGATTCTTTCATTTTCTTCAAGATGAAGCTATCTAAGGGGTTACGCACCCATTTTTGGTCACCTGCATCGGTAAAAGTAGGAATCTCTCGGCGGGTTGGGGCATCAAAAGGGTACTGAGGGAGTGGGTCTGCGATGGGGACCATCATAGAGGCTAAAAAGGTCGCGCAGACCGTATTCATGGCAAACTCCGTCGAATTTCTTTCGTGCAGAACCCGGAACAGTCGGGTAAAATAAAGGGTAACAGGAAGTTCACCCGAAATCAACTGTTAGTTGCGTGTGAACTTTGGACCCGCAAGGATTGTCGTAACAAAACAATCCCACAAGCAGATTTTCTGCACTAAGGTTAGGTATTAACAGAAAGGTATCTGTGTTCTGCAAAAGGTTCCTCTCACCCTTTGCGATTGTCTACTTGTGCCTCGGAGAAACCCCATGCGTAGGACATCCCGTCCCCAAGACGAACGACAGCTTGACGAACTCGACGGCCCCACTGCCGACGACTTAGGGTACGTCCACGAAGACACCCCCGGAGCCGATGACGCCCTCGGCCTGTACTTGC
>VYLT01000157.1_pt1 | contig 16885 bp, 17 predicted proteins | sample 5114261 | NCBI WGS metagenome assembly VYLT01 (sample SAMN12291815, study PRJNA351875) | freshwater metagenome | isolation source: freshwater lake | place: USA: Michigan, Little Long Lake | collected 2011-07-12 | reverse complement strand
TTTATCGATTTTGTCTTCTCTCTTGGCATCCATCCAAAGCCTTAAAGCCTTATTACGGATGAATTGTACTGTACGAATAGCTTCATCAATGGCAGAACACTGACTTGGTTTGACTACCGCCTTCATTTCTAAGACAATCATTGTTTATCGACCTCAAACAACTTATTTTGTTCTAACATATCCCGCACAAAACTGTCAAGGATTTAGTGGTGCTTCGTGTCACTGAGCCTGTCGAAGTGCTGTTCTATATTGGTCAGGTTTCATCCCGTCAGTCAAACTGAGGGTCTTCACCCGACATTTAAGATAAAAAAACAATAACAATCAACGAAGTCGTGGCGGTTAGGGAAGTAGAAAAATAGCTCTTGGGAGGAAACTGTAAAACAGTCACTTTGCGATTCTAGTAGGTTAACTTCGCCAAAGCAAGTTATTTTTACATTTCTTAGCCTTTAAACGTCAGCCTCTGTTAAAGCTTGAGCGAGCATTCTGGCTAGATGGGATTTATCTTGTTGATTGTAGAGAGCAATGGCTTGACGGTAGTAGGATAAGAGTTCCCGGGCATATTGGATTTGTCCATCGGAAGTTTTTAGATTAAGTAATACCCAGCCTAAATTGTGGTAGGCTTCAGGGTAGTCAGGTTTGAGTTGAATCGCCTGCTCCAGATGAGTTTTCGCTTGCTTCCATTGTCCCAATTGAGCAAGTAATGTTCCTAGTCGATAGGCAATAAAAGGCTCCTCACCATTTTTCTGTAGGTAAGCTTGATAAATTTGAAGGGCTTCCGAGGGATTGTTGAGATGCTCATGGCTAATAGCCGTATTGATAAGCACCCAGGCGGCTGCGTTGGGGTGACGACTAGCTTGTTGAAAGCAAGGAAGAGCCTGACTCCATAACCCTTGTTGAGCTTGTTTCCAACCTTTGAAACCCCAAGCAAAGGGATGGTCTTGAATTTGAGTCAGACAGTCTTGAATGCGCCGGTCTAAATCTTGGCTTTGTTGGCTAGTGGTGGCTTTGTCAAGAGCGGCAAGCAGGTAGGGATAAACCCAATATTGAATTTGTTGATTCTTTTGGGAGGGGTTTTGTTTGGATTTAGTAATTGCTTTACTAGCAGCACCAATAGTGGCTTTAAATTGATTTTGATTGAAGGTAATCCAAGCTTGAATTCCGAGAGCAAAGAGATTGTTACTATCAAGTTTTAGGGCTGTGTTGATAGCGGATTCCGCTTCTTGCCAATGACGAATTTTACCGAAAGCCCAGGCTAAATTCACTTGTATCCAAAGAGCTTGAGGTGAAAGTTTAGCCCCTTTTTGTAGTTGTTGTACGGCGGATTCCCAGTTATTTTGATGGCAATATACCAAGCCTAAAACTCCGTACCCTCTACCATCATTAGGGTTTAGTTGAATTGCTTTTTGGGCAGCAATTTCAGCTTGAGTATCATTAAGATGTATCTGCAATAACGCTTGTTCAACCGCGGCTGCACCATTATTGGGTTCGTTGCTTAAACATTTCTCGTAACTTTGAACTGCTTCGACAAGTTTTCCTTGTTTAACTAACTCTCTTGCTTTTTTTTGTAAAGGAGAAACAAATTGACCTTTGAGCGCATCAATCAGTTCGTCAGCAGTTTGGAAACGATCCTCAACATTAATTCTCATTCCGGTTAGGATAACAGTTTCCATTAAATTAGAAATATCTGGATTGAGTTGTCGGGGTGGAATGAGAGGATCTGAGGAACGTTGCTGCAATAATGCACTAGCTCTATCCGGTGCTTCAACTGGTAATTGCCCAGTTAAAAGTTCATAGATTGAAGCACAAAAAGCATAAAAATCGGTGGCAGGAAAACGTTTACTCCTTTGACTATATTGTTCATAAGGAGCATAACCCGGTGTTAAGGTTCTGGTCATGTCTCCTGTTTGACCGGCAATAAATTCTCTCGCCGCACCAAAGTCAATTAAAATCGCTTTATCTTGAGGATCAATTAAAATATTGTCAGGTTTAATATCCCGGTGTAAAAAATTATTATTTTGGACGGTTTTTAAGGCATCAGCAATTTGCAGAAAATAGCGTTTAACTCGATCTTCAGTTAGCTTTCCTTCTTGGGTCAGGATTTTAAAAAGAGATTTTCCCGCAATAAATTCCATGACAATATAAACTGTATCGTTTTCGTCAAACCAATCATAAATTTTAGGAATATTGGGATGATTACATTTTTGTTGATGGTTAGCTTCTAGCTTAAATTTACTTATTTGTTGTCGTTTTATTTGAGGAAAAATAGAGGCAGGCCAAATAACTTTATTCCCTTGTCTAGCAGATTTTTCTGGCCAAAGTTCTTTGATAGCGACAGGAGCATTATTCGTTCGATAAATTCCTTTATAGGTAATGCCAAACCCACCTTCACCTAAAACTTGTTCGATCTGATATTGTCCCTGTTTGAGTAAAGTTCCGATGCTTAGATGATGGAGTGATGTGGTAGTTTTGTCAGGGGATACAGGGGTGAGATTAAAACCACAACTAATACATTGTTGTGTTCCATCGGGATTATCAGTTAGACAGCTTGGACAGAGGATAGACATATTTTTATTGTCTTTGAGACTTATAATTATTGTTAGTTAGGGAAATTACTCTCAGCATTTTCTCTTGCTTCTCTATTTTGAGATATTTGTTCATCTTCTGAATGATTTACTTTATTTTAAGTGCCAGAAGTCATAAAACATTGCATAGCTAAAAGCGTTGCATTATCGGTTGCTCCTTGATTAATAACTCTTTGAATGGTTTGATCAACTGCCATTTGTAAAGATTCAAATTGACTAAAAATTTCCGCCAGTTCCTGAGTCGGCACTAAATCCCAAACCCCGTCAGAACAGAGGAGTAAAATATCTTCATTTTCTAAAGTCATTGATAAATTGCTAGTGGTGCGACTTAAATTCTGCACATAGCCTTCACTTAAATGTTTTTTTGAACCGAGAGATTTGAGTAAAACATTTCGATCTGGATGGGTTAAACTTTCTTCTTCTGTTATTTCCCCGTTAGCCACTAACATAGCTACCAGTGAATGATCTTCACTTAATTGTTTAATTTTTCCTTGTCGTATTAAATAAATTCGACTATCTCCCACATGAGCTATCATTAAGCTATCATTGATCGCTAATGCAACACTTAAAGTTGTTCCGCCATTACGAACAGCATCAGCAATAGATATATTGGCTTTTTGAAATAAATTGAGTAGCCATGCATTACACTGTTCTACTGTTTTAACTTCTGGAGGAAGGTAGTCTTGTAATATAGTTTTAACAGCAATTTGACTAGCTACTTCTCCTTGGGACATTCCTCCCATACCGTCAGCTACAACGCCTAAAACAAGGGTTTCTGAATTACTGAGGTGTTGTTGCCTTACACCGTAGTTATCTTCATTTTGTAAGCGTTCTGTTGAAAGTCCAACGGTTGAATAACTGGCAATATTCCACTGCACTTTCAGACTCCGCAGTGAATGGCGAGTTTCGATTAATAAGCTGAGAAATTGAGCCAGGGGAAAGCGTTCTTCTGGAAGAGAGGACAAGGCAATTTTCAGCAGTTGATAAAGATGCGGAATCGGGTCAATTTCTAAACTAATAATCTGGTCAGATTGGGGTAATTTTTGATGGGTAGTTTGATACAATAAAGCGGCGATCGTATAACTGCTCATTGATTCATTGATAGAACGACTTGAAGCAAGTTCAGGAGCGCAATATTCTCCAATAATGCCAGAAGTCAGGCTTTCTTCAATTGAATAAGCGCAGGTTAAGTCAAAGATTTTCAGTGGTCTATCTATTTCTATAAACTGGGGAAGAAGGTTGATTAAATACCAGTTTTGTTTAGCTATATAAGAAAATAATTGACAGACTTGAATTACTAACGTTAGTGCTTCTTCTTGAGAATGTTCTTCTTTTAGCCAAGCTTCTAAGGTCAAGTTTTCTTGAGGAAATCGCGTTAACAGAAGAATTTTCTCTGGCTTCGTCTCGTTTTCGACTGCTGTTTCTGGGTAGTATTCTTCTTCTAAATAGTCTGTTTCTGTGGACAGATTTTCTCCAGAATCATCGTCTTTTGTTGAAGTAATGTTGACAAATCCAGAATTTTCCGAGACTATTTGTTCAGGGGCAATATCTTCATTTTGTTTTTCATTTACCTCTTGGGATTTTTCCTTGATTGATAGGGAGTTAATAATAGCTGAATCTACTTGAATATCAGCGATAAGTGGAGCGAGCAAGCTGTAGTTTTGAAGAATTTTTCTCAGTTGGAGTTCCCGATCGAGACTACTATTAAGAGAGCCGACACGCAAAAGTCCCAATTGAGAAGATGTTTCACCCTTTTCCCCATCGAGATCGGCAATAGGCTGAAACTTGACTTTGAAGTAATAAACATCTGCGGTTAATAACCCTAGATAGGCAATAATTTCTATCTGGTAATCTGCTAGAGAAAAAGATTCTTTTTCTCGAATAAGGAGGGGGGGGGAGTTTTCAGTTGATGGTGAAGTCATGAGAGTGAGCCATTAAAACTTTAGTCGAACACAATAGGGGTGGGGCTAACCACCCCAAGAAATGTTAAGGAGTTTGGAAAAGAAAGCGAATTTTAGCGATCGCAATCTCATCACCGGAACTCAGAGGGGTCGGGGCAGTTATTCTGGCGTTAAAGCGAGTTTGACCGATGGGTTTAATAAAAACCCCATTCAGAGAACCAAGGTCTTTAATTTTCCAAGTTCCTCCATCGGGATAAATTTCCGCATGGTTGCGGGAAACGGTTTCGTTATCGGGGAATTTTTCCAAGTCCACATCCACAGGTCCGGTGTCCGAGTCAAAGATGCCAATCAAGGTAAAACCATCAATGAAAAATTCAGCAACTGGGGCGTTAGGGTGCTTGGCAATCAGTCGGGCAGTTGTTGTTATCGCCGGAGTAATCGGTTGGGGCAGCGGCTCTGGCGTGAGTGTTATCGTCTCGGCAATCGGTTGGGGAATTGGCCTGGGTGTGGGTTCCGGGATGGGATCGGGGATTGGAGGCGTAGGTGATGGCGATGCGGTCAATTCTGCACCACAAGCATCACAGTATTCTGCTCCCTGGGGGTTTTGATCATAGCCGCAAACATTGCAAACAATAGCCATTGGTTTTTCTCCTTTTTGAGGAATTAATTAGATTGAAATTAATCTCACTGTTGTCTGACTTGGTGCAAGAAGTCTGCTCAAGTACCGGTTAGTTTCCGAATAGTTTCTTCCGAGAGATCGTCGTTGAGGTCATCGCCCATCTTGACAGTTTTTCCTCTCGATCCCATTTTGACAGTTTTGCGGGTTCCAGAGGAAATCTGACGAGTTTTGCGTAATTCTTCAATCCCTTCATTGAGAGATTCGAGCATGGCATCATTGCCAATTTGAACCGTGATGCGACGGGCAGTTTCTAGGAGTTTTTCCGCTTGTTGGGGGTTACTCTCCGCCATGCGAGTTGCGTCGTCAACTAATTGGGAAATATTACGTTGTTGAACGTATCCCATAACTTCTTGATCGACCTGCGCTGTCCCCCCCTGTCCAGGCACAAACTGGACAACAACGTTCTGCGGTAGTAATTCCCCCCGTCGGTTTAAGCCAGGAATGTCATAAGTCAAGCCCAGTTGAGCCAGACGAATTTTTGAACTAGGACGACTATCGATAGCAAATTCTAAGATAAAGATGGTTTCATCGTTTGCTTTGGCGGCACCAATCGGATAGGGAGCTTGATTTAAGGAAAATTCTGCCAAATCGGGATAAACACGGGTAACGCGCAGAAGTTTGACTCCCTGAACAGTTTTTAAGCTCAGGACAAGATTGTTAATCACTTCTTGCTGGGCTTGCTGATAGTCTGCCAGTAGGAGGTTGGGAAGATCGGCAATAGAAACATCGTTACCACTAGCCGTTCCTGGAACAATGTGACGGCAATGCCCTCCCGTCTTGCCGCTTATGTCTGTCAGCAAGTTTTCGTTAAACTCGCCCACACCCAACGCCGTAATCGAAATCCCTTGACTGGCAAATTGTTGGGCTAAGTTTTGGCAATCATCTTCATCAAAGGTGTCGCCATCGGTAAAGATCATGGTATGGCGGCTAGTCATGCTTTGATTAGCTAGGAGAGCCAGGGCTTGATTAATGCCTCTCCCCATACAAGTTCCACCGCTAAAATTTCGCAGTTTAGCGATCGCATCTTCCAGTTGACGGGTTTGGGTAACTGGTGTTAAGCCAATCAGAGTAGAGGCTTGATCGTCAAATTGGATCAGAGCAATCCGATCTTCCGGGGTGAAGCGTCCTGAATTAATCAGGGTGCGAAGCGACTCAATAACCATGTCGATTTTGGCAATGCCGCCCACCACTCTCGTGTATTTCTTCCCATCTTGTATATAGGTTTCGCCGGTGGGTTGAAAATCGCCGGCCACAATTTCGTACATCGAGCCACTGGTGTCAATTAGAAAGACAAAGGTAGTAGAAGGACGGGTTTGAGCGACTTCTCTAGTGGGTCGCAGCTTCAGCATAATAAACAGTCGCTGATCTGGTGTATCGGCCGGTAAAAATTCTCGATGGGGGGTAATAGATACGTTAAGCATTAAAATTTCCTTCAGAGAACAGGTTAAGTGTTGAAAATGTCTTCTAAGGGGGGGAACATTCCCTCCATGGGTTCTATGGCCGCTAGATCGGGGGCAAAAAGAGGGGGTAACTCTTGATCTCCTTCGTCTTGGATGTTTTCAATGTTCGACTCGCTCAGTAGCGGTAAATCTAGGGTCAGGACAGTTTCTCGATAGCCTTCTCGGATATCTTCGACCCAAGCGGCGATAATTTGATTGAGACGGTGATCGTTGATAGAGCATGAGCTTCTGGCCTGAAAATGTTTTCGGATTGCTTGGCGAATTTCCTTGGTGAAGATAGCTTCAGGATCATTTTCCTGATCGGCGGTTAGATCTAGAGGATAATCATATCTTTCTGGCGAATTTTTCAGGTGAAGAAAGAATTTATAGACTACCATTTGGGCGGCTAAAATAAGATTAATGAGTTGATAGTATTCGATTGGACGGTTCGGGCGATGTTTTTACCTCTAGCGTAATCTGTCCAAATTTCCGGCGATCACCATCCTTTAATTGATGCTCTAGTTTTTTCATTCCCTTGGCTTGTCCATAGGACGAGTTATACTGCATGATAATGATTTCCCCTTTTTGAAAAACCTGAGCCGTGATCGGGGCATAACCTCTCCTAGCGTGATCGCCGCTACCAGACATCCCCCCGCACCACATAATCCAAAAATTAGGGGTTTTCTGAGATTTCGCCTGATCTCGCCCAATAAGTTCTGCATTTTGGTTTTGGAGGTGTATATTATATTTTCGCCAGAAGACCTGTGATTTATGCAGAAGTGTTAAAAATTCCGATAGGAATAAGTTATCAGTCATTCTGACTTTTCCCGTTATCTTTTTAGTTGAGTGATCCTTTGATTTCCCCCTATCTCGAAGTCCTATTCTCTCGTCGGTTATTGTCATTAAGACTAGCTTATTGAAAACTGTGGATAGCTTGAAACCCTTATTATGTCATCGTTTTCAGACTTAGCGGGAAAAGTAAGATCGGTCATTGACTTGGCATCGACAAATAGTGCCAATTCAAAGTAAGCTAAACGGCTTTTACTTCGGATCACCGATATAGACTCCAAAAGGGTTATAGCTATTGGATCATGCAGGTTAAGCGCCGTTTAGCTTAGTATCTGGAATTTTCTAGTTAACATTTTAGGGGGTCTCATTGCTTACACTTATAATCCTATTAAGCCTTCTCTGGATTTAGAGGCAAAAAGCTTACCTGCTCTAACTTATGCCTTTTTTAAACTGCATCGAACTCACATTTTACCCCTGTCAGCTTTCACCGATATTCAGCAAGCCCTAGGTAAAAAAATTAATTGTTTCAATCAACAATCTCAAATTCTATTGACTGCTCTTGGGCAAAATTATAGGTAAAATGATCGATAATATTAGTATCGCTCAATTCGAGATTATAAAAATCGATCGCTGGTTGATCAAAAAGTGGGCCAGCGTGCCAAGTTCCCACCTCTAATTTAATAAAACAGTCGCCGGGGATGCGAAAAACCCTTAATTTTTCTAAATCCGGTTGAGTCTGAGGACTAGGGGGGGCCACTCCTAAAAACCACTCTTGTCCCCCCAAAGAACCAAGACATTGGGTACATTGACTATGACGAGTAATTCGCTTAAATTTACGTCCGCGAGTCTGTAAACGCATAATATAAAAGCGCGGCACACCGTTTTTTAAATGCAGTTGTGCATCGCTTTCATCAAATATTTTCCCGTCATGACTAGGGGTTATTAATTGACCGTAGGGACGGAAACTCTCGGCGGTGATTAGTTGCGATGCCAGGGGACGAACGGTAATCGAATTACTCATAAAAATTACTGCTGACTAACAGTTATAGCTGTACCATCTCGGAGAGAAAGAATATTATTAACGGCAATTCTTTCCCCGGCATTTACTCCAGAAATAACCTGATAAGCTTGCCCTTGAATTGTGCCAACTTGAATTGGTTTTTGTCTTACCACTAAACGCTCCTCGGCATTTTCTTGACCTTCTTTAGCCTTTTCTTTTTCGGCCACAAAAACAAAATTTTGCGCCCCGATGCTAGTCACTGCCGTGGTGGGGATTAATACCCCCGGTTTTTGATCCCAAATTACCCGCGCCCGCACATATTGATTATTGCGAAGACTGCCATCATTAGTAAAGGAAAATTTCACTAAAACCGATTGGGTAGCTTGGGAAACGGTGGGGGAAATAAAAGTTACTTGACCGCGAACCCCCGCACTGCCATCAGGATTAATAATTTCCACGGGCAACCCGACACGCAGACGCGGTTGTAATTCCACGGGAATCTGCACATTTAGTTCCAAAGTTTTATTGTTAGTCAACGAGGTTAATTCTTCACCTAGGGAGATAATATCGCCGACCTTTCTTTGATTAAAATCGCCGACAAAACCAGCAATCGGGGCGGTAATGGTGTTAAAAACTAAATTCTGACGCGTCGCCCCTAATTGCCCCTCGGCGCTGGCTACTGCCGCTTGACGACTGTTCACCGTTGCCGCTGCCGCCGCCACCTGTTGCTGTGACGCTAATTCGTTTTGAATGGCGATATTTAATGCTTCTTTGTTTGCCTGTAGGGTAGCTCTAGCCGCCGTCACCTGTTGACGGGCCGCATCACGATTTTTAGACTGGGACTCTACTTCCGCCCTGGCGGCCTGAATGTCGCGGCGACGATCATCTAAGTCCTGTTGGGGCTGTGCCCCTTGTTTGACCAGAAATTCGGCTCTTTTTAGGTTTTTTTCCGCTAAATCTAAATTAGCTCTCGCTCTCTGTAAATCAGCTTCGGCGGCGCTCAAGGTGGCGATCTGACTTTTAACATTAGCTTCGGCATTGGCCACATTTGCCCGATTCTGGGCAATTTGGGCTTTATTTGCCCTCGCTTGCGCTTGTCTTTGCCTTAAATCCGCCTCAGACGCATTGAGGTTCGCTTTGGCCGAATTTACCTGGCCGATGCCGGCGTTTACCTGTTGCTGTTGTTGTTCGGGATCCAATTCGGCGATTTTTTGTCCCTGAGTTACCTGATCGCCAGATTTAACGAAAATAGACCGAATCCGACCAGTAATCTGGGGGGAGACGCTAACACGCTGTTGGGCGATCAAAGTACCCACAAATTCGCTACTTTGCACTAATTTGTCGGTGCCGAGGGTTTGCAGTTTGACGGGAACGGCCGCCGGTCCTGTGGCCTGGGGGGTTTGGGGGGCGCAACCAGCTACAATTAGGGAAACGGCGATCGACGAACCGATCGCTGTCGATACGTTAACGGATCGTTTAATCATTGTTAAATTTGGGGGTTTTTGGCAGAAAAAGTGCTAGTAAATCGGAAAAAGAAGAGGAGGATGAGGAGAGAAGCTTTTCCTTAAATTTTACTCTACAGAATTGATCGCCGTGATCACTGTTTGCTTTGCCCTAAGCTAACAATATTACAGGTAACTAATCTTTGGGCGAGGGTGGTGTATTCTAGGCGACCACCGGCGATCTGGTATTCGTCCCGGGGCGCCGGCAGATGACCGACGGGAGCATTGAGGGTATAGTTAAGATTTTCTTTAAAAATAATCCAATCACCATCTTTACGCCAACCGATTCGATCGCCAAAAGTTTGAAAATTTTCGATCGCCACTAAGCGGCCCGGTCGATTACCCGTCTCGATAAAAATGCGAAATTGGGTACTGAAACTAAAACGACCCCCGGAAGCTTCTTTCCAGAGTTGATCCATCTTTTGCAGATCCCAACAGGCCAATTTTTGCAGGTCTTCCATGGTAAACCAGCCCTGTAATTCCCGTCCGGTTGCTTTCAGGATTAAATTGCGGGTTTCATCGTTAGCTTGTCGCCAATTTTGTTGAGCGAGGAAATTTTTCAGGCGAGTGTAATTAATGCCCGTGGTCGGTGATACCATTTCCCCAGAGGTGGCAGTCTGGGCAACGATCGCCGGCAAGGGATTGAGAAATAAAGCGATCGCAAGAGTGATCTGACACAAGGAAAAATTAATTCTCATAAACCCTATTTATTAACCTGATGCAAAGAAATCCTACAATAGCATAGACGAAATTTGCCGTTTTTACCGCCTCCTTAACTCCTATGGCTTTCACTTGGATCCGACACCACATTTTGGGATTGCAAGACTGGCAACCGGAAGAATACCAAACCCTACTACAAACGGCCTCTAGTTTTCGTGAAGTTCTTTCCCGACGTACCAAGAAAGTGCCGGCCCTACAAGGTCAAGTGGTGACAAATCTTTTTTTTGAACCTTCCACCCGCACCCGTAGTAGTTTTGAACTAGCGGCCAAACGTCTCTCGGCCGATGTTCTCAATTTTGCCCCGGGTAGTTCCAGTTTGACTAAGGGGGAAACGATTCTCGATACCGCTTTAACCTATGTGGCCATGGGTACGGATATCTTTGTCATTCGACATCAACAGTCGGGAGTTCCCGATTTAATTGCCGCAGAAATGGATCGTTTGCAGTCGGGGGTCAGTATTCTTAATGCTGGGGACGGTCAACACGAACACCCCTCCCAGGGACTTTTAGACCTGTTTACGATCTGTTGTCTGTTAGATGAGGAAAATCCCCGTTTAGAACTGTTAGAGGGCAAAAAAATCGCTATTGTTGGGGATATACTCCATTCTCGTGTCGCTCGGTCTAATATCTGGAGTTTAACCACGGCTGGGGCGGAAGTACATTTGTCCGCACCCCCCACCCTCCTGCCGAAATATTTTGGGGAATTGTGCGATCGCCTATTTCTCCACTGGGATTTAGAACCAGCTTTAGAAAAGGCCGATTTTGTGATGACCCTGCGACTGCAAAAAGAACGAATGACTGCCAATCTTTTGCCCAGTTTACGGGAATATCATCAAAGTTTTGGCATTACTCGTCCTCGTTTGCAATCCTGTCAACCGGGGGTGAAGGTACTTCATCCCGGTCCTGTGAATCGGGGAGTGGAAATTAGTTCCGATTTAATGGACGATCCCGATTTTAGTCTGATTTCCCAACAAGTTACCAGTGGTGTTGCTGTCAGAATGGCTTTGTTATACCTGATCGGTAATCTTCGCAGCGACCAGTAAAAGCTTCTCAGGGATTTGCTCTTTTAGTCTGGTTTCATTGAAACAATCCTAAAGTTTCTATCAAGGTAAATATCATACTTTCTTCCTCCCTCACACACAGCATCTTCTGCTTCAAATAGGTTAGTCTCAACATCAAATTTCATCGCTCTAGGATTCCTACAACCCTGTTTTAACAAAGTATCAGTCAACCGGGATTTTTCTTCTGCGGTCAAAGCTCGATAATCACTACTATTAGCTTGACCTGCATAGATTGACATTCCCATAATACTAAGGGATAGTAAGCTTATTATCGATTTGGTCTTCATTTTTTCAACTTCCTGAATACAATAAAAACATCATTGCAAGGGTTTTAGACCCAAGTTTTCGGTAATTAGTTCGGCACGATTACCGACCAACTTTATCTTAGGGGAAGCATACCTAGATTGCAATAAGTATAAATACTCAAGCTATCCCTGGGGCTTTTCTAGAAACTTTGACCGATACCGAATTCCGTTCTCAAGGGAAGGGTATAATTAAACTAAGAAATCAACATTTTCAGCTAAAGCCATGCAATTAGCCTTAGAACAAATTATCGTCAATCCCGGTCAACAGTTACTTTTAAAAGAGCTTAACTGGCAAAAATTTGAGACAATATTATCAGAATTAGGAGAAAGTCGTGCTTCTCGGTTATCCTACAGTAACGGAATATTAGAAATTATGGTACCTTTACCCGAACATGAAAAAGATAAAGAAATCATTAGTTATATGGTTCAGTTTTTGTTAGAAGTACTCAATATTGATTTTGAACCGTTAGGATCAACAACATTTAAAAACGAGCGGATGAATCAAGCGGTTGAACCTGATGCCTGTTTTTATATTAAAAACTATCAAGCCGTTATTGGCAAAAATAGACTTAATTTAGAAAGTGATCCCCCCCCTGATTTAGTCCTAGAAATTGATATTACTTCCCGTACCTATTTAGATAATTATCGACAGTTAGGTGTTCCCGAACTGTGGCGTTATACTCAAAGTGGCCTACAGATTAATTTATTACAAGAAGGAGAATATATTGAGTCTTTAAGCAGTCCCAATTTTCCTCAGATTCCGATTATTGAATTAATTAATCAATTTGTTAAACAAAGTCAACAACTGGGGAGAAGTGAAGCCATCAGAAACTTTAAAAATTGGCTGACGGAAAATATAGATAATAGTTGAAAATCCTAACATTTTTGACTTAGATAAATTTGTCCGTCGAGAGTTGTATAAACTTCTTGCGGTTCAATGATTCAGTTTGTTACTAGAATCTAGTTCACAAAAATAGATTAGATCATTGTTTTGAGCAGGGGATTTTTTAACCTCAGTGGGTGTGGATAAATCAGACAGGACAGAGGTTACAGCCGTTGGTGCTAGTTCTGAAAGTACCATGGTTATTCATTCCTCGTAGTTCGATTTTTACTTTGATAATTAATCAATTCACCGAGGCCGATTAAAATTCTAGAAACTAGCAGAATGAGAGCCTCTTGATTAAGAAAATATCCCGTAGAGGCTGTTAAAAAGTTACTGTTTTCTTGTCAGTTAAATTTTGTTAAGATAATGCCCAAAAACTACAATTTATGGTAAGAAAAGAGGTAAGTCGAAACCGAGTTTGATTTTTGCTTACTCTAAATCAGAAAGGGCATTGGGCAAGATTAGCTAACTATCCCTTTTTTGCCTCTTCCAGATCATGATAATGCTGATAAGCGCCGATTTCGGGGTTAAAGGGGGCGATTTCTTCAGTTACAGTTAATCCCAAACCTTCTAACATTGCTTGTAGGACAGAATCGGGGGCCAGACGGAGGTAATCGGGGTTAATTTCTAAGGTCACATGACGATTACCGAGGTGATAGGCAGCTTTGAGGAGTAAATCGGTTGAAGGGGCGGTAATAGTGATAACTGGTTCTGGTTTAGCAATAATTTGAATAATTTCGCCGTTTTCCCCCCGCAGGAAATCGCGATCCTGTAGAATTGTGCCGCGGGGTAAACGAAAACAGAGGGAAAAACCTTCGGGACTGTCGAGACGATAACGGCTGCGAGTGCGTTCTTCGGCCGTAAGTAGAAGGCTAAAAACTACCGTTTCTGGGGGAGGTGGACTAGCGGTATGACGGGGGGGTAAGCGCTCGGTAAAAGTTAACATGGTAGTAGTCAATGGGAAAAAACATTCTTAATTGTAGCCCTGACTCCAGCTTGACCCGAAAAACTGAGGAACTTTTTCTATTTATTCTCCCGTTGCAGACGAATCATCTCATTTTGCACCCGTCGTCTCAAGTTATCATCGGTACGAATCCGGTTAGTAATGGCGTTAAATTGAGCTGCGGTGAAGCCATTATCTTTGACAATCTTTTTTGAGTTATTACAATAATCTACGGCAATTCTTTGGGCATCAGCTGGAAGATTATTAAAGCTTTCCCGTTGGTTACAGGTAATTGCCGGGGGACTTTTCCGTAAAATTCGCGAAATTTCCTGATAAGCTTGTTTTCTTTCGGTTTCGATCGACAAAACTGCTTTGGCATAACGTTTGATTTGGTCAGCCGTAAAATCTTGAGTATAAGCGGAAGACTGAAAACTAACCACCTCCGTCGTCCAAGAAAATTCGGGAATCAGACCGCCAAGAATGGCGATTACTGCCAAAAAAGTCACAATAAAAGAACGTCTTAAGCTTTGACCTAGATCGGCTAGGGGATAGCAGTAAATCACCATGCGAGTTTGTCGCTGAATAGATAATGATAGCAAACTTTCCAGTTAAATCCTGCTTTTTTGAATATTTTTAACGATCATAAGTTCCAATTCTAGCCAATATCTCCTGGTCCCGAACTTAATTTTTGGGCAGAAATTGCTTTGGTAAACTTTTTTAACGTTTCTAGGGGCAAAATTAGTCAAAAATCTTTGAGAGAACCGATGAACGATTTTTGGGAAGTTAGGATGCCTATCGCTTTTAGAGAATATTTATCGGCAATTTAGCCCCCTAATCTCTTTTTATTAGCTTATATCGCTGTTAATCTCTAGCTTATTCCCTTTTTGTGTCTCCAGTGGCGAGGAATCAGGAGGAAATCTAGATAAATTAAAGGTTTCAGCGATTCCGATCAAGACAATTCCCGCTTAGAATAATGCAGTGGAATATATAGCCAATGAGGATTTGAGGCATTATTTAGTGATCTCGATCCTGGCGAGTCCTCAACAGGGGAACCATAAACTACTGACAACCACCCTAAACTCAGAAAAACCGCAAAAAAAGGAGTTAGCGCATGAATAAAGGTGAATTAATCGATCAAATCGCTCTCAAAGCCTCTGTGACCAAAAAACAAGCAGATGCTGTTCTCACTGCCGCCATCGAAACCATTATCGAAGCGGTTTCTGAGGGGGACAAAGTAACCCTAGTAGGATTCGGTTCCTTCGAGGCCCGGGAACGTCAGGCCAGGGAAGGACGCAACCCGAAAACCGGCGATAAGATGGAGATTCCGGCCACTCGCGTCCCGGCTTTCTCGGCGGGTAAACTGTTTAAAGACAGAGTGGCCCCAGATAAGGAAGAATTAGGGCTGGCTGAATAAATCTAAAAACCTTGTTGGATAAGACTTTTAGACTTTTTTCCCATCAAAGAGTGCCTTAGCCCGGGGTGATCGGGGGGAAAATTCAGGGACTTTTTCCCTGAAAATTAGGTAGTTGACCACCTGAAAATAGGTAAAACCCTACACCCCACACCCCACACCCCACACCCTGCCCCCAGGGAAAACTTTTTGCCGCAAACCCTAATTACTGTTGAGCTTCGTTCGCTGTAAGTCTTTTGCCTAGACCTAAACATGGTGGTAATCTTGACTGGGCGGCCGCCATTGCCGGCTGTCCAGTTTCCTCTATTCTCGATTTTTCTGCCAGTATCAACCCCCTCGGTCCGCCCGAAAGCGCCCTAACCGCTATTAAAAGCCATTTAACCAGTCTGACTCGTTATCCTGACCCCGCGTATTGGCAGTTGCGTTCTGCCCTCGGCCAATGGCACAATATCGGGCCAGATTGGATTCTCCCCGGCAATGGTGCGGCTGAGTTATTAACCTGGGCCGGTCGGGAATTAGCAGCATTTGATAGTGTTTATGTACTAACACCCGCTTTTAATGATTACGAACGGGCTTTAAAAAGTTTTGGCGGGAAAATCTGCAAACATTCCCTAGATTTAACCAGTTTAAAGCCGGTTAATCCCGAAAAACAAGGCTTATTACTCAATAATCCCCACAATCCCACGGGGAAACTCTGGACGGTGGCGGCCATTCGTCCCTATCTATCGCAATTTGGTTTGGTGGTAGTGGATGAAGCTTTTATGGATTTTTTACCCCCGCAACAACAGGAGAGTTTAATATCTCTGTTGCCGGAATATCCCAATCTCGTGATTGTGCGTTCCCTAACTAAATTTTACAGTCTCCCCGGTTTACGTCTAGGATACGTCCTCGCCCATCCCGATCGCCTGTTACAATGGCAAAGATGGCGCGATCCTTGGTCGGTGAATAATTTGGCCGTGGTTGCCGCTATTGCGGGAATTGAAGATAGGGATTTTCAACAACAAACTTGGGATTGGTTAACGGCAGCCCGCAAGGATTTATGGCAGGGATTAGCTAATTTTCCGCAATTACAGCCCCAAACCAGTGCCGCTAACTTCCTCTTAGTACAATCTCAATCTTCCTGTTTACCCCTACAGGAAGCTTTATTAAAATATCATCGAATTTTCATCCGCGATTGTCTCAGTTTCCCCGAATTGGGCAGCAATTATTTTCGGGTAGCTGTCCGTTTACCGGCAGAAAATCAACGATTATTATCGGCTTTAGAGAGTATTTTAGCCGCGTCTGATAATTAGGGTTTGCGGCAAAAAGTTTGTTGGTGGGGTAAGGATTCAGGAGACAGGAGACAGGAGACAGCTATCAGGGAACGGATTTAGTATCAGACTAAATCTGATTATTAAAAACTGATTATTGATTCCCCCTATTGCCCCTTGCCTCTCCTTATACTAAATCCGGTTATTAAAAACTGATTATTGATTCCCCCTATTGCCTATTGCTTTTTGCCTCTCCTGATACGTAGCCTATACTCAACGGATTTAGTATCATATCATATTTAGGGCTTGCTGAAAAAGTACGGGCGAAGCATTCGGATAGAAAATCTACGGTTTCACCGATAGGTTATTGCCCGAATGCTTCGCCCCTACAGGACGCGGGCCGATGAAGACGCAAGGTTTT
>VYLT01000156.1_pt1 | contig 16896 bp, 11 predicted proteins | sample 5114261 | NCBI WGS metagenome assembly VYLT01 (sample SAMN12291815, study PRJNA351875) | freshwater metagenome | isolation source: freshwater lake | place: USA: Michigan, Little Long Lake | collected 2011-07-12 | reverse complement strand
ATTTCGGAACCGGGTAGTTACTGGGCGAAAAATCCTTTTCCCGAATCGAACAAAAGGGGTAGCGGTCTTCTTAACGATTTTTTTTATTCCCATGAGCGCTCCTAATTATGTGATTAGACTTTGGGTTTACGTTTGAAAAGGGATTTGATCCCTCGTCCAAAGCGTGAAGCCCGTCGTCCAACTCCTAAACTCCATTTTAATGGCCGATGTCCGATCCCTTTCAACATATCTTGATAACGAGCCAACTCGGTGCGAATGTTTTGATTTTGTTCGCTTAATTCTTGATACTGTGTGTGCAACTGGTGTCGATTCATATGAACTTCATGTAATTGATGTTCAAGTACGCGGATTTTTTCGTCACGGTTTTGAATCTGCCGAATCGATTCCTGCTGAGTTTCTCTCAGTTGCTCCAAGCCGAGTTGGAACCGTTCGTTCATCTCACCAAAGGTTGATTGTTGTTTTAAGGACCTTTCATTGAGTCGTTGAAGAATTTTTTGGTGAAACTGTTCAGATTCTTGCGGAGTGGCGACATTCTTCATAGTGATGGAACAGAATCCATAGCTCGAATTTTCGTAATGAAAATACGGATGAATAGGTGCCCATCGGGTACCACCAACAAATGTCCCTTCAGGAAACATCTGTGCAATTCTCCGCAGTCGTGTGGGCGTGTAGAATCGAACATCCGTTCGCGGTTTCGGTTTTCCCGGTGTCCAATTATCGTTGAAATCTGTTGTTAAATAAGCAACCCCACCGGGTTTAATTATCTGGTGAATTTGAAGTAAGAATAAGTAATCATCTTCAACATGTTCTAACACCGAACACGAAATGACCATATCCCAACGCTGTCCCGTGAGGTACGATTCTCCCCAGACATCATCCATACCTCGACCATCAATCATCGGATCGCTAATCTCGACTTGGTAACCTAATCGACGTAATGAAGGGCCGATGGGGTCTTCGTATCCTCCGATGATCATCACCGAATCGTGATCTTTAATCGTGTGGCGTGCTTGTTCAAAATTAAAGGCATATTGAAATACGGCGAGCGGAAATTTCCGGCTCATGATGTCCGGTTCGAGTGCGTGTAACTCCTTCACGCTGGGGATTAAGGCTTTGCGATCCTGTGGGCTTAACACTCGGTTGGGTGTCAAGTCAATCGCAACCGGTGCTTGCATTTTGTCAATAACGCGCTCGTAATCGCTACAGATACCCGCTTCGGTGTACTGTTCCCGAAACTGCTCAAGAGGTTTTAGACCATTGTCAATAATTGCTTGGAGTGTAGTATTTTCGATACAGATACCCGGTTCTGTGTCTCGAATATGGCGAAACATCCACGAATGAGTTATTGCAATGGGACGCCCAGCCGCGAGTGCAAAATCAATCACACTCGATATCCCTCGGTCGCGTGCTTCATCGTAAAAGAAACAGTTAACCGTGTTTTCGCTTAACCATGTGATCAAATCATCTGTTGTTTTGTAGTCGTGTGTGATTTCTAATTCAATTCGGTTTCCTGCAAAGCGTTGACATTCCTTTCCAAGAGCGTCGGCAATCGAACCCGACGAATCACAATAATAAGAATAAGGAATATGAAACCGAACTTTGGCGTTGGGAAATTCTTTGGCAGTCTGGCGAATAATTCGTTGAAAACCTTTGCCTGCTAATCCGAATCCAAACGAGCCAATGACAATAGGGTCTTCGGGGTTGTTTGATTTGGGTGTGCGTAACTCGGGGACGAGTCTTCGGGCTGCGTACGAAATCCCATGTTCCCGGAAGGTCGGATCGGGATAGATGATCCCTGCAAAATCCGCAAAAGGAGCTGGAACATCGTGAACGATTCCAGCTTGTTTAATTCCCGAAAACTCTTCGTGAATTTGATGTGTAATTTCTTCCGTAAGCCAGGGCATTGTAGCGGGATGCCAATTATAAATAATCGCAGTGGGCTGATGTTGTTTCACAATCTCAATAAAATTGGGCTGAGAGGTATTCTCTTGTGTCTCGACTCCGATGAATTGATACTTTTTCGATAGTCGCAGAGCTTTGATGATGCCAGCACCCATCTCATGAACACCACAGCGTCGCGGTGGGTTTGTGACAAACAAGACTTTTTCCATGAACTCTGCCTTTCTTTCGGGACAAACCTCTTTTATATTTTTCGCCCCTAGCTATCGATTCATTCTTGGCGATGGCTCAACCCTACCTCTAAGCGAATTAGGTTCCTTTGACAACCTCAATTTCAGGCAGAGGAAACAAAAGTTGGCCTCCTTGTGATAAGTATTGCGATTCCCGTTTCACAATCCCCTCGCGGAAGTGCCACGGCAAAACCATCAAATAATCGGGTTTCTTTGCTCGCACATCTGCTTCCGAAAGAATTGGAATTTGTGTCCCCGGTGTGTAGGCTCCAAACTTATCCTCATTCACTTCGGCAATTGCAGGTATCTCTTTCGTGGTCAGGTTGCAATACTGGAGGACCACATTCCCTTTAGTTGAAGCTCCATAGCCGTACACCGTTTTACCTTGTGCGTGGATACCCGATATCATCATCTTCAGGTCTTCGCGATGTTTCGCTGAACGCTTGGCAAACGCCTCAAACGGGGCAAGTGTGTGCAAACCCAAATCGTGTTCATCGTGAACGAGTTTTTCGATCTTCGCAGTTTCAACCGGCACCATTGCATTGGCTTTTGCTGCGGTGATGCAGAAACTTCCGCCGTTGACGTTATTTAACTCGACATCAACAATCTTCAAACCAGATCGTTCTGCCATCCATTGAATCTGAGCCATCGCGTAGTATTCGAGGTGTTCGTGACAGACCGTATCGTAACTGTTGGTCTTGAGCATTAAGGGAAGATAACTTTGCTCGAAAATCCAAATTCCGTTATCGTCGAGAATAGACTCGATGTCTTGCATGAATTTGATCGGGGTTTCCAGATCGTAGAACATCGCAATCGAGGTCACAATCTTGGCTTTTTGGGTCGGGATTTTTGTCCGGAACTCATTTGCTGAAAAGAAGTTCGGAATGAGTTCGATTCCCGGCTTGTAGTACTTGTGGAACTTCACACCGGTTGGGTCCATGCCAATCCGTTTCAAGTTTTCTGGGTAGTGTCCCAAAGTTGTGCCGTCGTTGGCACCAATATCAAGGACCAGATCGCCCGCATTCGGCTTGGCAATCGCAAGGGCGGCTTGCACCCGTTTGTTCAGGTGGGCAACCATCGAGGCATTCAAGCCCGAACGATAACCGTAGTTCTCGCCATACATCTTCTCCGGGGCAAAGGAGTGTCGTAACTGAACAAGGCCACAGCCTCCCTTCGCTTGGTCGCACTTGACCAATTCGAGAGGACCCGACTCAACCACTTCCGAGGCCGACTTGGGGAACACCCCTGTGAGAGCTTGTTCGCCCAGATTCAGAATCGGAATGAGATGGGTTCCGCCACAAATTCGGCATCGTTCTATCAAAGTATGGATCATATTTTCTGCTCTTTGCAGCGTTTCACTTCAGACGTTCTCAATGAGCGAAAAAACCAGTGGGACAAGGATTTTTCGCAATCCCGAAAACTGGTCTTCGGGATTTTTCTTGGGTTATCACCCTTCTCGCAATGCGAGTTTTGGTTGAGTGTATTTAATATCCCACCCCTTTTTTGTCCATACCTGTTCTTGTCGGGGCAAAAATCTCAGGAAGGTCGAACTAACTGCAATAAGGTAGAGTTACCCAACGAAGGGTACAAAACTTGCTTTTGCTGAGGGTTTGGAGCAAAAGCTGGGTAAGTCTGCCAGAATTTTTGAGGATTCTATATCCTTATCAGATCAGGAGTTAAGGTTACGGACTTGGGCGTTTATGAGAATCTTCTTCGATTTGCTGACTTTTTTCCAGAAATCGGGAACTAGACTTCCTGCCAAGTCGTCAGAGACGCTATAACAAGTGAATCAACTGCCGGATAATACCTGCCGATACATACGGCAATCGTATCCAACTAATGCCAGAGCGTAAAGCTCATAGGGAGGCAAAACCATGTGGGGAATTTCTGATCGTCGGCACTTTATGAAACACGTAGCCGGAGCCGCTGCGGTTTCTCTCACCACCGACAACTTCTTGTCCAATCTTCGTGCCGAATCAGCCACTCTTCAAAAGAAGAACAAGAGCTTGATCGTCATTCACTTTGGTGGCGGGTACTCCTCGCTGGACTTCTGGGAAGAGAAAGACGGACACGCCAACTTCGGTGAAACCAAATCCGGTAAAACCAAAGTCGAAGGCATCAAGATCAACGAACTTCTCACCAAAACCCGTGAGCAAATGGACAGCATCGCCCTCGTGCGATCTCTCCAATCGACTGAAGGCGATCACATGCGTGGTACCCGCGTGATGATGACCGGTCTCCCTGTCAACCCCCTGCTCGAACAACCCCACGTCGGCTCGAAAGTCGCTTGGTTGCACAAAGATAACGAAGGCGATCTTCCTCCATTCATCTCGGTGTTCGGTGGTGGTGGCGTTGGACCCGGCTTCCTCGGCCAAAAATTCGGTGCATTGCCGATCCAAAACCCCGGTCAACCCCCGGAAAACGTTCGTCCTCCAATGGGCATCGACAGCAGCCGTATGGAACGACGTGGTGACCTCCTCGGTCGTCTCGAATCGGGCTTCCAAAAGAGCACAGGTTCGGAACGCGACAGTGCCAAAGCTCACCAAGAAGTTCTCGACAAAGCCCTCGGCCTTGTCGTCTCGAAGAACAAAGACGTCTTCACTCTCGATAAAGAAAAAGACAGCGTCAAGAAGTTCTACAACCTTGACACCATGCCAAACAACGCCTTTGCTCGTGGGATGCTCCTCGCCGCTAAACTCACGACCGCAGGTGCTTCTTGCGTCGAAGTCAACAACGGCGGTTGGGATAATCACGGCGGTATCTTCGCTCGCTTCCGCACGGTTCTCCCCGGTATCGATGCAGGTATCGGCGGTTTGATCCAACACTTGAAAGAAAGCGGTCGTCTTAAAGACACTGTGATCGTGACCTTGTCCGAATTCGGTCGTACCCCCCGTGTGAACGGTGGTGGTGGTCGCGATCACTACCCACGAGCATGGCAAGCTATGGTCGCCGGTGGTAACATCAAGGGTGGACAAACCTACGGTAAGACCGACGCTGGTGCAGAAGGCGTGACCGAAAACGGTGTGAAAGTTGGCGATCTCTTCGCAACGATCTACGCTGCTCTCGGAATCGATCCCGAAACCCAAATCCGCGACCCATTCGGCCGACCTTCGCCTATCGCAGGTGAAAAATCGGCTCCGGTCAAGGCTCTCTTGGTCTAATGTGCTGGTAACGCTGACCGGTAACAACTCAATAAGCCTTCGAGGGGTCAAGCAAACGCTTGGCCCCTTTTTTTTCATCGTGGCGAGAGGTTCGCATATCGTCGCCAACACGATGTTGCGAATTGGGCTGCGAGGATCACATACGCAATCGTGAAGCCGGTTCCCCATGCGCCAAACTCGGTGACCCAAGTCGCTCCGCCAACGGCATGACCTATCGCAAGGAAAATCGCTCCCCACGTCGAGATAGGGTGACGCCATTTCAGCACCACTACCGAAAAGATGATTAGCCAAACGATTCCTAAAACGAGAAACAGGTAGGGGTTTGTCGCAAGGATCGGGTAGGCAATCGGATTCACTTCGATAGCTTCTTCGTAATCGCCATTCCAATAGGTTGAAGATTGTCCCAAAAGTGTAAAGCAAATATCGAAGGTGTAAAGAACCGCAGCCGGTAGCAAAAGCCACACACGCGAACCCATCGATATTCCCTCAAAGGTGGCCTACCGATGTTCTAACAATATGCCCACAAAAAGACGAGGGGACCATCTCACGATGGTCCCCTCGGAGTTGATCGACTTCAAAACCTAGTTGGACGGAACTCTCACGGACCGGCCCAAGCCCTTGAGGTCAATTGATGGTCGAAAACTACGTTAGCGGGGTTGTTCCAGACTCGACCGTCAATTGACCTCAAGGGCTTGGAATAGCCGGTCTGAAACAGAGTTCCTCCTGACGAATGACAGACAAATCTCTCGAGTGACGCAACATCACCCTGCTATAAAATAGCGAACTCGATCAACGGAGGTATTGTAGAAATCCAGACGGATCGTTTGCAAGAGAAAAGGGTTTATTCTGTCGAAGGTATTGGGTGAACCAAGTTCCGAATTGGTTCGGGTGTGAGTGACCACGACGTATTGTAGGTTTGCTCGAGGGGAAGGTAGACATAGGTTCCCGAGTCCAAAAAAAGTGGGGTGTCGGGTATGGCATCACCAACAGCAATAGGGTTGACGTAAGCAACCAACTCGCTACCGGAGTTGTAAGATGCAACCGTGAGTGGTTTGTCTATCGGGTGTAAGGGAAAGGGTTCATCGCTGAGTTCTTCCCAGATAGCGTGGTGAATCCCGTCTGGATCACGAACGCTTGGAGGAAATAAATCCACCAAGAAAAAATGGATTCCACTGCGAAGAAAATCGACCGCCTTCGAGGTAAATGAACGCAGTGCGTGGACGCTATCTTTGTTTCCCGGCGATACAATTTCAATCACCGCAACGACACGCCCTAGCTGATGTTGCACGACGAGACGATTTGCTTTTCGTGCGTAGATTGCCTTTTCGGTTTCGATTCGACCCATTTGTAAACTTTTTGGCGGGGCATCCGCAATCGCAAGGCCACCCGTGGGCGTTGGTCCACCGAGATTCAAAGTAACCACATCAGGCTCAGGACCGTTAATTCGTTGATCGGCCATTGCGAAATAACCCTTCGGAAGGACTCCCCCGTTGAGTGTTCGGCGAATTTCGATAGTCCAATCTTGGTGAAAGTCATGGAATGTGCCCGAATTTACTCGGCTCCAATCGTGTACCGGCATGGGTGCTTCCTCCTGAAAGTTCATTTTACAAAACGAAGCGTTCATTAAAAAGACGAGGGGACCATCGTAAGATGGTCCCCTCGGTGTGGATCGACTTCAAAACCTATTGGGATGGAACTCTCACGGATTGGCCGGCCTCATCGATGATGATCGATCAGCTAAAACCACGTTAGCGGGGTTGTTCCAGACTAGCTGATCGATCATCATCGATGAGGCCGAATAGCCAATCTAAAACAGAGTTCCTCCTGATGAATGGCAGACAAATCTCTCGAACGACGCAACATCGTTCTATTGCAAAGCAATAAGCTCGATCAACCCTCTCATGTTATCCATTTCAATTCGATCAACAAGAGTATGCAGGGATGGCTTCGATGATGCTTACAGGCGATTTTGTTGGGATGATGCGGGTCATCTTGAAACCGGCTTTGCTCAAGAGAGCGTTAAACTCTTGTTCGGTTCGTTCTTGTCCGCTTGCAACAACGAGCATTTCCAGATCAAGGAATTTTGCAGGGTGGGGAACATCGCCCGGCGGAATCACCATCTCGACGATCAAGACCTTTCCCTTTTCGGGAATCACCGACCGGCAATTCTGAAGGATTGTTACGCACTTCTCGTCGTTCCAATCGTGGATAATGTGCTTCATAATAAAGGCATCGCCTTTGGGGACGCTGGTAAAGAAATCCCCGCCCTCGGCACGACAACGATTTTCTAAGCCCGCTTCTTTGATGACAGGCGTTGCACCCTCGACAACGTGGGGTGAATCGAAGACGATCCCTTTGAGCTTGGGAGTATTCGCAAGAATTTTGAGCATCAAAAGCCCGTGTCCACCGCCAACATCGACCAGCGTTTCAAATCCAGAAAAGTCGTAGGCTTCGACGACGGCAGTTGCTGTTGGCCCTGAGAATCCGGTCATCCCTTCGTTGAAAACCGCAGATTCTTCGGGATGCTTGGCGAGGTAATCGAAACAGGGTTCGCCGAACGTGTGATCGAAAGCCGTTTCACCTGTCTTCACCGAGTGGAGCAGATTTTCCCACGCACGCCAACTCCAAGTCGCCCCGCAATAATCCATAATCCCGCGTACCGAACCGGGGACACCCGTTCGCATGAGTTGACTGTATTCGTTGATGTGGTAACGTCCTTGCTCATCCGTTTGAAACAACCCGATACTCGCAAGGGCACGCAACACCCGATTGAGCGACTTCGCATCGGTCTTGGTTGTCGTTGCTAATTCCGATGCGGTTTTCGGACCATCTGCAAGGTGGTCGGCGATTCGGAGCTTGGCTGCAACCGATGTTGCCATGCCAATCCATTTACTCATGAACAATTGCACAACGAATTGTTCGGCAGGAATCTTCTCAGGGGTCATCGGTCCTCACTGTGGTTTGAGGGTGAAAATAAAGGTATAGAGAATACGCAACCCGACACAAACGAGATTTACAACAACCATGCAAAGAAAAAGCACCCCCAACCGTTGCAAGTTAGGGGTGCTTTTGTTTCTTCACTGTCCACTATCCACTCTTATCGTCGGTCGAGGGCGTCCATCCATCGGACCATTTCGCGGAAGATGTCGGCGTCATCGTTGACGTACTCTTTACCCGATTCCTTCATCACTCGCATCCACACCGGATACTTCTTGTCCTTCAAGAGTGATGGGCCTTTTTCGATGTCCTTGATGGTCGGGTCTTTCGCTCCGCCGACAACGTAGAAGCTAATCGGCTGATTTGGGAGCGGGTCTTTCGGGTTAGTGGCAAGGGTTGCACCAACCGGTACGCATCCTCGGAAAACGTCGCGGGCGTTGAAACCGAGATAGTAGGCCATTTGCCCACCGATGCCGGAACCGTGAACGATCACTCGTTGACGATCAATCGTGTATTCGTTGAAAACAAGGTCCATGTCACGTCGGATGTCTTGAGCTTCGCCCGGAACCCAACCTGTGTTCGCACCGGCTTTTGGTCCCATTACGATGAAGTTATATTTCTCTGCGAAAGAATCCCAGAGTTTGCCCATATCGTCGGAATCACGTCCATCGCGTCCAGCAGCGTGTAACCACACGATCAACCCGTGTGAGACGTTCGGATCGTAATTATCGGGAACGAGAACCCAATAATCGCGGTTGAGGGCTTCGTTCTTCTTCTTCAACAAACCGGTTTTGATTTTGGGTTTGTCTTTGTCGTCTTTCTTTTCTTCTTTCTTGGGTTCGCCCTTGGGAAGCTCGGAACCAACGGGTTTTTGAGCTTCGAGCGCGCGACCTTTGCTGGCATCAGCTTTCGGAAGTTCGGCGGGCACCTCGTCGGCTTGGACCGCAAGGGTCACGTCTACGTTCTCGATCTTATCGGCACCGGCACGTTTGACTTCAAGAGTCAATGCCGTCCCGTTCGAGAAAGATTGCATGATTTGTGTAAACTGTTGACGGCCAGAGAAGGCTTTTGGTCCGCCGGGCATCGGGCCTTTAGCGCCTGCTTTAGTTCCGACTTTGAGAATCCGGTCGCCCATCTTCAAACCAGCTTTGTCTGCGGGTGAACCTGCGAACACAAAGCGAATTTCGACGCCAACTTCGGGATCGTCTCGCATCGGGAGAATGCCGAGGAAACCGGGTTCAAACGATTGGGTTGTTCCCGAAAGTTTGATATCCTTGAACTCCATTTCTTTGTCGCCACGTTTGACCTTGAGAGTCACTCCATCCCCTTCATACTTGGGTCGGAGCATGTGCAGCACTTGGGCGTTATTCATCACCGGTTTGCCATCGACTTCAAGAATCACGTCGCCGGTTTTGATTTCGGCTTTCTCGGCGGGTGAGGCGGGGTTGACGACGCCAATCGTCGGGATGGCGTTGTATTGGTCGCCCGATGCGAAGTTCACACCCAGCATACCAGCTTTCAGAACGACGGGCTTTTCTGGCGTCCCTGCTTTCATGCGAGGAACCACGCGAAGCACATCTTCAAAAGGAGCAGCAAAGCCAATCCCAGAATCGTACCACTCGAAGCCAGCCGTTTCGCCGTCCCCTTGTGGTGATGCGGGAATCAATAGGCCGATGATACGTCCATCGATTGACACAAGCGGTCCCCCGTAGTTGACAGGCGAAACCTTCGCGTCGGTCTGGACAGCTTTACCCCAGACTCGACCGATTGCGCTGAGAATCCCAATCGAGATGCCCGGCGGTTGTTCGATGTTCGGGTTCAGCGAGCGACCCATTGCGATCGCCCATTGCCCAACTTGGAAATCGGCTTTGGGAAAGGCTTCTGGAACCTTCAACCCCTTTTGGTCGATTTTGAGCATCGTGAGCATCCTTGTTTCGTCGGTGGCAACCACTTTAGCAACGGCACGCGGTTGACCGGGAACGGTCACGAAAATATCGGTCGGTTTATTCGTAAAGTTAAACGAGCTTGTTAGGATGTACCCGTCAGCATCGACGACAATACCTGTCGTGGGACCGGTACCCTTGCGGATCGCGGGTGGTTCTTTACCGGGAGGGCCACCTTTGGGGGGAGCGACAATCGTGTCGCCACCACCGGTTGTTTCAATTCGTGCAATACTCGGAGAAAGTGCTTTCGCAGCTTCTTTGATCGCGAGTTCGGCATCGTCGTTCACGTCTTGAGCAGAACTGACGCCAACTCCGAGAATGCTCGCCAACATCAACAGGGCTATCGAGCGGATATTCATAAATCTTCCCGCAAATGGTGATACGTTTCTTAGAATGTTTAGGGTTTGTTTATTTCTTAGGTTGAGGAGCGAGTTCAATCGTGATGGCGGTGACCTTTTCCCCTCGGCGAATTTCGAGTTGGACTTTTTCACCCGGCGAATAACGAGCTAACAAGCTCTTGTATGCCTTGAGGGAGTAAACAGGTTCGCCATCGAAGTAGATCAACAGATCGTCGGGTTTGAGGCCCGCTTTAGAAGCAGGTGAACCCGGAAGGATCGTTTCGATATAAGGTGGGGTTCGTTCGAGCAAATCGGGAACGAATACGATTCCGGTGAACGCACCGAAGCCTTTTTCGTCCGGTGGTTTGATCGGGTCGCTTTGCCATTCGCCTTTGATCCCTTTGGTTACAAAGTCTTGGAAAGAGAGCGTTTTCTTTTCACCTTTAACCATTACTTCGGCCTTCGTGTTAATCGGGATGGCGTAGTTCACCCAAGTTTCGGTCGCGGTGTTGCGGTACTCGCGACCAATCACGCCGATCAAGTCACCTTTGCGTGTGGTCAAAGCTCCGCCAGCAGCACCCGGTCCGTTGGTGATGGCATCAAGGAAGAAGACATCGCCGAGGAAAGGGATTTCCAACGCACCACGACGGGCAACGAGTTTGCCCTGTGCCGAGATAACCCCTCGCATAACGCTCATGGGTTCGTCACGCACGGCAATTTGGAAGCAGTTTGAGAAAGCAAGCACCCAATCACCGGGACCGCTCTTGGCATTTTCGACCGATTTGGTGAAGTCGAAATAGGGCAAGTTTTTGACAACGGGTTCGGGTGGGTTCTTGGGGTCGTAGCGAACGGTCTTATCCGACACGCAGTAAAGTACGGCGGCGTCGAAGGCAGGTTCGCGAGCCACGATAGCAGCACGGACTTTGCGACCGTCGTGAAGGTGAACGCGAAGGTCTTGGGTGTCCAGCAAGGGGCTATTCGCTGTCAAGATAAAGCCATCTGGCGAGATGACCATACCCGACCCGTAGGAGTTGACCCCCTTGAATCCACCGGCCCCGTAGACCTTGACCATTTTCGAGTTTACTTCTTTAGCGACCTTGTCGAACGGGGTTTCGGCACGGGAGATCGTCCCCACAAGGAGGAGTAAGGACAAAACGAAAAGACAGCGTTTCATATTCTTCAAAAGGTTACAGTGTCAAACTAAGGTTTCAATTCCAGTCGGCGTTGTTTAATTCTGGGCGAGTTACCCGATCACTTCATTCCGAATTTATCGAGCTTGAGGACGGCATAGCGGTTGTCGCCGTTGCGGACCTCAATCGTGTGGGGGAGTTGGCGACCGTCAACCGCTTTGTAATTGTGGAAGTACAACTCGCAGGGGTCTTTGTCTTTCAATGTCCACACTTCAGCCGAAATCAAAGTCCCGTCGGCGTAGGGGTGTTTGCCTGCTTCAAATTGTGGGTTGAGATCAGCTCGATAGAAGAAGAACTTCGACTTTACCGTAATGCTTTCGGTCTTCACGACCTCGGCGTTCACGCGATGCTCTTTGAAGGTTTTCGGTTTGCCATCGAGTGGCATTAAGTAAACTGGCTCCATCCCGCCATGAGAAATATCGCGTCGGTCGGCTCCGTAACCTTTATCGAGTTCGGTGAGGAACAAGCGGTATTGGTAGAAGGCCATCAGCAAGCCACCCGAGAACGGGGGATCGGCAAGTTTAGCGAGATCAGCTTCTTCGATCTTGGAAAGGTCGTAGCCCTTTGGTTCGACTTGGTAAGTCGTCGCACCGAATTGGGTTTTCACAACGGGTTGAGCTTCTTTGGTCGGGTCGGTTTTCTCTTCGCTATACGAGATCGCGAATGCTCCGTTAGCTTTGTCGCGTTCGTAGGTTCCACTCCACGACCATTCTTTCTTCAAACTGGTAAAGTCGCCCTGTTTCTTGTTCGACGCGAGCAAACGGTCAAGTTCTTGACGATTGAAGTAGAAGTTTGCGAACCCTTTGCGAGCTTCAAACATCTTGGCACCGGGACCGGCAGGTCCACCGGGACCACCACCGGGAGGGCCTTTCGGCGGAACTGGCGGTTTGCCGTCTTTCGAGATAACGGCGGCTTGGTTTGGCATCAACCGAACAAGGGTTTCTTTCTTCGTGCTTCCCGAACGATACACAAGGGGCAAACGCCAATCGCGTGGGAAGATACCGAGGATATTCTTATACTGGTTTACGCTGGTCAACGGACGACCGGCAAAGTTAATCAATTCATCGTTTGCCTTGACGCCACGACGGAAGGCATCGGCCTCTTCAAGCACGTCTTGAACGACCATTTTGGAAAGGTCGCCATCTTCGCTTGCACTGGTAATCGCAGCACCGAGGGTAGCGTGGTCGGTTTCGATACCGGCACGCAGGTGAGGAAGGAAGTTCTTGATCTGGTTGATCGAGATAGCGTATCCGACGCCTGAGTTAATCCGCGAGCGTTTGTCGAACGAGCCACGACCGTTGATACCAACAACTTCGCCCTTCATATTGAAGAGAGGACCACCGGAGTTACCGGGGTTAATAGCGGTATCGAATTGAATACAGTCGGTGTATTCGAGCAAGCCCCCTTGACCATCAGGATACTGATAGCGGTTGACGCCAGAGACAAGACCATAGCTCACAGAAGGGCTAAAATCGGTTGCGAGAAGGAACGGGTTCCCCATCGCAATCGACCAATCGCCAGCTTGGACGGTGTCGGAATCACCCAACGGCGAGAAGGGGAATTTATCACCTTCTTTCTTGGGTAAAAGTTTGATCAACGCCACGTCGCCGACTTTATCTTGACCAACAAGGACGCCTTCGTAAAGGATACCGTTGGACAGCCCGCAAAGCGGGGTCGGACCGGTCGCAGCAACAACGTGATAGTTGGTGAGAGCGTAACCGTTTTCGTCAATCAACACACCCGACCCGCCGTTATTGCCTTGTCGGTTTAGGATGGCAACAGCCGTGGGCTTGGCTTTATTGACAACCGCGATCCGCTCCTTTTCGGCTTTGATAACGGATTCGGGGACTTTGACGGCAGCACCCAGATCGGCTTCGTTGGGAATACTCACCAACGCACCAACCACAAGGGCCAACGCACTTAACGAGAAAAAGAATCGACGCACTGACGAATCTCCAGATGACGTTCCAGATACCATCACAAAAATAAATAAGCTCAACCGGTTTCCAGAACGAAAACGGCTGAGTTCGTGTTTCACAAATTATTGGTGGGCGTGATCATTCTCCCCTCACTAACGTTCGGGGCTCGTGGCTTTTTTGGTTTTTACCAGAATCTTAACGAAGCCAGAAAGACCGCGAGCCGGGAGCGTTAGCGACCGGAGTTTTTCACGCACTCTTACTTCTCAACGCGGGCACGACCGAGCGAAATCTGTTGCCCGAAGTCGAGGGGGTCCGTCGATTCGGCAACCATTCGGATGGTTCCAACACCGGTGACTCCGAGGTTTAATTCTGCCGGTTTGTCGCCTTTCTTCACGGTCATTGTTTGCAGCACGACGCCGTTATCGACGTTGATGACGCTTAATTTCACAGACACATCGGCATCGGCAGAGGCATCGACACCGACGGTAGCTTTCAGGTTTTTATAAAGCCCCTTAAGCTCGTAGTCGAGGGTTGTTTTCGTGGGTAAGGTCAAGCCTTTCTCGAACTTACGACGTTCTAGAATCCCCGGTTTCGACTCAAACAAGAGGCTAATTTCTTTGCCATCAAGGTTCTTGTCACGTTGATACCGAGCAACTTCCGAGGCGGTCGATTCCGTTTTGGAAGCAGTGGGTGTGAGGTCGGACAGGTATTTGACGCCCCCAGCAGCAAAATCAAACCGGCTGACCTCTTTTTCTTCCAAGATAAAGACAAGGTCCGAAAGGGTCGTCACGGTAAAGCCTTTGGCCGTTTTCTCGATCTTGTGGGCAACGATGCTATTACCTTCGGTGTCAATCACGCGGCAAACGGTTGCTTTGAGAGCTGCGTTGGGTGGGTAGTAGATAATCCCGGTGATACGCTCCATCGGGATTTGGCCGACCGTCGTTTCACCTTCGATCTTGAAGTCAATTTTTGTCCCGTCATCTGTTCCGTTGCCGAATGACCCCTGCGAAACGACTGCGAGCGGTTTTTCGGGTTTCTTTTGCAAGAAGAGGTCTGCCTTCGGACGATTCTTCATAATGCCGAGGAATTCTTGCTGGGTTTTGAGGTTGTTGGCTTCCTTATAGAAGAAGAGAATCTTTTCCCACGGCACTTCGATAGTACGGCCCGAAAACAGGGTGAGGTACGCCGTCTTTTTCTTGATTGTAAACTCTTTGCACTGGAAAACCGACCCGTCGATAAATTCGACGAGGGTGTACGGTGTTGCAGCAGGTAACACATTGACCTTATTCTTGAGATCGACAAGGTTGAGCTTTGTGAGCAAGAATTTCTGTTCGCCGTCTTTGGTCTTAAAGACCAAATCCGATGTGTCGATAGAGACAAATTCACCCACGAGCTTTTCGCCGTCGTTCGTACTGAGTTCGGTAGCGATAACCGTCGAGGCAAAGATGAAGAAGGCTAAACTGATGCCAATTGTTTGATGTTTCATCTCGATCCAACTCCCTAGGAAGAATCCTATTGTATGAAACTTCTCGAAAATGGGGGAGAATGTTACGCAAACATCCTTCCCGACGAACGGTTCCAACCATTCTATCTGACGATTGACCACCGGTCCCACTAACCCGATTCGCCAATTTCGTTGCAAAACCGGTCAGGGTCGCGGTGGGGGGTGACAAAAATCCGGCAAAAGCAAAAGACAATAACCCAGAGGACGCAGAGACGCAAAGACGCAGAGAAGACAGAAGAGCAGCCACAGATGAACACGGAACAAACACGAAAAAAGGCAAAATGCAGATCAAGTTCGGAAAGAGAAACAAAAGACCAAGATTTCTCTTTTGTCTTCTCTGCGTCTTTGCGTCCTCTGCGTTATTGTCTTTCTGACTTTCTACTTTGGTTTTTCGGGCTTTCTCATTGCCGGAAAAATTTGCCAGACCCCTTGCGGTGTTCACACGTCTGGAAGGGTTCTATACTGATGACGAAGGTTTTGTTAGACCGGTGCCCAAGCAACGGTTCTTAGACGGATCGTGGTCAAGCCCACTCATTTCATAACCGTTGCTTGGGCACTGGTCTAACAAAGCCAAAACCCGGCCTTTTGCCCCAACGGGGCTTTGACTGAGACGGGGTCTTTGGCCCCGGCTTGCTTTTTCTGGAGAAAGGCACCGTTGACCTTACGCACGCGAATTCTTTTTGTCCTTGCGACCCTTTGGACGATCTTTGTTGTCTACACCATGCGAGCCACTCGCGGGGTTCAGCCGTTGTATCCGTTGGTAACCCCCTCAAGCGAGAAAATACCGGAAGGGGTTTCTGAAACGCCTATCGGAAAAATTTCAGGGCAAGTCGTTTGGGAAGGGGAGCTTCCGAATCCACCCCTTTTCCTTGTTCCCAATGTCCCGATGATGCCCCGTAATTTACCGGCTCAAGAAAACCCCCACGTTCCAAAGGTCAAAAAAGGATTACTCGAAGGGGCTATCGTTTGGCTCGAAGGGGTCGATCCGAAACGTGCCAAACACTGGGACCATCCACCGATAACTCTCAATGCTATCGGGCATGAGATTACTTCGATTGCCGAGAATAAGGAACGCTACTTCGTCGGGTTTGTTCCCGTCGGTTCGACCCTTGATTTGCAAAGCCAAGAGAATGAATTTGCTTCGATTCGTGCGAGAGGGGCTGAAGATTTTACTGTAACCCTTCCGAAAAACTTGCAACCCGTGCGACGAACTTTTCGGCAAACGGGGTTTGTCGAGCTTTCGAGTGCATCGGGTTTTTATTGGGCACGCAGTTGGCTTTTGGTGTTGAACCACCCCTATGCCACACGCAGCAAAACCGACGGCACATTCACACTCGAAGGGGTCCCAAGCGGAACGTACACCTTGAATCTATGGCATCCGAATTGGCATATTACCCAAACCGACCGCGACCCCGAAACCACTGCCATCGTCCGCATCCAATACGCCAAACCGTTGCACCTGAAGCAAGCCATCACCATCGACGAGAAGGGGGCATCTTCGCCGATCAAATTCACCCTCTTAGCGAAAGACTTCGAGGGAGTCGGGAAGTAAGTTTTTACCTTCACCCCTCCAACAACACGACGACCCCTCGGCTTCCGTCGATCCTCAGACGTTGGCCGGTTTTTATTTTCTTGTGGAAATCCGGTAAACCTGCGACGGCGGGGAGATGGAATTCGCGTGCGACAATGGCGCCATGCGAAAGGGTTCCGCCATTATCCATCACTAACCCTTTCGCATGGCGCCATTGTCGCACGCGAATTCCATCTCCCCGCCG
>VYLT01000153.1_pt1 | contig 17020 bp, 16 predicted proteins | sample 5114261 | NCBI WGS metagenome assembly VYLT01 (sample SAMN12291815, study PRJNA351875) | freshwater metagenome | isolation source: freshwater lake | place: USA: Michigan, Little Long Lake | collected 2011-07-12 | reverse complement strand
AAGAAACCCACTGGAGTAAAGAGCAGCCCCACCGCGAGGCCCACGCGGGCCCGATTGCAACACCACGAAACCCGGCAGGCTATCGCACTCCGAACCGATGCCGTAAGTCACCCAAGAACCCATCGAAGGCCGTCCGAATTGAGGTGAGCCAGTGTTTACGAAAACCTTTGCGGGGCCGTGATTAAAGACATCGGTCTTCATTCCGCGTAACCAGCAAAGCTCGTCGGCAATCTCGGCATGATGCGGCAGAAGCTCGCTAATATCCATCCCACAGTCGCCGTATTTTTTGTACTTACGCGAACAGCCGAGAACTTTGGCATCCCCTTTAATGAAAGCAAAACGCTTCCCTTTGGTAAAGGTTTCAGGGACTTTCTCGCCGTGCAACTTATTGAGGTCGGGCTTATCCGAGAAAAGTTCGAGTTGGCTTGGCCCCCCTGCCATGAACAGGAAAATAACCGCTTTGGCCTTCCCCTCAAAGTGTCCTTTCTTCGGTGCAAGCGGATTTTTGGAATCACCCGCAAAGGTCTCCCGATGGAGTAACGTACTCAGGGCAGTCGCACCCAAGCCGAGTCCGCAATTCTGGAAAAAGTGACGCCGTGTTGAATGCAGTTGATTCACAATCCGACCTCCGCTAGAATGAAAGTATAGCAAAATCAAACGGGATTCTCCAGAAGAAAAAGGCAGAAGTAAACCGCAAAGAGGTAAAGACGCAGAGAAGAGACGCAAAGAAAAGGCAATGACCAAGAAATCATTTTGTCTTATTCCGTGTTCAGTCGTGACTACCAGCCTCTGCATTTCCTTTGCGTGTCTTCTTTGTGTCTTTGCGGTTTACTTCTGCTTCTAGTCTTTGGGAATCTTGGAAAAAAGAATCGCCGAGGAAGTGAGTAAAATCTATCTTGTGAGGTAGGTTGTTGTGTCGATTCGATGAACTTACTCTTTACCTCTGACGTAATGAAAGTGTGAACAGTGTCCAACGATCCGCTATCGAGACGAACTGACGAAGAACTTTTGCTCCTTCTCCGTGATGGATATAAGGAAGCAATGGGAACGCTTGTTCGTCGATACCAGCGAGAGTTGTACGGGTATCTCCGGCGTTACGTCAACGACGAGCATTTGGCAGAAGACATTTTCCAACTGACTTTCGTTGCTTTGTATGCCAAGATTAACCAATACGAAAAGGGGCGACCGGCACGGCCTTGGATTTATGCAATCTCCACCAATCAGGCAATCGATGCCATGCGACGGGTCGGACGACGACCTACCGTGAGTATCGAAGCCTCGGAAGCGGAGAATCACGACGGCGAAAGACGGGGGCTTGGCGAGTTGTTGGAATCGAAAGAAACCAATCCGCTCGATCAAGCCGACCTCAGCGAGTTACGTTCAATGGTTCGTGCAACTGTTGACAAACTCCCCGAATTCCTACGGGTCGTGGTTGTCTTGGCGTATTATCAGGGCTTAAAATATCAGGATATTGCGGATATTCTCGAAATCCCACTCGGTACCGTAAAATCGCGATTGCACACCGCCCTTGCCAAGTTGCACGAAAGTTGGTCCCCTGTTGGTTCTGTTCCCGAAATGTAGTTTTCGATTTTACAAAGTGTTTGTGGCCCCCTTTGAGGGTTTCAACATGGATTATCTCCAAGAAGAAAAGTTACTCGGTTACCTTCTTAAAGCCCTTCCGCCAGAGGAAATGAAGGTCGCCGAAACCCTATTAGCTCAATCAACGGACGCACAGCATACCCTCGGCCTATTGCGAGGTGCGCTCACCCCTCTCGCAAGCGATCTGGATGATCCCGAAGAAGCTCTGCCTGCGAATCTCGTTACGAACACGATAGGGGCAGTGGCAGAGTACATTGTTAATTCGGATAAACGTGTCCCTCTTATCGAGGTGTTCACACCGGAAGAGACCCTTCCAGGTGAAGTCCCTGCCCTCTTTAGCTCTGCGCCGGTTTACCCTGCTCTTGCGAGTGAATCGGCTTCGGAAGCTCGCCCGTCACGCCGAAACGTAATTACGATTGCCTTTTCGTTAGTGGTTGTGCTTGGCATTGGCTTTCCCCTTCTGGCAAGCCTTCGTGCACAAGCCCGTCAGACCAACTGTGCCGATAGCTTGCGACAAGTTCACGTTGCACTCACCCAATACGCCGACGATAACGACGGGGCCTTCCCACACGTCCGCGACTTCGAGCGTGCCGAGACGGGTATCCAAACCCTGCGTGAACAAGGCTATATGCCACAAGGTCGGTTAAGCTGCAACGACAAGTCTCACGGGCTTGTGCTAGGCAATTACAGTTACACCCTCGGGTATCGCGACGATACAGGCTCTCTGCAAGGGATGAACTACCACGATCCCGACCAAGAATACACCCCACTTCTTGCCGATGCTCCGAAACGCAAAGGGGACGACACTTCGCCGATGAATCATCGACGTGGACAAAATGTCCTCTTCGCAAGCGGGCAAGTCCGATTCTGCACCCATGCCAACGTGGGTATCGAAAACGATCACATCTTCCGAAACGAGAAAAGCAAAGTCGGCGCAGGTCTCCGCCGTGAGGATGCCGTCTTAGGTCGAGCCAACGAACTTCCGTAAGTTCGGGAAGCATCAACGACAAAAGCAAGCCACGAACCACGTCACACGCCACACGATTCCGTAAGTTAATCTTTGCCCAGAGAGTGTGACCCATGACACGTGGCGAAATTGCGAACCTTTATTTCGAGAGCCTTCCCTATCCCCCCTACCCTGTCCAAGAAGAGGCGATGCTGGCTTGGTTCACTGCCGATCAAGGGGTGTTGGTCTGCGCACCGACTGGAACGGGAAAAACCCTGATCGCACAGGCTGCCCTTTTCGAGGCATTGCATTCTCGCACGCAAGCCTATTACACGACACCCCTGATTGCACTGACCGAGCAGAAGTTTCAAGAAATGCGGGCTGCTGCCGAGCGTTGGGGATTCTCTGCGGACGATATTGGTTTGATTACGGGGAATCGCAAGGTCAATCCCGATGCTCCGATTCTGATTGTCGTGGCCGAGATTTTGTTGAACCGGTTGCTGCACCCCGATGGCTTTGATTTTTCCAAAGTGTCGGCAGTCGTGATGGACGAGTTTCACTCTTTTGCGGACATCGAACGGGGGATCGTTTGGGAATTGTCGCTGAACCTCCTTCCAAAGCATGTGCGACTGTTACTCCTTTCGGCAACGGTCGGGAATTCGGCGGAGTTCGTGAATTGGCTAGATCGTTCGCATGGTCGTAAGGTCGAATTGGTCGAATCGAGTGACAGAAAGATTCCGCTTCGCTATCAGTACATACCCGACCAATTCCTTGACGAGTTTCTAGTTGATATTGCCAAAGGCGACGAAACGCAACGCAAAGTGCCTGCCCTTGTTTTCTGCTTCAACCGCGACGAATGTTGGAGCGTTGCCGAGATTCTCAAAGGCAAAGACGTGATGGCAGCGGGAACGAAAGCCCCGTTGAATGCCGAGGTCGATAAATACGATTGGCCAAACGGTGTCGGGCCGAAACTCAAGACCCTTCTACGCCGAGGGGTCGGCGTGCATCATGCCGGTTTGCTTCCGTTCTATCGCAGGGCCGTTGAAGACCTTTTCGAGAAGAAATTGCTTTCGGTGGCAGTGTGTACCGAGACCCTTGCAGCAGGGATTAACCTTCCTGCCCGATCCGTTGTGCTGACTAGTTTGGTGAAGGGGCCGTTCGGGAAGGAGAAGTTTATCGAGCCGAGTATCGCTCACCAGATATTCGGACGGGCCGGTCGCCCGCAGTTCGATACGCAGGGATTCGTTTACACAATGGCTCACGAAGACGATGTGCGTTTGGTTCGTTGGAAACGCCAATACGATTTAATCCCTGAAGATACCAAAGACCCGAACCTTATCAAGAAAAAGAAAGAGCTCAAGAAGAAAAAGCCCGACCGCAATTCGCACAAAAAGTATTGGACGGAATCGACCTTCGAGCAGTTGCAGAAAGCCCCACCCGGAAAGCTCTACAGTAAGGGGCCGCTCCCGTGGAGACTCCTTGCATACTTGCTCCAAGCCTCACCCGAAATTAGTGTGATTCGCAATGTGATTCGCAAGCGACTATTGGATAGCGACCGCGTGATTGCAGGCGAAAAGCAAATGGAACGAATGCTGCTGACCCTTCACGAATGGGGGTTTGTGACACTCGAACCGACACCCGTGAAAGACGAAGCCGGCAAATACCCTGCCGATTATAAATCCGAACGTGCTGTACCCAACGAGACACTCGGCAAAGTATTAGCGTTCCGAAGTATCCACCCGATTTACGGAGCTTTTCTTGTCGATGTGTTGGGCAAAGCTAACTGGGACGAACGCTTGCAGATATTCGAGAGCGTACTAGATATGCCCCGTCCGATGCTCAAATTTCTGCGACCCTTTGGCGTACAAGCAGGCCCACTCGAAACCGAGATTGTCCGACCCGTATTAGAGCAACACGGCTTACTCGATACCCTTCCGCCTCCACCGGAAATGATCGATGGTGAGTTTCCCGATATTCTCGAAGAGGAAGAGGAACGCGAACCCGAGCCATGGTTTGCCGAGAAATTACGCCTGTTTTTTGAAACGACCCGCCCCGAAACCGAAGAGATCACAATCTATTCCGTGTGGGCAGCCGGTGAATTGCTACGCGACTTCGGCGGAAATTTCAATCTCTATATTTCGCAAAAGAACCTCGCCAAGCAAGAGGGGATTATCTTCCGTCACCTGTTGCGATTGATCCTGATGTGCGAGGAGTTCGGCGAAGTCACCCCTGCCGACACAACCCAAGAAGAATGGCTAACGTTCTTGAAACAATTAGCGTACCAACTCACCGAGGCATGCCGAGCAATCGACCCAACCAGCACCTCCGAAACCATACGCCGAGCCGCCCAACGCACCCACATGGGCGACGAATCAAGCCAACCCGAAAAGGCAAAGGTCGTCCCGATAGAAATCATCGCCCCCCAAGTCGGCCTCACCGAAGAAGAGGAAGAAGACTTCATGGCCGGACTGGACTTGGATTAAGGAGGGAGGGGAAATGAACCTAGATGACGGTTTTGATGCCGATAACCCGTATCACTCGGTTGCATTGATTTATTCTGTCTTTCTGTGCGAACGGTGTGGGGAATGTTACTTTGACCATGTCACCGAAACAGGTGAAGAAGTTCCCTATCGACTCACCGCAGAGACCGTCCAGCAAAAGGGATGGATTGTCCGTGATCGTGACCCTATTCACTATGACTACGAGATTCATTGTCCGGTTTGTGCAATTGGTAACAACAGTTAGATATGATGTGGAGAATACATTTACTCTTTGTAAACTCTTATCGAAGTCTGTTATAATAACCCTGCCCAACTTACCCGTAAGGAGCGATTATGTCACCAACTCTTCAATCTTTGGGAATCAACTGAGCCGTGATGCTCGGATTGCGTTGGTTTTGGAAATTTGGGATAGCATCGCTGCTGAATCTCCACCCTCGTTGCTGACCGATGCACACCGAGAGGAATTACGTCGCCGTATAGCCGAGGATAATGCCAATCCCGACTATGTGATCCCGTGGGAACAGGTCAAAGCACAAACACTTGCTCGGTTAAAACCATGACACTACCACCGGTACTCCGTCGAGGACAAATCGTGTTGGGATTATAATGATGGGCAATCTTCAAACAGAAGGAAACATGATCGTATGACGACTCAGATCGTGCAAAGGATTGCGTTCTGAGAAACATTTACGAAGATTTATCGATTTTGACGAGTATTGTCTTGAGTTCTTTTTGTCGTCGGATAATATAAAGGGTGATAAAATTTGTACGGATAACTTTTATACGTCCAAACCCCCCAACAAATACCTATTATTTATAATCTAACTCTCAACGGGGTGCAAAATGGCGACCCCTCCTAACCGTGAACTGAGTGAGCAACGATTTCGTTCGCTTGTGCGTGCGACCTCACACACTGTATGGATTGCGGACCCAACGGGCCAACACTTCACTATTCTTGAAGGTGTTGAACAAACATTTCACGGCAAGAGTTCCTATACTCTTGCAGAATCCTTTGAACTAATCCATCCTGAAGATCAAGCAACTATCCTCACAAAATGGCAGGAGGCAATTCGCACAGTTAGCGTATTTGAATCCACACAGCGTGTGCTTCGACTCGAGGGTTGGAGAACCATGCAACTGAAGGGAGTACCCGTCCTTGATGATTCAGGCCAACTCGTGGAGTGGGTGGGCACAAGCAAGGATATTACAGATATTATTGCACGTCAAAAGACCGAAGACGATCTGCGTGCCAGCGAAGCGCGATTCGTCGCTTTTATGGATCATAGCCCAGCAGCCGCTTGGATCACCGACAAAGATGGAACCTTCCTCTACATTAGTGGGGCGTATAAACGGATGTTCCAACTTCCTACCGAAGACATCATCGGGAAGACTGTTTTCGACATTTACCCACACGACATCGCTCAGGTGTACATAGAGAACATGCGAACGGTCGCCCACAGTGGGAGAACGATGGAGACATTTGAACCGGGGATTCGGTCAGATGGTTCGCGTGGCGAGTTCTGGGTGTTCAAATTCCCGATTCTGTCTCACGGTCGAACACTTATTGGTGGCAAAGCAATCGACGTCACAGAACGGCGGCATGCTGAGGTGGCACTGCGAGTCAGCGAGCAACGTTTTGCTACCTTCATGGAACATTGCCCAGCCCAAACTTGGATCAACGATGAAGACGGGATCAACCGGTTTGCAAATCCGGCACTTGCTCACGAACTCCGTCTGCCGCTAGAAGAGATCATCGGTCGGCATTTAGCTGAAATCATGCCGGGCGTTCCCATTACCGAATACCTCGAAAGCGACAAACAGGTGATCGAGTCGGGTAAACCATTTTTGTCCGTTGTTTCTGCTCCACGACATGATGGAACCATGGGTCAGTTCTTGATTCACAAGTTCCCTCTCGGACTCTCGCCAAATGGTCGTCGGCAGGTCGGCGGGATGTCCATTGATGTGACGGAACGAGAGCAGGCCATCTCAGCATTGCGAGAGGCGGAAGCCCGACTTGCAATTGCTGTGAAGGCTGCGAGCGTGGGGCTTTGGGATTGGAATCAAGAAACAAACGAAGTGGCTTTTTCGACAGAATGGAAAGCTCAGATCGGCTATGCTGAACACGAAATCACCAATACTCTCGAAGAATGGCGAAGCCGGGTTCATCCGGACGACTTGAATCGAACCATGCAGTTAGTGGCACACTATCTCGCCAATCCGGATACAAGGTACGAGGCCGAATTCCGCTTTCGACACCGGAATGGGGCATACCGATGGATACTCGCTCAAGGATCGTTGGTCAAAATCAACGGTCATCGACGGCTCATCGGTTCCCATATTGATATTACCGATCGTGTTTTGGCAGAAGACTCGCTTCGCATCCGAGACAGAGCTATCCAGAGCGTGACTCAGGGTATCCTTGTCACCGATGCAACCCAGCCGCACAACCCAATTATTTTTGCGAGTAGTGGTTTCGAGCGTTTGACTGGCTACACAAACGCCGAAGTCCTTGGGTGGAATTGCCGATTCCTACAAGGGCCGAAAACAGATCAGACCGAATTGGACAAGTTACGAGAGGCACTCCGAACGGGTCGCCCATGTACAGTAGTGCTTCTCAACTACCGTAAGGACGGTACGACCTTTTGGAACGAACTTTCCGTGTCGCCCGTCCGAGATAATGCAGGGCGTCTGACACACTTTGTCGGTGTTCAGGCCGACATAACCGAGCGACGTTCCTTAGAGGAGCAATTGCGACAGTCACAGAAAATGGAAGCGATTGGTCAGTTGGCAGGGGGAGTCGCTCATGATTTCAACAATCTTTTAACCGTCATCAATGGCTACAGCGATCTTTTAGCTGAGCAACTTTCTCCCGATGACCCAATGCAAGAACTGGTCATTGAAATCGGAAGAGCCGGGGAACGTGCGGGGGCGTTGACTCGACAACTTCTCGCTTTCAGCCGACGACAAGTCTTGGATTTGCGAATTCTGAATCTGAATGTGGTTGTCAGCGACGCAGAGAAATTACTTCGGCGGCTTATTGGTGAGGATGTGGTTCTTACCACGGTTCTTGCTTCCAATTTGGCCTCGGTGAAGGTGGATGCAGGCCAAGTTGAACAAATTCTTCTCAACTTAGCAGTAAACGCAAGAGATGCGATGCCCCAAGGTGGGCACCTTACGATTGAAACCCGAAACGTCACGCTCGATGAGGTGTATTGCTCGCTTCGAGCCGATGTTCACCCCGGTGAGTACGTTCTCGTTGCGGTGAGCGATACCGGTCACGGGATGGACGAGAGAACTCAGGCGAAAATCTTTGAACCATTCTTCACAACAAAAGAACAAGGTAAAGGGACTGGACTCGGGCTTGCGACCGTACATGGAATCGTGCGACAGTCTGGGGGACATGTTGCGGTCTATAGCGAAGTCGGGCGTGGAACGACATTCAAAGTGTATCTCCCACAGGTCGCAGGCCAGCCTCTCTCAGGAAAGTCAAACTCTGGTGTACGTCCGATGCCGCGTGGTACAGAGACCGTGTTGATGGTCGAGGACGAAGACTCCGTTCGTGCTCTCGGGCGGCACATCCTCCAATCCTGTGGTTATACCGTATTAGAAGCATCAGACGGATTACACGCTCTCGAAGTCTCGACGGCCCATACAGGTCCGATTCACCTTTTAATTTCAGACGTCGTCATGCCCAACCTCGGTGGACGTCAGCTAGCTGTCAAGATGCGTGAGGCACGTCCCGAATGTCTAATACTGTTCCTCTCGGGTTACACAGACGATGCGGTGATCCGTCATGGAATTTTGGAGGCGGAATTTGCATTTCTCCAGAAGCCTTACACCCCTTCGTTACTGGCGAGTAAAGTACGAAGCGTCCTTGATGGAGCACAATAGTCTAAAAACCACCAGAAGCCAAATGGGGCTTCGGCAAAGGCGACTCGAAACTCCTGAGTTAAAACCTCACTGCTGACCAAGATAATCGAGAAACACTTCTGGATTAAAGGACGCCCAATGAGTGTCACCTATTTCTACCTCAATCACGATAAGCAACAATTCTTCAGTTGTGGTTTTCCTAATCTGAGAAGTAAAATCGATAGAATCGGAACCGAACCGGGTTCGAGGGCACTTGCAATTCTCCTCTCTGATTTTGGGACTTGGCAGGGGGATCGTATTTCTGTTGTCAATGATTGCGATCCACAACTTCTCGATGCAATCAATCACGGAGTCGAGATCGAGATCGAGTTAGAATTGATGATGATTGACTTTGATCGTGCGTTTTTGCAATGGCTTGAAGAGCGACTCGATCTGATGTTTTCTGAGTCTGTATTTGAGAGATTGTGTTACTATGCGATTCTACTCAGGCATCAGAAGGTAACCGAACTGCTCGACCGAAAATACGGTGTGGGAAAGTGGCAACTCGAGTACGAGAAATATGTTCTGAGATACAGAGATCGATACTCGAAGGAAGTCATTGATGCAAAAAACCGAGGATTGCAGCTTTTGAAATCTACTTCTAGCTCTTGAAACCCTCTAACATCCCTACAATACCCTGAAATAAGGGAAAGATCACCAATTTCAGTTAAGCTGTCTACTCGGATGGCTGCCCTCTTGAGAGTGATTTTCTCCCTCTTCCTGTTTCTAACCTCGGAGCCAAAAAGAAATGAAGCGTGTATTCCTGTGTCTTGTAGCACTGGTTTTTCTAAGTTGTCTCATTGTGGCACAACAGAAAAAAGACTCGATCAAACTGACGGATGCCAAACTCATCACGACCGACCACGTTTACAAGAAAACACCCGAAGGTGAGTTGAGTTTACATGGTTTTTTCCCTTCAGATTGGAAGGCAACCGATAAACGTCCCGTGATCGTGTTCTTTTTCGGGGGCGGATGGAAGAGTGGCTCTTACACTCAGTTCGTCCCACAGGCCGAATACTTCGCGAGTCGTGGGATTGTGGCCTTGAGTGCAGATTATCGCATCGAATCGAAACACAAAACCACACCCGACAAATGTGTGGAAGATGCCAAGTCCGCAATCCGATGGGTGCGAGCCAATGCAGAAAAACTTGGGGTCGATCCAAATAAAATCATCGCCTCGGGGGGATCCGCAGGCGGGCATATCGCAGCTTGCACTGCGTTAATAGACGGGTTCAACTCACCCGACGACCCGAAGGATACCTCATGTGTTCCGGCAGCGTTATTATTGTTCAACCCTGCATTGAACCTCAAGGGCGCTAAGAACACAATCAAGGATGCCAAAGGGAATGATATCGCCGAGAAAATTTCACCGATCAATGGTTTGACTAAGAAGGCCCCACCAACATGGATTGTCTTTGGTGATGCCGACGCACTGCTCAGTCAGGCAAAGGACTACACAGCGAAAGCAAAAGAAGTCGGGGCCGATGTGGTTCTCTTCACCGCAGCAAAACAACCGCACGGTTTTTTCAACCGCTCACCATGGATCGAATCAACCACCCACGCTGCGGATGCCTGGCTCGTCGAGAAAGGCTTCTTAAAAGAGAAAAGCCCACTCAAACCGACTGCCACCCTCGACAAACCGTAACCTCAACAAGGTTTAGCGAGGAAGAAAGCTCCGAAAAAAAGGAGGGACGACGATGAGCGAGCTTGTTGTACGCTGGGGCGAAAAGCCGGTAGGTCACATTGTCGAAGTACGCCGCGTGGGATTTTGCATCTTTGGTCGGTTTGTCTCAGGGATTGGTTTTGAAGTTTGCCAGACCGAGTTTGAAGAGGCATACCGAGCAGACACCGAATATGCCCAAGCAGTTGAACGCAGTGGCGACCCCGTCGGTGCTGACCGGCAAGCATACTACACCGCAATAGAACACATAACCCCGCACATCAGCCTGCCAGATGTGGGCGAACCGGTCGAGGAGTTCAACATTTTCGCAGACAATTCGGTCGAGATATATCTTCCTGAACCTTGTCCACCCCAACCAGACAGCCATCCAGATGATTGATGTTCCGACGGACACCAAACAAAAAAACTCTCCTCTGTCCACCGATGACGATTCGTGATATTTCCCCTTCCCCTTTTCCTCTACATCAAGACCCGTCAGCCTTCCCAATTCTTGCACGGTCGTACAATACCGGTTCTTAAACCTTGTGGAGTTCTCCCAATGCGTTGTTTCCTCTTTGCCCTTATTGTTGCTCTTCTTGCGACTCTGCCGACCTTTTCAGCCGAGCCGACGAAGAAGCCGAACATTATCTTTATTGTTGGGGATGATATGGGGTATGCCGATGTGGGTTTTCAGGGGTGCAAGGATATTCCGACGCCTCATCTTGATGCCCTTGCGAAGTCGGGGGCTAAATTCACGAATGGGTATGTGACGGGGCCGTATTGCTCACCGACTCGCGCGGGTTTGTTGACTGGTCGTTATCAAACGCGGTTTGGGCACGAGTTCAATCCGGGAGCCGGTGCGAAAATGGGGTTACCCCTTTCCGAAAGCACGATAGCGGATCGACTCAAAGCCGTTGGCTACCGCACCGCCCTTGTCGGCAAGTGGCATCTCGGAACCGATGAACGACACCCGCAGAAACGAGGGTTTGACGATTTTTTTGGCTTCCTCGGCGGAGCGCACGATTACTTCAAACTCGATGGCATCCTTCGTGGGAACGAACCCGTCAAGGAGAAAGCCTACCTCACCGATGCCTTTGGCCGTGAAGCCGTGGCGTTTATCGATGCCAATAAAGCGAAGCCGTTCTTTCTCTATTTGGCATTCAATGCAGTTCATACCCCCATGCAGGCCGACGACCCTCGCCTGAAAAAGTTTGCGTCCATCAAAGACGAAAAACGACGCACCTACGCTGCCATGATGAGTGCTATGGATGATGCTATCGGTAACGTGATTAAAAAACTCGCCGACGAGAAACTCACCGAGAACACGTTAATCACCTTCATAAGCGATAACGGTGGGCCAACTATGAAAGGAACGACAACAAACGCATCGATCAATACTCCCCTCCGAGGATCGAAACGCAGCACACTCGAAGGGGGAGTTCGTGTGCCGTTCCTTGTGTCGTGGCCCGCACAGGTCAAGGCAGGCACAACTGATGATCGTCCTGTTATCCAACTCGATTTACACGCCACTGCCCTCGCTGCTGCGGGGATCACTCCGAAAGCCGACTGGAAACTCGATGGGGTAGACCTCATTCCGTATCTCACCGGAAAAGAAAAAGGTCAACCGCACGAAGCCCTGTTCTGGCGATTCGGTAAACAAATGGCGGTTCGCAAAGGTGATTGGAAGCTCGTCCGTTATGACCTCGCGACTGAAGACGCAAGCGGAATTTCTGCGACCAAGTTGTACAACCTCAAAGACGACATCGGCGAAGCAACCGATCTTGCTGCAAAACACCCCGAAAAGGTCAAAGAATTGCAAGCCGATTGGGACACATGGGATAAATCAAACGTCGCCCCGCTCTGGGGTGGCAACGGTAAGTAATACCCAGACAACCGAAAGGATACTCGTTATGCTTCCTTCTTCCCCAGAATTTAATTTGTATGCCTCTGCTTTGCGGGCTGTGAAGATATACGCCCGACTTTTTCCGCCGAAATATATTCCCATTCCTTATTTGCAAGAGTTGGTTGCAGAGGATTATCCAGTATCCCAAACGGACCTTATCGAATCCCTTTTCCACAACGGGAAAGGATTCCTCGTTCGGGAAAATGATTCCGCTGAGGTTGCTCAGATCAACGAGAACCCCGACCCCAAATCCGCCGTTTTAGCAAAAGCATCCGAGATTGCCGAGTTGAAGAAAAAGCTACGGGCATTTCATCAAAGGAAACTTGACGAGTCGAACACCGAGAAAACACAACGGATCAATCGGGTAATGACGGGTGACCCGTTACTCGAAGTGACTGCGTGGACCGTCCCCTCTATCGATGTGGCGAAAGCCCGTGCTGCCGAAGATGACCACATTCAGATTATCGATTACGGCGATGGTTCTTATTCGGTGAAAGTGAAACCGACCTCGACTTGGGAAGGCGAATGCTTTGCAGCGTATGTGCAGCAAGAATTTAACTCCGATGATCTCGAAGGTATCCTCTTTGCTCTCGGTACGGGTTTCCTTTCGGCGGGCGTGCTTCGAGACGCAAAGACCCGTTTGGGAGAACTGCACTTACAGAAGCCCGATAACCTTCAAGCAGCAATCGTCACTGCACGGTTTTGGCTCACCCTTGCCCACAAGTCCTACGGCGATGGCGGGAGTGCAAGGGGGTCTTGGGGGTATGCGTGTATAGCGGTCGAGATTCTCGAAGCAGCAAAGAATAAATACCCCAACGATACGACAATCGTAGAGTTGTTACCCAAAGCTCTCGAAGCCCGTTGGTCCTACGATGACTAGAACTTTGTGACAAACTTGAATCAGCTTTTGAAAGAGCTCCTCAACCTCGATAAACTCGTTTTGTGATTTTGCAATTCAACAAATTGCCTTGTAGTTACACCCTTTCTGGTTAGAATCGAAGTGTTACGCAATCCGTTTGTCGATTGGCATAGGAGGGTACGATGCAATTTCTGAAGAAGCTCCCGTTCGGGGTGTTGCTTGGATTCCTGTTGAGCCTCTCGTCTGAACATCGCAACGATGCGCAAGGGGCCGATGCTCCGAAGTTCATGTACAAAGCCCCGAAAGATTGGACGCCGACCCGTCTTTCCGACAGTGTGATTTTTTACGATGCCCCTGCCCTGAAGAAAGGTGAAGAATGTCGCATTTCCGTTTCTTCGCGGATCGAAGATATTACCTTTACCGATTGGTTCAAACGGGTTCAATCAAAAGAACCCGTTATCGAAGCATCAGGACAAGTCGAAGGCAAAACGAAAGGCGGTTACGAAATGCTTCGCTTGTCGAAAATCGTAAAAACTCCGTCTGACAAACAAGCCCACCGGTTGTATCTTGCGTTGCGAGATGGAAAACGGATGGCATTGATCCTCTGCACGGCATCGAGCGAAGACCTCTTGAAAACGGCAGTCCAACAAGCTGAGGCCATCGCCGACAGTTGGGACTATAAGGGAGAGTTCCCTGCCTCGCGTGCAGCGTATAGCAATACGGGCGTCGTCTACATCAAACTTCCCGCCCAAGATATTACCCTTTCCTACGTCGAACGAAGGGACGGCTTTACTGTCGAACTCGAAACAAATGACGGCTCCATCGAAGCTCAGCGACTCTACATTGGCGATGGAAAAATCGCAGCCCTTTTATACGCCGATCCGAGCGAGGGGATATTCTTACAAGGCGTTAAATATAAACAAGGCGACGTCTTTCGCAACGGCTCAACCATCAAAGTCCGACCGGGTTACAAGAATGTATCCGACCTGAAATCGGGCGATCTCTATGTGACCTTGCCGGGTATCAAGTTCGAGTTACCCGAAAAATAACGCTGTATTCTTCGGAGCGGACTATGGAGATTCGTGTTCTTGGTCCAAATGACTTAACACACATGCACGAGATGCTTTCATTATTCGGTCGTTCATTTGAGGATACCGAGACTTACAATTCCACTCGTCCAAGTGACGAATACCTTGTGGAGCTTCTTGCAGGGTCTATGTGCGTTGCGGTGGTTGCCCTTTCGGAAGATCGTGTGATTGGTGGGCTTGCAGGTTATTTTCTGCCGAAGTTCGAGCAAGCACGAAGCGAATTTTACATTTTCGATCTTGCAGTGGACAAAGACTATCGAAGGCAAGGTGTCGCTACGGGGTTAATCGAAAAGGTACGCGAAATTGCTGCGGAGCGTGGTGCATGGGTCGTCTATGTGCAAGCCGATCCCGAGGATACCCCCGCAGTGGCACTGTACAGCAAACTTGGCATCCGAGAAGATGTATTTCATTTCGATATCCCGCCGATGCGAAAGAGAACGTACAAATGAGCAAACGACCAAACGCTGAGCTTTCGTCCGTATTCCTAAGCGTAAATCGTGAACGCCTCGATCTGATTGGCACGTGGACGGTGTCTTCCGATCCGTTCAATCTTGAATTGACTTGGCGAAGGCCCAAGATACTCGAAGGAGCATGGATACCGCTCAACCTGCGATTTCGTATCGATAGCGGAGTTCCTGTAACAACCCTCGACCCCGACGAGCCGATGTTCCAACTCTGGGAATTGTTTCTCAATCAGCGTGACGAATTTTTGTACCAAGTAAGAGTTACCGTAACTGAGTTTGAAGAAGAATGGGGGCCAGCAAGTGTAGGACGTGTGGAAATCTATCGGGGCGTTGGAACCAGTTTGGGTAACCTCGACCATCACGGGCTTCAAATCTATATCCGCTTTGAGGATGACGACGAACACGCCTTTTTCTGCGAATACGATCCCGAAACAGGTCGCTTTGCAGACTTACAATGATAACATTCTCAAAACCGGTACCGTGTGAAGAGATTCTTTGAATTGCGGTTGATACATAGCCTATTATTTATGGAAGTTCCACACGGAGACCGAACCAATTCGAGCAAGGCAACTGATATGGGTCGATTGGATCGCGGGAGTAATCGTCGGCGTCCTTGTACTATCTTTTCGCGAATGGCTTACCAAACTCTACTCCCTACCAAGCGACTTGCTTTTGGTAATGGGGCTTGCGAACCTTCTTTATGCGAGCTTTTCGTTTATTCTTGCGTTGTTCACTTCTGGCGAGCGTGTCCCGTTCCTTCGCGTGATTGCAATGGCAAATATCCTCTGGGGTATCGGGTGCTTGATCTGGGCTGCAATCTGGTTCCACCACGCAAGCCAAATCGGATTGGCTCAACTCATCGGCGAAGGAATGATCGTGGGCGGGCTGGGTATACTGGAGTGGCGTGCCGACGTCCGAGAGAAAGCCAATTCCAACGAACTTAACTCGTCGAGCAGAGGCATTCTTTGAAATGAGGATATTCCATGCCAATCACCAGCAAGAAATAATTGAGGATTGAAAACGATGGGGTTACTCTCGGTTGCACAAGAATATCTGCACTTTGGCCGTGCTGCGCCTGCTGTTTTGGTGCTGGTTTTGTGTTGGTGCTGGGAAACCGTTTATCCGCGTGTGGGTGGTCGGCAAGGTCGCATACGCCATGCAGCCCTTAATCTTTCGATGGCTGCAATCAATGGCCTTATCCTCTTTTTTACATTGGGTTTGGCAACGACCTTGCTTTCGCTATGGGTCGCAGAACATAAATTTGGCTTGCTCTTCTTGCTTGATATCGGTTGGATTGGACGTTTGATTGTCGGCTTTTTGCTAATCGATGCGTGGGCCTATTTGTGGCATCGGATCAATCACAACTTCGATTTTCTGTGGCGTTTCCATCGTATACACCACAACGATTACGAAATGGATTGCACAACCTCGGCAAGATTCCATTTTGGCGAACTTGGCATCGCTGCTACAACAAGGCTACCGGTTATTGTGATATTCGGTTTGGAACCATTGCCGATACTCTTTCACGAAACGATTCTGATTGCCGTGTCGCAGTTCCATCATTCTAACATTAAATTAGGTTGGTGGGACCAGTTACTTCGATGGCTCATCGTCACACCTGCCCTTCACCATGTCCACCACTCACGCGACCTTCCAAAAACGAATTCCAATTATGCTTCAATCTTATCGGTATGGGATCGCCTATTTCATTCGTTTTACATCCCTGAACCTACCCAGAACATCGAATTGGGTTTGAAAGGATACCTCGACCCTTGTTGGCATACTGTCGCTGGTATGTTGAAAACACCCCTTGCAGAGGTGATCCACGATTCAACGATAAAATTCGAGACTCCAGACTTACAAATAACAAACAATGCTAAACCGTTATAACAATTTCAGCAAGGTTATTGCAATGTTTCCAGAAAAGCACACATCCACATCGCAACCTTTATTTCGTTGACGACTGTGATAATCGCCTTGATAGAGGTGGCCGTCGCGTTCGGGATTGAAATTTAACGGTAACGGGTGAGGGTCGAGGGGACAATATATCTTTGTCGGGGTGGGGGCATCGGCGGGGAGATGAGGAAAATT
>VYLT01000152.1_pt1 | contig 17033 bp, 18 predicted proteins | sample 5114261 | NCBI WGS metagenome assembly VYLT01 (sample SAMN12291815, study PRJNA351875) | freshwater metagenome | isolation source: freshwater lake | place: USA: Michigan, Little Long Lake | collected 2011-07-12 | reverse complement strand
CGAAAGGCAATACCAAGTGCCACTGCAATAATCAGCGGAAACCCGTAAACCCAGAAGATAGCAGCAGGCTCCCGAAAAAATTCCCGAATCCGGCAGTAAGTCAATTCCCAAAGTGCAGATCGCATAGCTCTCCTCAAACAAAAAGGGATTGTGGCAGTTTTCAAAGCAAATTTCAAGAACAGTTGCCAAAGAAAGAAGAAACCGTGTGGGGCAAATGGTTCGGGCCTGTTTGAAGTTGGGTCTTCAGATTTTGGGCACGCTAACCAAATACGGATCGAAACGCTACAAATTCTTGAGGAGATTTTTCCGTTGGCTTCAGATAACAGAGGTTCTCATGCTCCGAATTGCCGACCTTGAGTTTGTCGTTGCAAGTTGCCAATTGGAGGCGTATTGCTCCGCAGAGCGGATGAAGTGGGACGTTGAGCTCAAGTGTAAAGAAAATGCCAAAGGAATGTTTCACGGTTATGAACCGAAACTTTCTTTGTCTCTGTTTGAAACGCCTCCCAATGCTTTCCGTCACTGGACCAATCTCTTTCCGCGTGAAACAAGTTGGACCGAATCAGAGGATAACGATGAAGTACCCTGTGGTATGCTTTACATCTTTGAACATACGTTGATTTACGAAACGCATGTTGGTTGTTTCTGTGAAGAAAGCGGTCAAATGCGAATCCAACTCGAAGGCAAATGCGATGTTCACTACGACGAGGTTTACGGGCAAAATTTGGATTTACATTTAGATACGCAATTTACTTTTTCGCGAGTGTGGTTTGGTCGCAGTTCCGAAGATCAGTGCCGAGACGAAATCTCCCCGTTTCTCAATCCTGATGATTTTGATTACACTCAAGATAAAAACGGTGTCTCGTTGCTTGTTCCCAAAGGCCTTTCCCCGACAGCTCCCAAAAAGCGAAGAGGAAAAAGGGGTTAGTCCGAATGAGTATCACAGGCTCATTGATAAAATCTCATTAACGGAGGTTCATTCGCATGGATATCGAAGAATACCGCAGGCTCTTTTCGAGTGAAGATTCTGCACCCGGTTGGGATGCCATAGACAGCCGGCTTAATGCGGTTTACGGCGATCAAGAACCTCTCCACTGGGGGACGCTTATTAAATACGCTTTTGGTGGTCCCGATCCGCTTGACGGCATCAGTGCATACGAAAACCGCGAGGGTGGAATTGAGCACCAGCATTTTTGCACATACGGTTACAGTAACCTTTATTACGATGAAGAAAGTGCAGGGGGTGAACATAGCGGGTTCGGTTTCGAGATGACCTTTCGTTTGGCAACGCCACTCCCACCCACAGAACAACCGAATTGGGTTTTGAATATGCTCAATAATCTTGCCCGATATGTATTCGACTCGAAGAAATGGTTTGCGGAATATCATTGGATACCTGCCAACGGACCCATCCGAGAAGGGTATCCGACCGAAATTGTTGGGTTTGCCTTTTTGCTTGACCCGCAACTGCCACCCGTCGATAGTCCACATGGTCGAGTCGAGTTTGTGCAAGGGTTTGGCATCACCACAGAGGAAATCGAGCAGATCAAAGATAAATCGATCACAGTCAAAGAATTGATCGAAGCACACCAGAAAACGAACCCCCTCTTAGTCACCGATCTGGATCGCAGAAACCTTTAATCGAGCGTGTTTGCAGCCTCACCTGAAATCGAAGGACTTCCGGTTGACGTTTCCTGTAAAATACTCTTTGGGTCCTTTGGGAAACGGAGAAAGGTCGATGGAGCCCTCCGATATCATCACGTTACGCCGACGGCTTTGCTCTTCGCATGGCACACCGCAGGAACGTGCATTTTATTTAGCCAACCGTACGCCAGAACTTCACAAACGCGATTCTTGTGTTAGCCCCGTTCCCTATCAAGTGTGGCTTCTGAGTCTGACCTTTTTTCTTCCGCCGATCCTGTTTTTGGTGCTGCCGATCCATTTGCTTTTTGAATCGAACTACCGAGGGTTTCTGTCGAATGGGGTGTTAACAGCGTTCATCTGTACCGCGATCATGGCTTTTTGTCATGGTCTCGATATTGGGTTGCGTTATCGTCGATCTTCCAATCAAGATAGTATCGTCGAAACGACTATTGTTGCAACAGGCGTCATTCTGACCCTTTCCGGCATCCCTGCCACGTTGTTCGTTTCGTGGATCGGTTTTGAGAAATACGAATTTGCCATTACTGGGATCACGGCGTTTATCACCACCGTAATCGGCACGATTATGTTTTCTGGAGTCTCCATGATGGAGAATAGCCCGTGGGTTGCAGGTTCGAGAAACCCAACCAGCTTGCGGGATGGACAACCGCTAACTCTCTCGATGGTTATTTTTGTGATCTACGGTCTTACAACGGCTTGTACGTTACCTTTCATCCTCTTGAGTGACTTTCCCTCAATGGTCCTGAATGACTATCCCCCCGACGAAACCCATACCGTCCGAACAACCGTTTTCTCGTTTATGATCTCGCTACTTGCTGCACTCATCTTTATCCTGAGGCAACAAAAACACCTCAAACGGCGTGAACTGTGGCGTCAGCACGGCCCCCACCGATGGAATGTCCCGTTAAGAGATGTGGTCCCTTCAACAGCCCGTTAGTTGGGATTTTTGATAGGTTCCAATGGGTGATTGTGATCGGAGTATTTTCGTGATCTTCATGCTTCTTGGTGAATTCGAGAATGATTTTTGAAGAGGTGATTCTGCTGCAATATCCATTTCTCAACCGAATTTGTCCAAAGACCGTGTACAATAACAATGCTCCACTAAGAGTCGTTCCCTCCTGTGGAATGGGGATGCCTTATGAAAACATCGTCGTTGCTTATTCTGATGGGTATCTTACTCATCCTCTGTTGCCCCGTTGCCATCATTGTGCTACTCACCTACCTCAATCAACCCGAACCTTCGTGGCTGTCGATGCTCGGCTACGCCACATTCGCAGCACCTATCATCGGAATTATGTTTCTCGCAGTCGGGACAATCCTGCGAATCCGAGGCACAACAGAATCGGTGAGTACACCACACATTCATTGAGGGAATCGGTTGAGGCGGTTGAAATCTAAAAAAGAATGGCGTTAGCCGAGATCGTATGTGCCGAATCCCCCTTCAAGCAGAACATCTTGAAATCGCCGAAAAATGGTTTGGCCGTAGCTGGTGTCTGGGGGTTCATCTGGCGTGTAAACGGTAATTTGTGGGGTTGTGTACAGTCGAAAAAATCGCCCTTCCGGTGGATGGAACCAATCTCGATCCGCAACCAAAGGCCACCCTCGCACCCGAAAGCCAAGTCGAGCCGATGGACGATACACCCACTCCCACCGATACCACCGAGCAATATCCAAAAACCGAATCACCGCCCACTTACCTTCAGACAACAACTCCAAGCGATCTGGAAACAGCACTGCCTCAGTCACAAAAGGCAATCCCTCGACTTCACTCGGCACAAAACGGAGACTGGTAGGAGGGGTTGTCATGGGAGAATCTTGGCCGTGAGGGGATACGCAAATTTTTGAGACGATGTTTCCATTACGCAAGCATTGTCGAATGGGTTCGACTGTTACGAGACTTGCCCGAATGCCTTCAATTCCTCGAATGTCCATCGCTCACAGAAGTATTTACTCTCCATTAGTTTAGAGGGTTGCTCAACTGTCAGGCTATTCAAAACGACCGCCCATTCTTGGTTGGGCAACTTCAAGGTGCGGATGGTATGCCAACAAAATGTTGAGAGTTGGGTTGAGTGAATTAGCTCCTCGGTTCCGTCTCCTTGTTGTGAGTGGTGCATTAACGCTCGCATCCCATCAAGCAACTGGGTGCGAACTCTCCAAAAAGATTCTCCATCGGAAATCTCTTCAACAGTCCATGCAAGCTCATCGGCTCGATAGGGGGTAAATTTGTGGGCATCTAAATGCTTGGCTACCGACCGAACCGAAAGCGTTTCACCGGGATCTAACGGGTCAAAATACTCGTCGGGGGTTAGCTCGATTTCGTGCGGTGTCGCTTCATCGTGGCGTTTATATCGAATTCGTATTTGCATGGCGTTCCTCTATACTTACTCGAACTCCATCCAGACCTCGACAGGTGGGCCGGAGTGTTGCGGTTGCCAACCGTTTGTGATGGCATTTTGTATGGCTTTTGCGATCTCTGTGGGTTTGATATGCTTGACTGCGTAATTCTGATTTGATCGGAGTATCAACACTGCACCCGGCCGATCAATTGCTTGAATGACGAAACGAAGGCCCGGTAATAATTCACGCGAAACAACCCGATAGGCGATACCATCAACGCAGATTCGCCGAGTGCCTTTCTTTGCGATACCCATAACGTCTGCACTCCAATGTTATTCAAATCGTTTCAGTTGAACTGTGTCTCTTACCGCGACCAATATAGTTGAAGCTGTTTTACAACGATTTCTTCAAGCAACTCAAGCGGAACAGGACAACCTTCATCGGTGTCAAAAGTAACCTGTGCGCTTTGTGGGTTCAGTCTCACCCTGTAAATGTTATAACCCATTGACCACTCAAGGATACGCCCAGTCTGCACATCCCAAATTGCTTCGAGAAGCTCGCTCGCGTCATGTTGAAGTCCTGCAAGGTCGGTGAGTAGTCTCAAAGCCCACTCTTTCGCATCAGAAATATCATCAGGCGGAAGCGTTGGCATAAACAATAATCCCTCACCGCACCCCTACGCCCATTAACCGCCCCAATTCGTAGCCTCCTATCAAATGGCTTCGTTCGGGGAAGAGTTCTTCTAATTGGGGGAGGATGTGGTAGGTCCAGATGGTTTCGAGACGGACGCGGTCTAGGTTTTCGACCATGAAGTAGCTGTGGCCGATGGCGTTGGTGGGGTGGGTTGTGCCGAGGTCTTCTTTGATCTTTTGATTCACCACGTCGAGGAGTTGCGGGACGACCTCTGCGAGTTCGGGGTCTTGGGGTGGGTGGTCGGTAAACCATGCCCGTAACAGGTCGGCGTTGGGCTGCATTTCGATTAACGCAAAACGTCGGCGTAGGGTTGGGTCGATCAGCGAAAGATTCTTACGGGGCGAAATACCCATCGTTGCAAGAACGTAGAGGTTGCTTGGAATGCGGAAGGGTTGACGCGACACAGGAAGGATAATCTCTTGGTCGCGGTATTCGAGCAGGTACGATGCTTCGCCGAAGATTCGCCCCAAGTCGCCACGTTCAATCTCGTCGATTAACAGCACATAAGTTTGACTGGGGTTGGCTTGAGCTTTGTGGGCCAACTGCAAGAGTATCCCGTCCTGGATTTCGTTAGGTCGTCCCGATTCGATAAACTCTTCGTAGGTAATGCCCGGATGGAAAGGGACAATTCGCATTCGTTCGGGGTCGTCACCCGCAAGCAATCGGGCTAATTGTCGGGCAGTGTAGGTCTTGCTTGTCCCAGAAATGCCGAAGAACAGCAGCTGCTTCTTCAAACTCAGCGAATCGAGGGTCTGCCGTAACCACGACTCGGAAAGATACGTCTTTCGCAAGAAGGTTTGGGTATCCATCGTTGGGCGTGGGTCTTCCATGTAGGGCAGGGGATTCTCGGTCGTCGCACAAGCATAGGCCACTTTCAAACGATCAAACACAAGGATAATTTCGCCGACAAGGTCTTCACGCCGCAGAATGGGTGAATCGCGTTCGATCCATCGCTCCGCCGAGATTTGCTTACCCGTTGCCCAATGCCGTAAGTCCGCAGCCGATTGGATAGGAATCACTTGCCCATCTCGCATAAATTGGCAGTAGGTCATCGCCCCTGCTCCCAACAATACGCGATAGAGCGCTTCCGCATGTTTCTGGATATTCTTGCGGAAACAGCGACCAGCTTCGCGTGCAGATCGACCGAGCATCAACCCGAAGCCCAAACCCGATTTATCGAGCCGTACAAATAGCTGGACATCGTCGCGTTTAGAACCTTGCGAACGCCGGTAGAACGCAATCCACATATTCGTTTCGTAGGGTTGACTACGAGCATGATCGTTCCGCGTGATACGCGAAAGGGTCTTGCCCGAACGAATATCGGTTTCGAGTTCCCAACCGAGTTTGCCGTTTAAGATCGGGTTCAAGTAGCGGGAAGCCAACGCATCGCCAAGTTCCCATAACGGGTCACGCACGGCAAATTGGTAACGCCCACGCTCGGAGTCCATCCATTCAACGGTATTATTGTCGTGCAATTCTTCGAGAAACTCAAAGCTATCACGACAAAAGCCCTGAAACGAAGGTTCCGAATGTAGTACCCGTTCATTTACACTCAGCCACGCCAGAATATCCGGTATCTCCAACGGGTGAATGCGATACTCTTGCCGAAGGAGATTGAACGACTCGCGGTAGACAAGGTAATTTTCGTGCAAAGGATTTTGCAGAAAGAAACCATCGTTGAGGTGTGTCAGGGCTTTGCGTGTCGGTTCGCTCCAAAGGTGAAACTCTCGCGGGTCTCGCAAATGCAGAATCGCAACAGGTAACCCCACGCCAAACCCTGCCAACTGACCGGCACGCCAAAGTTCTGCCAACACCCCTTCGGGGTCTTCACCAAAAAGAAGCCGTCCTGTCCAATTCAAGAAGGTCTCTTCGTGAATCTGCTCAATGTCGCCGAGGGTCGGGTAAACCATGTGGATCGCTTGGCGTGCAGCAGAGGCATCTTGATTTTGTAAGGCGTTGTGCAGAGCTTCGCGTGCGGTGAGGAGCGAGCGTGAATAGCCTTTGAGACGATCTTTCAACGGGGTGATCGAACGAACCCGACGGATCGCATCGTGTATCCGGTCTTGCTTCGAGGATTGCGGTATTTCGTCGTACTTTGTAGAAGGAAACTCGCGTGACCGCATGTGGGCAATCTTGGTGAGGAAACGATCCCACGTCGCAAGGCCAATCCCCGGATGGGTCTGCTTGAGTTTCAGAATCGCCTTCTGGTAACGAGCGTACGCAGAACTTGGGGACTCGGTCGGGTTCGGCACAAACAGTTCGAGACGGGCTAACCCTGCAAGCGACCCGTCCGTCCAACTGGGATAATTTTCGGGATCGAGAGATTCAAAAATCGCCGACCAAAAGGTAAGCCCCAACCCCGGAACGTGATACATCCCCAGAGGATCAAGACAGCGACTCATACGCAACGGGAACGGGTCACGCCCCATCAAAAGATGATTGAGTGCATGGCGTATAGAACGGACTTTGCGATCAAGTACGGGTTCCGCAAAGGCAGGTGTATCAAGGTGTTGGGCAAATTCGGTCAGTTGTGTCAGGAGTTCAGAATCGTTCGCAGAATGCAAAAAAGGGCTATTGAGCCAAGTTTCCCGTGCAGACTGAATGCACAGTTGACGATCCCCGATGTTCTGGGGACACTTGGCTAGGAATTGTCGCAATAGTGGTTCGACAGGGAACCGCAACCAGTTTCTCCGTAAGTAATAATAGTGCTCATTGTAGCATTTATTCCCGTTGTATAACACCCCTTTGATGGGTTAAAAACGCTAAATATGCCCATTTTTCTCGAAGAAATGGCTACCATATCTTTACCCCGAGAGGAAAACACCATGCTTGTCATCGAGTTATCGGACGATATTTATGCCTTTCGCAATTACATGAAGGCGGAGCGGGGGTTGTCGGAAAATACCGTTGTTTCCTACGGGTTCGATCTCGATAAGTGGCTTTCGTTTGTTAGCACGGGGATGGTTGCAGCATATCTCAAACCTTCGCTTTCGGAGCTTGCAGGGTTTATTGGCTATCTGCGTGAAGACGAAAAACTTGCCCCTCCGAGTGTGGCGCGTGCTCTTGTTGCTCTCAAAATGTTCTACCGGTTTTTGAAACTCGAAGAACGCACCAATGCTCACACCGTCGAGCTTCTAAGCTCCCCTTCGTTGTGGGAACGGGTTCCCCAAGTATTATCCCCCTCTGCGGTCGAAAAGCTCTTGGGCGCTCCGATGGAGGGGGAACGCTTTTTCCTGCGAGATCGGGCGATTCTCGAAACGCTCTATGCAACGGGTTGTCGTGCTTCCGAAGTGTGCAATCTGAAATATGCCGATGTCTATTTGGATGCCGGATTCTGTCGCTGTTCCGGCAAGGGGAGCAAACAACGGGTCGTTCCTCTCGGTTCCAAAGCGATTGCATGGTTAAGGGCCTACTTTGGCGACGGACGACCTTTCACGGGTAACAGTGCCGTCGGAAGTGAGTACGTTTTCCTAAGCCGTGCGGGTAAACGATTGGATCGCCAGATACTCTGGTCGCTCGTGAAAAAGTACGTCAAACGGGCAGGGCTTATCAGCACAGTCAGCCCGCACACCCTACGCCACAGCTTCGCAACGCACATGCTCGAAAACGGAGCTGACATCCGCGCCGTGCAAGAAATGCTCGGACACGCCAGCATCGGTACAACCCAGATTTATACGCACGTCGATAGGAACAGACTCAAAGCACTGCACAAGAAATTCCACCCACGCGGAGAGGGCGGGTGAGTGCAATTTGTACTCATGTTTTGCTTGTGTTGGTGTTTCGTTTGTGGTACCATAATTTTAGATGGAGTAAGATTGATGTGAAGGTAATTCGTTAATAGTCTGATTTTGACCAAAAACGACAAGGTGAATCGCTTGACCGCTGATCCTCCCCCAACACTTCTCCATCACGGAACAACGCTCAAACGTGCTCTTGCCATCGAAAAGAGTGGGCCAAACCCAAATTATCGTGAACCGGGAACAGGCATTATGCCAGCAGCCGAAGGGTTCTCAACCGTGATTGGTGACGGTCGCGCGTCTGGAACCGGAACACCAGAAATGGCAGCTCGAAATAAAGATGCCTTATTTCCGAGCGAAGGTGGCCCCGCGATTTTGGAAATACTTGTGCCTACGTGGATCATGGATATTTTCTATCTCAATCCAATCTCCGCAGGTCTTGCTCAAAGTGGTGAAATTCGGTTTGAGCCGGAAAGTGGTCTTGATGAACTTCGTGCCGAGTGGCAAAATATCCAAAAACGGGTAATTCGATTATGAAAATGACACATGCTGTAACGGAATTACTTTCGACCCCCCTTTCACCTTCTTGGACTATCGAGGGACTTGCTGAAAGTTTGCTTGATCTCTTCAGCCACTACGAAACAGAAATTTCCTTCGATGCCCAATCCCTGACGGATCGACAATCGCAACGGGTGATACGGCCGTTGTTGGCTCATCTTGCGGTCAGGTCTGCAACTGAGGCGAACACCACCCCCAATTTATACGAGGGAACCTTGACGTTCCAACGTACAACCAACGAGGGAATTTTTTGGATCACGGGCGAATTTGAGAATAAACAGGGTAGTGCTTGTTTCACGTTACGACGTTCTAACACAGCACCAATCGAAATAGATTCTGGCAAAACACCTGCTATCGTTTGATCTGGATCAGGGGTCACTTCAAGCCATCTCGAAAGGCGTGGCGTTCTTCAATAGGTCGGGATCGTTGGCTTGTTTGGTTGCGCTTTCAAAAAACTCCTTATGTTCGGGGTAGGCAGCAATCAGCTTTTGCGGGTCAACCACAGAGAAAATCTGAATAGGCCCGTCTTCGTTCACAAGCAACGTCATTCGAGATAGGCCCCGATCTCGAAGGTATTGTTGATTCAAGAGTTGGATCAGATTATCTTGCTCTTGGCGGGTTTTGGTTGCAAACACCGAAGCAATATCCAAATCTGTCTGAGTCATCTCACGCTCCCGACTATGAGTGCTTATTAAGTGTCATTATACTTGGCCTTTCAGGTTAGTTAATGTGACTTTGACAAATTTCGACCAAAGGTACTTCCTTTCATCCGGCGTTGAAGTCCGATCCGTTTCGCGTACAACAATCTTTCGATCTTAAAGGAGCAGCGATGGAATATGTGATTGGCATCCTCATCGGCTTGGTGATTGGTGGGGTAGGGGCTTGGTTTGTGGCGTCGGCTAAGGCTCAAGCTGCACTCGGGACGGGTAAAGCACGCGATCTGGGCCTCAAGGTTTCGCAACGGATTACAGCAGAACCGACCTTTGCCAACGATGTCGAAAAGCTCTTTTTACCTCCCCCTCCTCCTAAAATTTCCGGAGAGCCGATTCGCTTGTTGGCGATTCTGCAACGGGAAGCCCGTTTGGTTGACTTCTTGATGGAAAACATCGGGGCTTACCAAGATGCCGACGTGGGAGCTTCTGTACGCGACATTCACACCAAAGCCCAAGCCGTCTTGAAAAAACACCTTACTATCGTGCCGGTGTTGGATCAACCTGAAGGGGCCAAAGTGACGATTCCTGTCGGGTTCGACCCATCGGTGATTCGTGTTGTTGGCAACGTGACGGGTAACCCGCCCTTCACGGGGAGTCTTGCTCATGGTGGTTGGCGTGTGAAATCTTTGGATGTGCCGAAACCCCCAGAAGGGGCCGACGAATTTGTCCTGATGCCTGCCGAAGTCGAACTTTAGAATATCTTGCCCTTACGGAGGAATAACGATGCCGAATCTTCCTGCTCCGGTTCTTGAACCCGAAGTCAGTAACGAACAGAAAATCCTTCCTCCGTTCCATATCATCATTGAGAACGATGACCACCACTCGATGCAGTTTGTGATTGAGGTGCTTCAAAAGACCTTTGGGCATCCCGAAATGGTCGCAATCGAATTGATGGCAACCGCCCATACGACTGGGCAAGCAATCGTTTGGACCGGCTCGAAAGAGCTTGGTGAATTAAAGCTCGAACAGTTACTCACCCACCACGAAAAACATTACCAAACCGGGGCCGATTTAGGGCCGTTGGGCGCACGATTAGAACCGGCAGCGTGAGGCGGCTTTCCCCTCTCCCACAAGGGGAGAGGGGAAAGATATCGCAAAGCTCACGGGTAGACAGTCCGTGAAATTGATTGAGATAATTACCTCCCGAGATATTTAACATGGCTTCTCTGCAAATTGGCGTTTGTAGTTGGTCGCTTCAAGTGACCTCGATTCCCGAACTCGAAGGGTTTGTGCAGAAGTTGGGCATCTCCCTTGTCCAGATTGCTTGTGGCGATCCTCATCATGCTTCATGGGTCGAAGGAGAGGATATGCCAAGCGTTGCGAATAAGGCCAAATTCGAGTTGGGCGGAGCGATGCTCGGCTTTCCCGGTGAAGATTACACCACACCCAAACACATCGAAAAAACGGGTGGCTTTGGTGACCCTGCCACACGTCCCGAACGTCTGGAACGCCTCAAATGGGCCGTCACTCGCACACGAGAACTTGGACTGACCGACCTCATGCTTCATGCGGGATTTATTCCCGAAGTAGGCGATCCAGCACGCAAGGCGTTTCTCGATACTTTGGGTACGGCGTCCCAAATCGCTGCCGATGCGGGGGTTACGTTGGCGTTTGAAACGGGTCAAGAATCGTCGCAACTTTTACGGACGACCCTTGACGAACTCAAATGCCCGAATCTCAAAGTGAATTTCGATCCTGCGAACATGCTCCTTTACGATAAGGACGAACCGATCAAAGCCGTTGAATTGCTCTTCCCCGATATTCGTACTGTGCATGTGAAAGATGCCAATCGCCCCACTACGAAAGGAAATTGGGGTGAGGAAGTCCCGTTGGGGCAAGGTCAAACCAATACCAAACTCTTTGTGCAAACCCTCAAGAAATTAGGCTACACCGGCCCTCTGTTTATCGAACGGGAGGTCGGCGACCAACAACAACGATTCGCCGATATTGCCCACGGTGTTCGTGTCATTCAAGAAGCCCTCGCCTAGTCCTATCACCCAATATCCTCCAACCAACCTACCAATATGCGTTTCTTTGTTTCGATATGTCTTTTTCTTTCGATCACCCTTCTTGCTCAAGCCAAGATCGAGAAGCCTATCTCGTTGAAAGAAATCGTCGAAGGTCAAAAGATCATTCTGATTATGACCGTTGCCGATGTGAAGCCCGATGCTCCGGGCTTTATCCTTGTCCCGAAAGAGAAACTCAAAGGGGATTTTGAGTTCGAGCGCGTGGCAGTCAGCCTCAAAGGGAACGAGATTGCCGAAAAGGAAAAGCAAACCCAAATCATGCTCGACCGAATGGAGAAAGATACGACGATCATTGTCTTTTCGGGGCGTCGCGGAACCGTGATGAATGCCTATGGGTACATGAACGGAACGTGGTTCCAAATGTTGGGTGGTACCGAAAAAGTAGAAGGGAAAGATGTTCTCAAATGGCGTTTCCTCGAGTGTGAACCCAACCTGCGAAAGACCTTTGCAGGCACAACCGACGAGATAATCAAAGTCGTGAAGGGGGGGCTGAAAGGCGAAGCTCTCCCTGCCATCAACGAGAAAGCCGAACCGGGTTACGGTCCCCCGTTGAAAAAGAAGGTTTCCTATTCTCCGTCCCCCACTTTATTCGGGGTGATCCAACTGCCGTTTTTGGGGTTGATTGCTGCCCTTGCTGCGTTGTTCCCTGCGTTATTTGGTGGTTTGGCGGTGTTTATGAAACGCTGGGTCATGGCTCTTTCGGGTGCAAGCGTCGTCAGTATTATTCTGGCGATCTTTATGCTCTATCCGAAGATTCTGATCCTTCCCGGAATGAAGACCCCTTCGGGTTTGTGGATGTGGTCGGCAGCATTGGTCGCTCTCTTCGCTCTTTGGGCAGGGGTGCGTTATCGCATAGCTCCTTCGCGTGGAAAGCTCGTCGAATTTCAACCCAATAAACTCGACCGGATTGCCTTACCGATTATTTTTCTTTTGAACGCTACGGTTCTTTTGGTTGCGTATCTTTGTGGAGAATCCCTCAAAGATTCGATGTGGCTTTCGTTTGTTGTTCTTGGGGTGCCGTTATTCTTCTGCACGGCTTATGTGTGGATATGTTACCTCTGGAACCGAAAAGACCCTGAACCAAAACCCGCCGTACCCATCTCCGCAGAATCGGTCGGGTTGTGGAGTGGGGTAGCTGCCTGTGCTATCGTAGGAACAGCACTTATCACGGGGCCGGTTGCTGAGAGCAAATTGGGGGGAGCTAAAAAAGAAGAGGAAGAAGCTCGTTGGGTTCCGCAATTCAAATCACAACCGCTTTGGACCTTCCAAGCACCTATCGCAGGCGAGATTTTATCAAGCCCGTGTATCACACCCGATCATGTTGTTGTAGCCGTGCATCATCGAGAAGGGGCCGATAACTTCGGGACAATCTACGCCCTTGATCCCAACACCGGACAGCCCGTTTGGACCTTCGATGCCAAAGGCGAACTTCTGCCGATGTTCTGCTCGCCGAGTTATGCCGATGGGAAGATTTTCTTTGGCGAAGGATATCACACGAATCGCCAATCGCGTTTATTCTGTATCGATGCCAAAACGGGTAACGAACTTTGGCGATTTCAAACTTCAAGTCATACCGAATCAACCCCCGCCGTTGCCGATGGGGTTGTTACTTTTGGTGCGGGTGACGATGGCCTTTATGGGGTCAGTGTTGCTGACGGTAAGAAAATTTGGCAGTATCAATTTGAAGGCGCGAATCAAATTCACGTTGACTCGAACCCTGCAATCTTTGAAGGAAAGGTCTACGGCGGAAGTGGACGTTCCAACAAGAGTAAGGTTGCTTCGATCTTCTGTGTCGATCTGAAAACCGGCAAAGAAATCTGGAAAGAGAAAACCGAACTTTCTATGTGGGGGTCTGCGACTGTGATTGACGGGAAAGCCTATTTCCCAACGGGTAACGGAACCTATTCCATTAAGAAGGATGACGACAAAGGTTGCTTGCTTTGCCGAGACGCCAAGACCGGGGCAGCCCTTTGGGAACGAACCCTACCCGGTACCCTTTTATGTCGTCCCGCAGTGGACCGGCAGAACGTCTACGTTGGCGGATGGGATAATAAAATCTATGCCCTGAATAAACGAAACGGCAAGATTGTCTGGTCTCAGGAAATGGGCGCCCCAATCTTTGCTGCTCCGAATTTGACAACCGCTCCAAACTCGAACTTTAGCGAAATCCTCTACACGATCTCGACCGAAGGTTTGATGGGGGCATTTTCTCCCAACGATGGTTTCCTTTATTGGTCGCTCGATCTTCGCGGACATCTGCAACGCCCCTACGTCAACACGGTCTCGACACCCGCCATTGTTGTAGAAAAATTCCCCGGCGAAGAGTATCGCAGAATCTATATTGCATCGGGCGCTGGTCTGAGCAAAGAGGGTATCCCCGAAGCTCGCTTGATGTGCTTCCGTGATTCCAACGATTGACCCCTTGAGGTTTCCCTATGCAGAAGATTCTTCGTTTCGGTCTGTTTTCGCTCCTGTTCGGGATGTTCGCTCTCATTACGGTTTCGCAGCCCCCTGCAATCATCGGACAAGAGAAAAAGAAAGAGGCCAAAGGAATGCCTCCCGGTCCGATGTTCTGTTCTCCCCTTGCTATCGAACAAGGCAAAACGAGTAAACTTGTTGTGCGAGGGGTACGTTTAGAAAATCTCACTGAGATCATCGTGCATGAGCCGAAGTGTACGGGCAAACTCTTGAACAAAGGGAAAAAGGTCGGCTTACCTAATAACCAGATGAAGGCGGAGGTTGTCGGCGATACCGAAGCCGAAATCGAACTCACGTTGCCAAAGGAATTCGTTGGCGGAACGATTGCCTTCTCCCTTGTGAACGCCGACGGTGAAGGGAAAAGGGCAGTGTGCTTAGTCAAAGATGATGCCGTGATTGTCCCCGAAAAGGAACCCAACGACGGTTTCAAAAACGCCCAAAAGTTAGAGGTTGGTCAAGTCCTCGAAGGGTCGATTTCCAGAGGCCAAGACGTGGACGTTTTTCAAATCGAACTCAAGGCGGAAAAATCCTATCTGATTACAATCCAAGCACTTCGGGCAGGCTCTCCCCTCGACCCGATCCTCACTCTTTACGACAGCGAAGGTCGGACACTTGGGACAGGCGAACCTAGCAAAGACGACCGCGACCCCGTAATCCGCTGCAAACCCAAGAAAGATACCGGTGTCTATGTGTCCGTTCAGGATGCCCACGACTTCGGAGCGAATTTTTACTTGTACCGGCTTGCTATCGTGGCGGAGAAATAGAAAACCGGGGCCAAAGACTAAACACCGGGGTCTTCGGCCTCGGTGTTTCTTTGGCCCTTCCGATTTTTCAGGTCCGGTTAAAGCCTATAACCCTTCTAGGTTGAATAATCGTCACAATTCATCGGGAACTATCAGAAGTCCCCTTCCCCAAATCCCCGTTTTGGCGGTAGAATTGTCAAAGTTACCTACCGATGGATAATCGTTCTAATGAATACAACGAGCACACCGAATCCGGTTTCTCAAAATCGAATTGTCGTTCCGGCCCCTTATTACCCCCAAAACCAGCAAGGGTATCAAGGGGTTCCGAATGGCTATTATCCCTCTGTTGGCTATCCGCAAGCTCCACAAAAGCTCCCGCCGAGTTTCCTTGAACTATTATTGAAACGTATTTGGGAATGTAAAGGGTTGGCCCTGTTGTGGTTGATTGCGACTGGACTCGTTGCAGGTGTGGTTTACTTGCAACTTGGCAAACCTCTTTGGCGTGCCGAAGGGCGACTGCTTTACAAGCCCAACTATGCCGTAATGGACCCCCTCTACCGATCCGCAAACGTACAAACTGCCGTTGAAATTATCAAGAGTGGTGACCCAAGCGGTGACCCGTTACCCGAAGTGCTGCGTAAACAGTTTGGATTATCGGAAAACGCCGAAACGATTATGAGCCGTTTGAAGGTCGATCTCAAAGGGCAGTCCGAGTACATCATGGTTACCTTCGATCATAGCGATCCGAGGACGGCAGAATCGGTTGCGAATTATGTTTTGCGAAACGGGATGACCCACATGACACGGGCAAGGGACAAGGAGCTAAGTCTTCGTGCAGGGCAGAGCGAAAAGCAGATGAAGGACTTGATTGCAGAACGTGCCAAAGTCGAGAAGGAATATCTTGCCACTCTCGAAAAGGAAGGGATCAAGGATATCGAAGGAGATATTTCGCTGGTCAGTAGCGAGATTGTTCGTTTGACCGCCGACTATCAAACCCGTTTTCAAGGGGTCGAAGCTGCCAAAGTCGCTGTCGAATTCTTGAAGAAAGAAAAGGATAGCACGGTAGATGTCGGTGGGATTGACGACGAAAGCATGTACCAACGGTACTTCGCACTCAGTCAACAATTTCGCAATACTCAAGCCGACGAGCAACAATATCAACAAGCCCTTGTTCAACGCAAACTCCTTGCTGCTCAGGTTGAAAGCCTACGCCCTGCTGTCGAAAAGGGAGCTATAACACGGACCGAATGGTTGAAAGTAACCAGCGATCTCCAACAGGCTGAAAGCACCATTCGGATTTACGAACGCAACCGGAAAGTCTCCGATGAGTTAGAAAAACAACTCGAAGACCTGAAGGCGAACGCCAAGAAAGGGGCTGCTCGGACCCGTCAAATTGACATGCGAATTTTAGAGGAACAAACCAAGATCAAGACTTATTCCGAAGGGCTTGAGAAAACGAAAGGCGATCTCAATGCCAAAGAAAAAGAACGATCAAAACTCCTTCTCATCAAGAATGAACTCAAAGGCTTGAAAGAAAAAGAAGATTCGTTGCGTAATCAGATCGACCGTATTAAAGTTACCCTCGGTGGGCAAATAGGTGAAGCCTCACCCTATAACGCCGAATTGACCATCACCGACGAAGCCAAAGCGGGATCGAAACCCCACTCTTCAAGTGGTCCGAAGTTGGCCCTTGCGGTGTTTGGTATCTCGGCCCTTCTATTCCTTGCGTATATGGCAATGTTCCAAATGCCACGCGGGAGCTTCACCGGACCGGGCGGAGCAATGGCATACACAAACAGCCCCGATATGGGAACTCCTCCCGCACCGGCTTATTACCCGACACCTGCACCCGAAAATTATCCCCCGCAACGATTAACGCACGCGGAAAAAATCGTCGAAACACCGAAAGCACCCGTTGGACCGATTGCCGAAATGACCATCCCCACAGTCGGGCCTCTCCCACCGGAACAGGCGTCGAGTGTGTCACTCATTCCGATTGCACCCAAGACGGAATCGCTGCCAAGTATGGAGTTCGATGCGATTTCTGGCCTTGCTATGCGAATTGCCGAAAGCGTTCAAGAACGTGGG
>VYLT01000151.1_pt1 | contig 17094 bp, 12 predicted proteins | sample 5114261 | NCBI WGS metagenome assembly VYLT01 (sample SAMN12291815, study PRJNA351875) | freshwater metagenome | isolation source: freshwater lake | place: USA: Michigan, Little Long Lake | collected 2011-07-12 | reverse complement strand
GCCGACCCAATCACGAAGACACGGGCCGAATGCAAACGCAAGCTATACCCGCTATGGCTTGTCGAACGGGTGATCGATTCGGGATGTGTTGCAATCTCGATTTCTTTCTTTACCCGTGCCGAGAATTTTAGGTAGTTCTCACCGAAGGCCAAACGTCCAAGCGACCGGTCGCCATTTGGGTCGAGGTTACGCGGAATCGAATGCAGTTTCTCACGCGGTAACCAATCGGCCAACTGGTCCAAAACCCCCCGACGATATTGCGTAAGGGGTTGAAGTGGCATCTTCAAAAAATCTTCGCTACGAAGGTCTTCCTCGTTAGCTTTTGTGCCAATCGTTGTATTCTTCGGGTCGCAATCGGTCGTGAGGAAGCGGAACATTGGCACAAGTTTGAGATCACCAAGCCGGTCCGTGAGACGATTCTTAATTTCGTTGACGGCCATTTTCCCAAAGCCACCCAAACCAATAATCAACGTAGGTCGGAAAATCCCGATATCGACAGGGCGTGCCGATGGGATATCGTCTTCGGGTTCGGTGCTTTGGTGTGCCGAAGGTTTACTGCTTGGGGTTGACCGACCGTTTGAGTTGGCAACGACAATTTGAGTCGGTTGCGATTCGGCATCGTTGGAATCGAAAGCGCCATAGGTCGGCGTTTTCGTTGGCGAGAGGTTATACAACTCTTGAATAAACGTCTGGCAATTCGGATAGCGTTTCTCGGGGTCTTTCGCCAAAGCCTTTGCTAAAACCCGTCGCTCTTCTGCGGGAATGTTGTTCAAATTCGGTTCAACAGAGGTATGCTGAACTGCAAGGTCTTGGATGTTCTTGCCATTGAAAGGCCGACTACCCGTAAGCAATTCCACATAAACAATTGCAAGGGAGTATTGATCGGTGTGGCGTGAGATTTTCGAGCCAAAGGTTTCCGGTGCGGCATACATGGGACTCATTCCGCCCATAAGTCCGCGTGAGCTTTGCCGGTCGAGGTGTTTCGCTAAACCAAAGTCGGCAACCTTCGTATGGTCGCTCAACACAAACAAGTTACGCGGTTTTACGTCGAGGTGCAAAACGTGGAATTTATCGGCAAGGAAGTCGAGACCTTCGGCAGCTTCGATGAGGAACTTCAGGAGCTTCTCTCGCGGAATGCCGGGCCGCCCCTCTTTGCGATGGAGTTGGAGGACATCGTGCAAGTTCTGGTCGGCGAGTTCCATTACCAACACGACTTCGTTATTCACCACGTCGATACGTTCGATAGAAAGCACAAACGGGTGCCGAACATCTTTCACCCGTTGCAGGGCGCGGAACTCTTGCTTGGCACGAGGGTCTTCCGTGTCACCCGATAGATTTCCAAAGAGGAATTTGATCGCCTTACGAATACCGCCGGGAGCTTCACACTCCCACACTTCACCATAACCACCCATGCCGAGGGGTTTGATGAGTCGATAACCCGGCAATGCCTCGGCATCAGGTTCGCGTATCCAGCTCATAAAACCAATTCCTGTTAAACAGACGTGTTCGCTTGATGAAAAGTAAGTCACGCTTTGCGATGTGTCCAAAAAAGTGTGCGCTTCTCAAGGAATTGCGTTCAGGCCAAAACAAAATTCAAGGCCCATCCAGAAACAAACCCCATGCCAAAACTCAGACGGGATCAAGTTCAGGTAAAGCAGATAATTTCACCTCCAGTTGGAGAAAAATCGACATATCCCTACAAAGTGCCTCCATAAACTAACACGAATCAAATACAGGAGTCTTCTTGTGCGATTGCTCAAAGGGCACTTCAAACCCATGCGGTGCGTGGCTTACCTTCCAAATGGCAATTTGGTTTCGGGAAGCGAAGATCGAACTGTGCGTATCTGGGACTCTTCAACGTGGGAATGTATTCGCACGATCAAAGCACTCACGCCGGTTTATGCTCTGGCCGTTTCACCTGATGGAAACAGGATAGCCTTTGCAGGAAGGCAACCAAGCAATAATCCCCGTGTGATTTGGATTCGGACATACAACGTGGCGGAAGACTCGTTTGGCGATCCGTTTGAGTTTCCCAGAGGGGAAGGTGAATCGGTCTGGAGATTGTCGTATTCGTTTGATGGAGCATATCTGCTTGCGGGAAGCCGATACACTTCTAAGAATCCACAAGGTGAGAAGGGTATTTGTTTCAAAACTGGAGAGCCAAACACCAAAATACCCATCGCATCCGGAAGAATTTACTCCTTGCGTTTCGCTTCTCAAGACGTGAGATACGGCATCGCAGCACAAAACAAAGCACTCTTCTTTAACAGCATTTTCGCCACCGAACCGACCGCAAGTTATGATCTGCGAACTATGTGGCCCGGCGATGTTATCTTCTTGCCCGATTCTTCGCTTGCAGTTGTTGCGGGTGGAAAATACCTTTTCTTTTTGGATTCGAGCACGCAGACAACCCCTATCGAAATCAAAACGAAATTCCACACGATTCACTCGCTTGCAGTTTCCTCTGATGGGCGTTCGTTATTCGTCGGGGGTAAGCCAAGCGGTGTTGAGGTATACGATACCGCAAGCCGAAGCCTTTGGACTCGATATGAATTTCCAGTGCGTGGCGTGTATGGGGTAGCCGTGTCGCCGACGGGCGAAACGATTGCGATTGCGGGCGAGGATGGTCTTGCGGTCGTTGACTGCGACCACTGAGAAGTATCAAAACACCCCACAAGATTTCTCCTACCCCCCAATCAGCAAATTCTTTTCCGCCTTCATTGCTTTATACACCGCACTGGTGAACTCGAAGGCTTTGTTCAAGCCTTTATCGTCGAGGGGTGTGCCATCGGCGGTGTGGCCTCCTTTGATGGTGAGTTTGGTAGGTGCGACGAGGGATACCAAGTGCGAGATGTCACCGACCTTGAGAATACCGGGTACGAGCAACCCCATGAACGTACCCGTTGCGAGTACCTTATCGACGACAAGGCTTGTGGGCGGATCGACCAAGATGAGTTCTTGGAATTTGCGACCCGATGCAATCACGGCGACGGCAGCGACCAAGCTAAAAGGGCCTATTCCGACAATCGTAAGAGGGCTTTCACCGGGATCGCCTACGATACCCTCTAGCACAGTAAGGGTGTCTGTTACCCATTGGTTGAGCAAACTTCGGCCGACCCAATAGCCGTGTTCTGCAAGAGTGTGATCGGGTGCCCCGTTGTAGCCACCCCATTTCGATTTGCTCTCCCCTTGTCCTCGCAAGTTCGGGAGAAGAACAGTTTTCTTGGAGTCGATGAGGTTTTTCACAAAGGGGAGCGTTTTTGCCGTTGCAGAACCTTCGGGATGTAGAATCACCACACGCGATTTCGGGTCAGCCCCTTCCTTTGTGAGTGTCTCGATCTTGAGAGGGATTTTTCCTTCGCCGAGACGTTGCCAATGGTGAGTGGTGATTTTCGTAGTATCATCCTTTTTGCTTTCCCCTTGCTCGTTCTTCGATTCGATTTTGGGAATCGTGCCGAGAACCTTTTTGAGATCGGCGATCATTTGTGTTGAGGTTGCGACCCACATCTCTTGATGATCGGGCTTGAGCTTCTCCACTTGGGCTACGCGGGCTTTTCCCGCAACGGCTGCGAACGTGGGCGGAAAGGCAAAATCTTTGGGTCGCTTGTCTGGGTCGGGATAGCAAGCAAGGTCTTCGGGTTTCTCGATGGTGTGCTTCGGTTCGGGAATGGGTTCGCCTTTCCCTTCGCCTTTGAGGTGAAGAGTCATCCAACCGTACATTGCTTCCCGCATCGGCTTGTTGTAATCGTGTCCCCCTTCAAAAACGGTGTGCAGAATCTTCTTGTCGCTACCCGAAAGGGTGAAAATATCCTTTGCCCGTGCGACGCTCTTTTTGGCTTCGTCGGGTGAAAATTGGATCGCATCTTTGGCGGCATTCATCACATGCAAGGCACGCGGAGCTACAAGGCCCAACACGTCCCCCTCATCGGTGAAGGTCAAGGCATTGGGTAGCACCTCGCACACACAACACGCCGCTTGCAGATAGGCCCGATAGTTCCCTACCGAGCAAACCGGCACGACCGCTTGGAAACGATCATCCAACGCCCCTGCATACATGCTCTGATTTCCGCCGCCGCTCGCACCCGTGATTCCGAATTTACCGTTCACTTCAGGACGCTTCGAGAGATAATCAACCGCTACGCGATTATCCCAAAGCTGCATTCCTAACAGAGAGTGCCCCGACGGCCACAGACTTGCCCCATAGAGTGCCCCGTGATACGACCCGCGACGCGGAGAGGTGAATCGCTCACCCGAACCAAAGGCATCGATAGCCAACACAAAGAACCCCAGATGCACAAGGCCCAAGCAACGGGCTTGCACAACGGGATCACGTCGCGCCCATGCCCAATGCCCGTGAACCACCAACACCGCCGGAGCTTTGGCACCCGGTTTCAGATTCGGCACATATGCAGTAGCGGTGGCATAAACGGAAGGGCGTGTTTTGATCGTGAGAAGCTCCATCTTGTACCCTTCGCGTTCAAGGGTTTGGTGCAAGGTGACTTCTGGCTCGATCACTTTTTCGCCGTAGTTTTCGACACCGGCAGCCTCAAGGATTTTCTTGCGAAGGTCTGTCCGACGGGTCTCCCACGTTTTGAGATCGGCCGGAGCAACGTCTTTTTCACGAAGCTGATCGGCATAAGTGCGGTGGAATTGGTCAACAAGGTTTTCTGGCACGAGAGGGTCTCCAAAAAGGAGGATTAGGGGAAGGAAATTTTAGGGAATTTCGGCGGGTATGGGGTTGTTGAGTAAAATTTTGGAGTTCCGGCGAACCGGCGACTTCAGTCGCGGGGTTTTGTTTGAGGCGAACCAATGATGGTAATTGCTGGGTAAATTACGACACTGGGTATCCAACAACGATACCAAAGAACCCCGCGACTGAATAGTAGTTTCAACGATCACTGATACGCTGAAAAACACTGAGAAAATACGGGGTTTCCCGTAAAGGCCACGAGCCCCGAACGTAAGTGAGGGGAGTGATTGCGTTTGGGTTTTGTGAGTGTTTACTCCGGTCACTTACGTTCCCGGCTCGTGGCCCTTACGGGGAAAAACGAAAGTTGGCCGAGTGCGTGTAGTTTTCCTTTCTTCCCACCCCTCTTACCCAACGTGGCGGGAAGAGAAAATAAGAATGCCCACTCAAACCTCTACTCTGTAACTACTTACAGTCGAGATTCCGGTTGTTGAAACTACTGTACCATCGCCGGTTCGCCTTTACGTTTTTAAGGAGTCTTTATGCCATGTGATGCAATTCGTGTTGGTATCTACAAGCACTTTAAGGGGAATTTCTACCGGGTGCATGGGGTAGCACGGCATGTTGATACGGGTGTTCTGTATGTGATCTATCAACCGCTTGAAGGATGGGACGGGACGTTGGTGCTACGCGAGTTCGACGAGTTTACCGGAACCGTCGAACGTGACGGGAAGGTTCATACGCGATTTGAATTTGTCAGCGAGAATTGATTCTGTTACGTTCGGCGAAGACGGGGCGAAACATTGTAGCCCATTTGGGGTTAGTATTCTAAAGCTCGTTCGGCTATCGGAGGGGGTTGCGATGCGTTGGTTTGCAATTGCCGTCATGTTTGTTCTGTTCGTGAATTTGGCATCGGATACCCAAGCCGATCCGCCGAAAGATTGGCCTCAGTGGAGAGGGCCAAAAGGCGACGGCGTCTCTGAAGAGAAAGGGTGGAATGCAACCTTTGAGGAATCCCCCAAGAAGCTCTGGGATGCGAAAGTTGGTCGCGGTTTCTCAAGCCCGATCATCCGAGACGGTTTCCTCTATCTCTTCTCCACCGATAACGACACGTTGCAAAAGGAATCGATCTCCTGCCATGATGCTCTCACCGGTAAAGAGCAATGGAAACACACTTACGAAATGAAGAGCGTTAAACGCACGGGCAACCCGGCGGGGGGTACGCCTGCCATCGTCGATGGAAAGGTCTTTTCTTACGGGGCCGGTTTGAATCTCGTTTGTGTCGATGCCAAAACGGGTAAGCCGATCTGGGCAAATGACCTCATGGCAGACCTTCCCGGTCAACCCGTTCCGTATGGCTATCAGCTTAGCCCGTTGCCGTTCGAGAATCTGATTATCGTCCCTGCGATTACCAATACCGACGCCAAGAAATCGAAACCCCCGTTTAACGAACCGCGTGGCGGACCTTATGCCCCTCAAGGCGGAGTGTTACTCGCGTTCGATCAAAAAACCGGCAAAGAAATCTGGCGTAACAGTGAAGGTGCAAGCGCGTGGTCCAGCCCCGTTTTGGCAGACCTCGGCGGAAAGAAAACGGTTGTGCATTTAACGGGCCGGTATCTCTTAGGGATCGATGCCAAAACCGGTAAGACCCTTTGGAAAAGCGACCTCCGCGATGTTGGTGTTGTTGCGGAAGATATGGCAGCCTCTCCCGTTGTCGTGGGCGATATTGTTTTTACCCCAATACATAAAGCCTACGGCAACCCGTCGAGTGGAACCGCTTGTACTGCGGCTTTTCGTGTCAAAGACGGGGAAGTCAAACGTCTTTGGAAGAACGATCAATGGTGCCACTGGTTCCAATCAGCAGCCGTCTGGGAAAAGGGGATTTACGGTTTCGATGAGAAGAGTACATTTTGGTGTATCGATCTCGAAACGGGTAAAGAAAAATGGAAATCGAAAGAGTTCGGCGTATCGGGTAAGAGTGGCGGGGGGATAATGATAGCCGACGGAAAAGTAATCGCCATCGACGCACGCCAACAACTGACGATTGCCGAAGTCTCGTTGACCAAACCGAAAATTCTCAGTCAAGCCCGTATTTTTAAGGCCGAATCGGGCTACGAATGCGAAACCGCCCCCCTGTTGTTTGGCGGGTTGCTGTATTGCCGAAATCACACCCAGCTTATTTGCTTCGATCTCCGCCCCGCAAAACCGTGACGAAATTCTTTCGATACACCCCAGAGGGCTTGTCAGACGTTGTGGGGGTTGTAGATTAAGCTCTTCACAAAATTTTTGGGTTGTACTGACCTTCTGGATTGAGGAGTCTGAGCATGGCGCGTAAGGGTGGAAAAGGTCGTCGTAAAGTCGGTCGCAAGAAACGCCGGATGCGAGCTAAAATTCGTCACCGTAAATAATCTCGATCTCCTTGCACCACATTAAGGCAAGGGTATGAAGCAACTCACTATTATCGTGAAGCCATTTCGGGCCGAAGCCGTCCTACAGGCGCTTGCCAAGTTGGACGTAACCGAGTGCGTCGTGCGTGAGGCCAAAGGCTATAGCCGCCAAAAGGGGTATCTCGAACGCTACATCGGCAGCGAATATAGTGCAGCATTCCTTCCCAAAGTCGAAATCACGGTTTGGGTATCTGACGAGAAGGCCAAAGAGGTTTCCGATTTGGTCGCCACTATAGCGCGCACAGGTCGCATCGGCGATGGCAAGGTCTTCCAAGTTCCCAACGCCATTCCAACGATTGTGTTTTAAGAAAACCTGTTCCAAAAAAACCGAACCCCTTCTCTTGACTTAGGGCCAACATCCCTTTCACTAATGTCTATCTGCTAACCTCTAACCCTCTTCCATTATGAAAACGCTTATCCGATTCTTCTGTTCCGTTGCGGTCTTGGTGGCTATAAGCTCTTTGACAACTCTTGCAGAGGACCCCAAATCCCTTGCAACCAAAAAGATACCCGCAGCCGTGCAATCTTTCGTCGAGAGCAACTCCCTTGCCGGAGCCGTGATGATGGTTGCCGACAAAGACAAGGTGCTTAGTCTCGATACGGTTGGCTTTGCCGACATTGCAGGCAAAAAACCGATGAAAGCCGATACGATGTTCTGGGTTGCTTCGCAATCGAAACCCATCACAGGGGCGGCGTTGATGATCCTTGTGGACGACGGGAAAGTGAAACTCGATGACCCTGTTTCCAAATACATCCCCGAATTCAAAAACATGAAGGTCGCTGTTGCCAAAGGCAAAGAGGTGGAGCTTGTCCCCGCCAAAGAGCAAATCACCGTGCGACAAATCATGTGTCACACAAGTGGCCTTCCGTTTGCCTCGAAAGCCGAATCGCCGACCCTTGATAAATTGACGTTGGCCGAAGCCGTGAAAAGCTACGTCGAAACGCCCCTTCTTGCAGAACCGGGAACCAAATACACCTACTCGAACGCGGGGATCAATACGGGAGGGCGTATTATCGAGATCGTGAGTGGCATGTCCTACGAAGACTTCTTAGACAAGCGTTTGTTTGGCCCGTTGGGGATGAAGGAAACCACGTTTTGGCCCAACGAAGCCCAAATCGCACGGCTCGCAAAACCCTATAAACCGAACAAAGACAAGAACGGGTTAGAAGAAACCACGATTGCTCAATTGCAATATCCGCTCGACAATCGCAAACGTCAACCAATGCCAGCAGGGGGCTATTTCTCGACCGCAGGGGACATGCTGAAGTTTTGCCAAATGGTGTTGAACAATGGCACACTTAACGGGAAAAGGGTTCTTTCCGAAGATGCCGTGAAAGTAATGACCTCGAAGCAAACGAGTGACGCCTTCAAAGAGAACTACGGCATCGGCTTTTCAACAGGGGCAACGGTCGGGCACGGGGGCGCACTGTCAACGAATATGGTCGTCGATCCGAAAAAGGGTCTCATCTATATTTGGATGGTTCAGCACGCCGGTTTCCCCAACGATGGCGGAAAAAGTCAGGGCGAATTCCGCAAAGCTGCCGACGAATTATTTGGCAAAAAATAAAGGATCGGGTGAGGACCGACTTTCGCGAGAACTCTTCCCGCTCCCAATCGCCGGACTTGCCCAACTTGGTAGAATCCCCCAAAAGGTTCAATCTTCCTATATTTATTGCCGATAATCTTCAATTATGAATCGTTTGCTTTCCTATTTGGCGTTGGCGGCGGGCTTTGTCCTGTTAATCTTGTTTATTACCGTTGGAGCAGGGTATCTGAATACCCCACCGAAGGAACCCGGTGACGATACAACGATTGAACAATTGGTCGAAAATGCCCAGAAGTATTCCCGTGCCGAACCGATCACGGTTTACGAGGACCTTGCCGAATTAACGGTTGCCAGCGATTTCAAAATCTCGGACGATATTCGCACCACTTTGCGTAAGTCTCCCGCGAATTTAGAAGAGCTGAAAAAGACCCTTGCCGGAATTCCGCAAGTCGGTGCCGTTGTAAAAACCTACGGCAAAGAGGGGACATGCCCACCCTTTGCATTCACGGACGACTTCCGCCAGAAGCATCTCAAGAAAGCCTTTGGCGAAAATCCCGACCCGTACCAAACCATGAAATGCCGCCAACAACTGCTCAAGGTCATTCAGGCTTATAACGTGATTCGCGACCAAGACGAGTGGAGCGTCAAGGTTTCCGGCGAGGCCACTCCGCCCCCGTTGTGGTTGTTCAAAGCGATTGGCAAGCCGACCGAAATGGCAAACACTCATCCACAACCGAGGCTTTACCTCAAACCGGCGGTTGCTTGCTTCTCCAATGAGGAAGCAGATGCCTTGCGGTTGTTGAGCGATTATCACAACAGCGACCCATTTACGAAATCGTTCCCAAAAGCGAACTTCCCGAACCTCTACGATGCCGAAGGAAAAATCCCGCCCCTCCCCTCGGCAGCATTCAAAGAGTATCGGGTTGAAATGGAAAAGGTGATCCTGCGGGAACGGGAGCAGCTATTCCCAGACGGCAACCCGCCGAAGGAATACGGCAAAGCCGTCGATGAAATTTTGGATCGCTTCCGCGCCTATCTCGCAACAATTGCCGACTTGGATTGATTACACCTTTGGCTTTTTTCCGAACAGCCTTCGCAAACCTCGCCACATCGTTGGGATGAATAACACGCCGATAAACCCGTAGGCCAGACCCGTTGCTTTATTGTTCTTGGAAAGGTAGAACACGCTGGGGGCACGGAATACCGATTCTTGATCTTTGGACTCCTTGAAGTAAAACTCGTCGTAACCCATTCGCGGTGAACTGTGATCCTCGAACTCGGTGAGATACCAAGTATCGGGAGTTTCGTTTGCAGGGATTTTCAGGCTTTCCAAGCACTTTTCACGTTGGGCTGCGGTGAGCGTGTGTGCCCACTTTGTGCGAGCATGCAAGTAATCGAGCTTCTCGCCGATTCCCCCTTCGACCCGTTTGTCGCCAACGTAATAAACACGAAGTAATCGCGAATCATTTTCGCCTTTAGCCCTCGATAGAATCTTTTGGATGTCACGTTCGGTATCATTCTTCGGGCTTCCGGGTTCACGATAGGGGTAGAAGGGTTTGTCGGTTTGGAAGGTCAAACGCACCGAGGCACTTGCGACCTTCTTTTGGTCGGGGTTTTGTTTGGCGATCTTGAATGCCGTGATAACCCATCCTTGTTTGGTATACGTTTCGAGCCACGCTTCCTGTGTCGAGTCGAGGGCATAACCCCATTTCTTGAGCCATGCCGAGAGCTTTGGGTTGTCGTCGGCTTTCAAGACGGCGGTGTCGAATGCTCCGACCCGTTTTTCTTCAAGCACACTTACCGAAGCCTGCTTTCCTTCGAGACTTGCATCGCCACTGAGCATCACCCCGCACCCGATAGGAACGCAGGCGGGTGTGCTTGGCCTTTTTGCGTAGATGACTTCTGGTTCGGTGATCTTCTCAAAAACACCGAATGAGTCTTCCTTCACCTCATGCACAGTCGGTTGTGTCGGTGTGGGAACGAGAAAGCCAAAGTCTTTCGCATCGGTTACGAAGTTGGCCCGTCGGATGAAATGCTCGGTCTTCGTTGCTTGGTTGTAAATGATAATTGCACTTTCGTCGGCAATCTGTACCGGTGTGATGTGGTCTTGCGGGGGCACAATCAAGCAACCTTCAACGGATTCTGTCTCGGTCAACAGCATTCCGAAAAGAGCAACAAGACCCAAAGCAAAATAAAGCCGACTCATACGGGCACCCAAGTGAAGCGATTGCGGATCGGAAACGATTGCACGTCCTAACGAATCTACCCCACTTCAACAATCCCAAAATTTTCCAGATGCCGTTTGGCTGAAACGTAACACACGCGGCTCGCGTGTTTGCTTCGGGCTTGTGTCGCACACCGGAGAGGTACAAAAGCGAACCGGACACGCTATCCATCACACGCGAGCCGCGTGTGCTACGTCTTTCGTTCTTCACTCGGTTGACATTTTCACCCGTTTTGGGTAACTTGTCCTTGCCTGCAAAAAGGTGAGGAGTACCGATGAAAAGTTATCTTGTGGTGTGTTGTCTGTTCGTGGGGGTTGCCTGTGGGTCGCAATCGTTCGGGGCCGAGCCGAACGAAGAAAAGATGGTCATCAAAACCTATGCGGTTGGCGATTTGATTGTTCCCGCACTGAATGGTTCAATCGACCAGAAGGTTGCTCACACATTAAACCTTATCTCGCAGAACGTCAAACCCAATACTTGGGCAACGAAGGGAGGAAAGGGTACGGTTGATTACTTTCCACTTGGGTTGACTATCGTGGTCAATCAAACTGTTGAGGGCCACAAGGAACTCGAAAAGTACATCAAAGAACTTCGCAAGAACACTGAGGCCGAGGAGAAAGTAAAAGAGGAAGCTGAGAAAGCGAAGAAGAAATAGCAACCAAATCGTCGACCATTTCTAGCGTTACCTTTTCTTGATCGTGCCAATGAGCCAGAACCCGTTGTTTTCCCGAACCCCGTTTCCAGAACCTTTCTCTACAATAAATATGCCCAACTTTAGGAACTGTTATGAATCCCGAATTGCGACGACGCACCGATGACTTGATTACCCGCTTGACCCAACTGAGGGACTCTCTTTGACATGCCTAGCAAGGTGGCAGAGCGGGATAAACTTTTGAATCAACAGGGGGAAGCAGGCTTTTGGGATAACCAAGAGAAGGCCAAAAAAGTGATTGGCCGTCAGAAAGCCCTTGAAGCGTTGATTCGACCTCACGACGAAGTTTCTAAATCAATCAACGATATTCAAGCGTTGGCGGAGCTTGCGGAGTTGGACCCCTCACTTGAAGGGGAGATCGAACCGGAAGTAAATCGGGCCTGTACGCTGTTTGATCAATTTGAACTGATGGCGATGATGTCCGGCAAACATGATGCCAATAGTGCTATCGTCACAATCAAACCCGGAGCTGGTGGCACCGATGCGTGCGACTGGGCCGAGATTATGTATCGTATGTACATGCGTTGGGCCCAGAATCACGGCTTCACGGTCGAAGAACAAGACCTCGAAGCGAATCTCGAAGCAGGTATCCAAGTCGTCACATTCAAGATCATTGGCGAGTACGCCTACGGGTATATGCAAAGTGAAATTGGTGTGCATCGCCTTGTTCGTATTAGTCCGTTCGGCTCCGGCGACGTGCGTCAGACCTCATTTGCTGCGGTCGATGTGCTTCCCGAAATCGATGACGATATTCAAATTGAAGTGAATGAATCGGAACTCGAAATGCAGACCTTTACTTCGGGTGGACCGGGTGGACAGCACCAGAACAAGACTCAATCGGGTGTGCGATTGATCCATAAATCGGGAGTGCGTGCCGAATCTCGAACCGAGCGAAGCCAGCACAAAAACTACGATAATGCTCTACGGCTTCTCAAAGCCCGTCTCTACGCCATCGAAGAGCAAAAGCGTTTGGGTGACATCGAAAAGCGTTACGATGCCAAAGGGGATATCGCCTTCGGGTCGCAGATTCGTAGCTATGTGATGCAACCCTATACTCTTGTGCGTGACGAACGCGACGGCATCGAAGTCAAAGTGCCACAGGTGATGAAAGTGCTGGACGGCGACCTTGATGAGTTCATGCAAGCCTACTTACGTCACAAGACCGCCCAAGCCCACAAGAAAAAGGGAAGCTAATTTTTGAGAACCTCCGCTCATCCCTTTTGACTATTCCGACCTGAGCCAGTTAGCGAATTCTGTATTCTTCGACCAGATGGGGTATTCGGGTTCTCGTTCGAGAAACTCGCGGAGGAATTTTTTCTCAAAGACCTTTTGTTCAATGGCTTCGAGGGCAAGGCTCTTGGTCGAATCGTAATCGTAAGATCGTAAAAATTCTCTCAGGATGGCGACACATAATCCGCGATCTCGTTCCAGTGATTGCAAGACTTTCTGGGCAAATTCGTAGGCTTGTTCGCGGTGGTCAATATCGAGATGATAGACAACCAAACGCCCATACATTTGATTGATGTTCCTTTCGCACGGGCCGAGGGTACGGGCTGTGGTCAAATAGGTCTCAGCGTTGCGTGGGTTCCGCTCACGATAGAAAATCTCGGCACACCCTAACAGGGCATCGACGCGAATCACCAAAGGGGTGTTCTTGGCGTTGGCAGGTGCCAAAATCTGGTTAAATCGGGCTTCACCTTTTACTAAGTCGCCAATACGTAAACAGAATTGGGCGTCGATCAGCAATGCCTGTTGGTGGAAGGCTTTGGCTTCGTTCGATTCTGGATTGTGTGCGAGCAAATCGTTGGCGTAGAGGGTCACATCGCGAATCGCCTTTTCTGCAAGCTCCATCTCCCGCGTACAAAAATAGCCCGCTCGCATTCGTAAAAGCATTGAAAGCGATTGGTGCTGCTTCGAGGTCGGTTCGATTGTTCGGATGCGTTTTACGAACTGCTCCGAAAGCTGATAAAGTTCGGTTTCAGAATCCTTTGGCACAACAACGGTAAAGCTCTGGAACGCATTCGCCAACACCAAAGGATCGATCTTTTGCGGATCAATCGTTTCGGAAAGGGCATGCCATTCTTTGAGGCTCTTCTTGGCCCATTGTTCCATCAAATCGTACCGACGGGCCTTCGCATAGCAGGTCGCCAGCTTCAACGAGGTTTGTGCTTTCTCGAAGCCAAGTTCTTTCGGGTTTTCATCGTTGCTGATGGAATCAAGCAAAGAGACTACGCGAAGGTAACTCTTGGCCGTTGCTTCAAAATCACTCTGGTTGGAGGCTGTCTCCGCTTCCGTGTTCAATTGCTCAATTATTTGTCGGGTGATCGTCAGATGCTCTCGTTGCAGGTTTTTCGGTTCGGGTGACGGGTTTGGTTTTCCCGTGTCAATAGAGTCTGACGGCAAAGGGATGTTCGACTTAGCCAACTCGTTGTTGACTTGGCTTGGTTGCTTACGATCAAACAAGCCCCCACTACCCCACCAAAGAAGGCCGAACGAAATCACAAGCCCAAGACAAACGCCCCAGAAGAAACGCGAACGATGCGGAGACCGAACCGGCGTTTGCCACACGGAGGATTTATTGACCGAAACGGGTTGATTCTTCAGGTAACGGATAAGGTCTTCGGCAAGATGTTCCCCGTCGGGGTAACGTCGTTGCGGTGATTTTTCCAGACATCGCAAGATGATGTGGTCTAAGGTCTCGTTAATTCCCGAAACGAGATCGGAAGGTTTGACGACAGGCTTTTGCTTCACCAGTTCTTGATACTCGGCGTAGGTGCAAGCCACCAACGGCGGACGCCCCGTGAGTAACTCATAGAGAATCGCCCCAAGTGAATAGAGGTCACTTTGAGGGGAGATTGCCGCCGGATTGCTGACAACTTCAGGGGCCGAGTAACAAAAATCCTGACCCGTTTGTAAATCTGCTTCCGGATTATTGTGAGCTTTCGGAATCGCGTTCAGGTGCAATCCTTCGATCTTCGGGTCACCAAAGGGGACTTGCCCCTGACGTGACACAAGTTCCGAGGTATTCTCCAAACGGATGCTTTTTGGCGTAAGTTTGCCGTGCTGAGTACCCGCCCCCGTGACCTTGCCGAGTTGCGACCCTGCCCCGTGAACAACTGCAAGGGTTTTTGCAAGTAACTCGCCGAGGTTGGCAACGAACTTGGGCGGGTGTGGTCTTCCTTTGGCAAGTTTGTCGAGTGTTTCGCCTTGTGTTTGGGCAACGACCAGAAAAGGTAAGCCGTCGTTTTCGGCAACGTCAAGAATCTCGGCGATGTGCGTATGACGAATTTTCGCAAGTCCTTCGAGTATCCTTCGGAAGGCGACACGTTCTTCAACCGATGCCCATTGTTGCAAAGGGAACGTCTGAAGGATGGCAGACAAACTATCTTCGTGACGAAGGACCTCGTAGGTGGGGGCTGTTGCGTCGGTGGTCAACTCGCGGACGAAGGTGTAATTGGGGATTTCCGGTGTTTGCCCAAGCCCTATGGCAGGGGTCGGTGCAACCAGTTCCACTTCGGGGGGAGTAACGGGGACAATCGCTTCCTCTCCGAAAGTGCGGGTTGCTTTCAGTTGGGAGGAATGAACGCTGTCGTCGTCGCTATCAAAACGCAGCATAGATATCCGAGACCAAAAAGGGTTTTGGTTTCCAATTTCTTGAGAAGGTCGATTTTCACTTTTTTAGGCAAGTCGTAAACTAAGGAAGGCATAGCCAAACCATAGCACACGGGAAACCAATGGCTTTCACTACCGTCATAAAACATTCTAACTTACCCGAACACAAGGGGGTCTGCGTTCAGATTGGGCAGAAAAAGGTCGCCCTATTCCGCGTAGGCAATGAATGTTATGCTCTGGAAGATAATTGTACGCACCGAGACGTTCCCCTTTCACTCGGAAGCTGTACCGCAACCGCAGCGATATGCCCCATTCACGGCGCTCAATTCGATTTGGCAACCGGTGCGGCACTCACCCTACCCGCTATAAAATCTGTAACAACCTACCCCGTACAAATTATCGGCGATGATGTTCTGATCGATGTCGAACCCCAGAAATAATCAGGAACCCTTTATGAGATTCTATCAACGCTTTTTGATACTCGGATTTATTCTGATTCTTGCCAACGGTTGCAGCAAGAAGGAAAATCAGATCGCAGTCGAACCACCCCCACCGCCACCCAAGCAGGAACCCGCCGATCCTTCCGGATTGAATTGGAACAAAAAGGCACCCGTTGCGTTATCTTCGGTTGGTATTTTCGCAGCCGGAGACTTGCCCGAAGGGGTCAAAGTTCTAGCATGGGATACCGATACCGATTCCCCGACACCGGCTCTTGAATTCGGCAAAATCGGCAAAGTCATCCTGTCCCCTTATGCTGCAAAACTTCGTCCTGCCGACCTCTTACCGAAAATTGCAGCCGATGTCGTAACTAAAGATGAGGGGGTGTTTTACAAGTTCCCAGAGCCTGAAGGTTACGGCTTTGTTCAACTGCTGAAACTCGGATCGCAAACGGTTATCGCAACAATGAGGCCAACCGTCTCGAATAGCGATGACGCCAAAAAGGTCTGGGAAGCCGTTCAGACAATCAAGCAATCGCCTGACCTTGCAACACAAGCTCAAAAGCAAACCGACACCTTGAAGGAACTTGAATCGAAAGGGGTTCGCACAGACTACACCGGAATCGGCATTAAGGTGAGCGTGGATGGCAAAGCTGCAACCGACGATGCCGTTTCGCAACTTGCAACGCTGGTTGGCATTACCGAGTTGAACATACGCAATGCCGATACCTTAACCGTGAAGGGGTTTGAAGCACTCGGCAAGCTCCCGAATGTAACTCGCCTAAGCCTTGCAGGGCGTAGCGTAACCGATCCTAATATCAATCAACTGTCGAAGTATAAACTCGTTCACACCTTGAGTATTGAAGACCACCGCTTGACCGATGCTGGTTTGAATGCCTTTGACAATTACACCAATCTGCGAAACGTGAGCATTGCTTCGGGACGTTCTGCTGAATGGGTTGGCCCGTCGAAGCTCAGTTGCATGGGGGTGAGCGCATTTCGTTACTCGAAGAAGATTGCCAAACTCGAACTCGAAGGGGAGCATATTTCGAGTTTGGGTTTCTCGTCGATTTCAGAACTCAAGAGCCTGAAAGAGTTGAGCATTAAAGATGCCCCTCGTGCCGGACAGGGATTTAATGCCCTCAACAGTTGTCAGAACCTAACACGATTGACGCTTATCAATTTATCGCTCAACGACATTTATTTCAAAGGGGTTACTTTCCCCAACTTGATTTCGTTGTTCACGGCTAACACCCAGATTCAAAATCCCTTCCCGAGTTGGAAGACCGCTCTCCCAGAACTGCGACACTTGCAATTGGATCAATCCCTTGCGAACGATACCACACTCGCACTTGTTTCGGAATGTTCGCTCGATACCCTTTCCGTCAAGGGGACGCCGTTGACCGATGCCAGCTTCGATTCGATTG
>VYLT01000150.1_pt1 | contig 17101 bp, 17 predicted proteins | sample 5114261 | NCBI WGS metagenome assembly VYLT01 (sample SAMN12291815, study PRJNA351875) | freshwater metagenome | isolation source: freshwater lake | place: USA: Michigan, Little Long Lake | collected 2011-07-12 | reverse complement strand
CATAGCGTTGCGTGTAATAGAACACTAGCAGGGCCTGAACGGGCGCGAGGGCCGCCAGAAGACGATAATCCAGCGCAAGCGCAAGGAAGACCGGAATGAACAGTACCAGTGGAAAGCTGGTGGGGTTCACTAGCCCCAGGTGAAGCTCGCCAAAGCTGGCACACCAGAAGATCGCAAAGAGGAGCATAAGCCCCGAATACAGGACAGGACGCACCTGATGGTTGCGTACGGCGGCGAACAGAATCGCGCTCAGGACGATGATGTCCGCCGCGGCCTCGATCATGTCGATCCATGTGATCCGGCCCAGGCTTGCGTTCAAGCCGATCACGCAAGGGACGATCAAAAGGCCCATACCACCAACGCGTTGCGCAATGTGCTGCAAGCGCCGATCAAGCTGGTCATAAGGCCGCTCGGGGTTGGGATGCGGGACAGACATACGCTAGCGGTACACGATGTTGGAAAACATCTGGCGAACCGGCGACAAGCAATTTCAGATTGTCGGTAACGTTGCCTTAACGGGCCGCACGCCGTGCTCTGGGCGGCGATGACGCCCGGTTTTGGCGCGCGGAGCAAGGAGCAGCGAGCGGCAGTGCGGCCGCTTCCGGCGAACTCCGGCCTGGTGTCGGTGAGACAGTCGAATGACAGGATCGAGTTGACATTGACGGTCGTCGCTTATGTCGGTCGTAGAAAATCTGATGCTCAAGCACAGGCGCATGAAGTCGATGGACGACGAACACCGAACTCTGCGCCGTTAAACAGCCTGCTGTATGGTGCCCATCGCGATGGGGCTCCGCCCTAGAAAGGCCAGACGTTTGACTAGGCAGGCATCCTCCATTTCCGTACGGATGGGGAAACGAGGACTCAGAGAGTAACGTGAACGATCTACGCGCAGGAACCGAAAATCTCGCCAGCTTCGTCGCGGCCACGGTCGGACGGAAAGGGCACAGCCGCGCAGCACGCGGCGGGCAGTTGGCGGCCAGCACCTATAACGTCCAGAATGCCTACTTTAAGGCGGCAATCCGTACCGATCTGCAGATGGACACAAATGCGTTCGTTGCCGATGCACAAGAGTTCTTCGGCGAACTGAAACGGGCGTTCTATGCCTGGGTGCCCACGGACGATATCGAACTTCGTTCCGCAGTCGTCGCAATCGGCGGCAAGTCCGACGGCCAGAAGGCGCCTGCGATGTCAATCAGACGCCCTATCCCGGTTGGCGCGACCCGGTATAGCGTGAAGGCCGCGACAACGCCGGAAGACCTTGAGCACTTCGGCATGATGGTCGAAGCAGGCTATGAGTCGCCTGGGCTTGGTTGGCTCTTGCGTGACCAGGAAAGCTACTCAGCCCAAGGCGTAACCTGGGCAACGGCATACGACGGTGATAACGCCGTTGGTGCAGCTTGCGGATATCTCCGCGGCGTGTCCGGAGGAGTATACTTTGTCGGGACACCACCACAGCACAGGGCAAAGGGCGTAGGCGGGGAAGTCACCCAGTGGGTGGTCAACTCCCTGTTTGAGCAAGGCGCAGAACGCGTGACACTCCAATCCAGCGAGATGGGATTTCGCATCTACCAGAAACTGGGCTTCGGCGTGTGCGGTCACTATGAGCGGTTCGTCGTCCCAGCTCCGCAAGCGTAAACCAGAGTCAATTTGTGAATGCACTTGCCCGTCGCGGATGTCCGCTCCACGACCTGGGATGACCGAAGCAACGCTTCGATAAGGAGATGGAGATGGAAGCAACTTGCCAATGCGGTCAGCTGAAGGTCCGTGTACCGGGTCCAACTCCCGCCGTCGTGGCATGCCATTGCGTGGTGTGTCAGCGAAGAACGGGATCGCCGTTTGGCTTGGCGGCGTACTATCCCGACGATCAGGTCCTTGTTGAGGGCGCGTCCAAGCGTTTCGTCCGGCGGACTGCGCTCGGCGGCGATTTTGAGAATTTCTTTTGCCCCGAATGTGGATCGACAGTCTTTTTTCGAGGATCGAAGAATGCTGGTGTGACTGGCGTCGCCGTTGGAGCGATCGCAGATGAACATGTGATGGTGCCGATCAGGTCGGTGTGGGACGAAAAAAAGCACCCATGGGTGACCATACCAACGGCACTCGAACATTTTTCGCAGGGCAGACCGTAAGGCAGCTTTCGGCGATCTTCAGCCTAGCGGCGTTGCGGCAGCCGAATGACTGGACTCAGGTCACCCGGTCGGCCGCTGCAATGATGATTGGTTCCAACCTGGCCCATTTCTGTCCGAAGAGTCTGCCGCATCGCGTGCCCCCTACGCTTTGGTCAAGGTCGCTCGACGATCAGTGGATCTCTGTGTAGTTTTTCGCTCAGCGTTTGAACGAATAGCTGTGGACAGGAGCTGAAATGCTGGAACGTCTGGTCGAATTTCTCGGAGGTCCGATGAGCATCTGGCTGCTGGCCGGAGCCTATTTCGGGATGGTGATCGGCGAGCGCATCTTTTACCTGCTCCGCCGTCCTGGTTCTTACAACAATGCCGATGCGCTTTGCAGCATCGGGCTTAATCTCATGAATAGCGTTCTTGGTCTCCTGATCGGGTTCGCCTTGCCCTTTGCTGCATCGGTCTGGCTTTATGATAATGCCCGTTTGTTCACCATAGATACGGTTTGGCTGGCTCTGGTCGTCGCCTTTCTCTGTCACGAGCTGGCCTACTATTGGGAGCATCGGCTAGGGCACAGGGTTGGCCTGCTCTGGGCGTTCCATTCAATCCATCACTCGTCCAACGAGTTCAATCATTCCACAGCTGCCAGGGGCTTTTATCTCGATGGAAAGCTCCAGATTGTGGGCGCGCTCTCAGCGTCGATACTCGGTGTGTCACCGATGGTCTATCTCGCCATTGTCGTTGTGAAGAGCGCCTTCGGGATTTGGAACCATGCCAGCTACGTCGGGGATCTGGGCTGGATGGAGAAAGTCTTTGCGACGCCGCGCAATCACATGGTCCACCATGCCAACCAGCCGAAATACATCGACAAGAATTACTCACAGGTCCTGATACTCTGGGATCGCTTGTTCGGCACATTCCAGCGCTACGACGAGCACCCAGTCGTGGGCCTCGTAAAGCCTGTTGAGGACAATAATCCGCTGACAGCGCAGTTCGTGGGGTTCAAGCAGCTCTTCGAGCGGATGCACCAGGCCGACCTGATGTTGGACAAACTCGCCTATCTCTGGAAGCCGCCGGAATGGTCCCATGACGGGGTTTGCCGCAGTGACTGTCCGAAGTACGCAGCAAAATTAGTTCCTGCTGAATAGACAGCCTAATCAGACATTCCCTAAAATGCCCCATTCGTCCGGTTCCGGCGAACTGCCGCCGGGTTGTAGTCCGGAAGCCCAACGACCGGACTGAAGTTACTCTGCCGCTTGCGGACGACGCCCATCGGAGCCAACCTGCCGTGAGGGTCCCTTCGTTCCCTGTGTTGGAAAAGTACGATTTGAATTTAAGTTACCCAATGCAAGCTCACCGGAGCGTGGTTGCTCTGGGCGCTGAATGTAAAGGTTCGAATGGCATGGTGAAACCAAGCTACTCAGTGGCGAAGCGTTTGCGTTGGTACTGGCAGATGGAAGCGGGAAACGCTGTTCTTGTCCCTGTGACGGCCTGGGTTTTGGTCTGGTCAGTGGGCGGCGCAGCAACAGCTGCCTTCTGGGTCGCCGTGTTGGCTTGTGCGGCGTTACTCGTGATCGGCGCGCTCTACTGGCGCGCGGTATTGCGACGGATCGAGGGCGCCGCAGGCGTATTCGAATATTGGCTCCCGCGACTAGCCGCGGCGGAAAACTTCATGCTGGCACTGGTGTCACTGTCGGCGATCGTGGTCGTGTTGGAGCTGACGCTTTCATCCAGAGGCTTGACTGCCGCCATTGTCGCCGCTGCTATTTTGACGGCGCTGGCCGCCCTTGAGTACGTGAATTACTATAAGGTCCAGCTACAGCATTTCGACAATCTGGCGGACTTCAAACGACTCATGGCCGGGCGCGGGTTCCGAAAGGCGCACATGGCGCGAGACATAGCCGCCCAGCGTTCGCTTGGGGGCAAGAAGAGCCGGGTTGACTGACCGTAATCGGCGAACTCCCGCCCGGCTCCGGAGATGCAGCCGAACGACTGGACTGCGGGGACCCTGCCAGATGCCAATCTATACGAACGGAGCCGACCTGGCCCCATGTTGCCATTCACTTCCGCGGTGCATTTGCTGGTTCAGTGCTAGCTCGCGCGAGAAACATGATGCAGTTCATCGGGACTAGGGGAGCAACGAAGACGCTTGCAAGCGACTACAAGACCCTAGCCAGGACAGCCCAAACTGTCGCTGGAGTTTACCAGATCCCCAGGGACAGTTAGCGAGCTTTCTGAAGACGAGCCTGAAGGTGATGATACTCTAGGCAGTTCAAAAGTTTGGAAAGTTGAAAATGGGCGCCTACACGACTCTGAGACTGACGTCGCCGACGACGGGCGAAGAGATTGACGTCAACTTCAAGCACGGAAGAGACTTTCAACGAGTGTACAGAATCGGGGACACAATCGACGTGTTCCTCGATGATTATGAAGAACAACAGCGCGAGTTCGGGGGCGCGGTAGAGCCACCTTGCCCTCCCGAAGAACTCGAATACTGCCGGGTGATCGTCAAGGGCGGTCGCATTACCGGAATTGAGATTATCAGCGAAGCCGAGTTCGATCGAATGACCGGGCGGTGGTAACAAGCCGAATGACGGGACTGAGGCGACCCTGCCAGATGCTGAAATCGATCATCGGAGCCGAAGTGGCCCTAAACCGCCTGTCGCTACGCAACGAAACTTCGGCACAAAAAGCCTAAGACACATCAGGCCAGCGCCAATCGCCACGCTATAAATTCATTCGGATGAGAGCGGCGTTGGCATCGTCGCTTCCCGCAGAAATGCGACAACGCGTGGCCAACTGTCGGCCCGGGCCGCAGCGTTGCCCTCGACAGTCCCGCCCAGCATGTTGAGGTTCAGATAAAATGGCTCGTCGCGCTCAATCGGCGGGCCGAACGCAAGGTGACCGGCATCGGCGTAGGCGAGAACCTGCACCGCCGGCCCGCCGCGCTCGTTGGCACGCGCCGCGAGGGCGCGTGACATAGGACAGGCCGGCCACATAGTTTCAGCTTCGCCGCAGACAAGCATCGTCGCCGCACGTGCACGTTCGATGGGGATGCCAGCGCGCTCAGCCGCAGCGCGCTGGTCTGGGTCTGCGATGGAGCGATAGACACTGATGACGCCCTCCGCCGGATTCCATGAGGCAAAAGGCATGGTGGGGATCTCTTGGCCGCCGCTCGTCCACGACGAATTCTCGCTTTGCCCTCCGCGCTGCCAGTTGATGCCGTTCCACGCGACGCTCGTCGGCATGCCGGCGACGACAGCGCGAAGATCAGGATGGCGAGTGGCGACGAGCAATGCGGCCTCGGCGCCTTTGGATCCGCCGACGATAGCGAGCCGTTGTGGATCAACTCCAGACTGCGCGCCGAGCCATCCGAGGGCTCGGTCGAATAGTTCGAGTGGAATGCGCTCCAACGAATCAGCCGTTCCCGGGGCGCCGAAATAAGCGAGTTGTAGGACGCTGAACCCTTCGCGCTGCAGCGCCAGAGCCATGTGTTTCACGCCGCGTCCAAGTCCGCCTTCGGAACCGCCGACGAGTAAGATGCCCGGATGAGGGCCTTCGCCTTCTGCGGGGTAGTAGTTTCCCAACAGGTCTGCTTCGTCTATCCGCACGCCGGTGGGGCCCGGCTCCAACACCTCAATGGTCGGCAGTCCGTAATTCTCAGGCGCCAGCAACTTGAACAGTGCCGCGCTGCCCACAAGAGCTGCAACAATCCCCGCAACCGCTAACCCGTTCATCCACCGCATCACCGCGCTCCCTGAGAGATGACGAGAATGATGCGGACGTTCGGCAACAGGCAGTGCAGTTGATCAGTAAACTGAGGTGACAGATATCACGTCAAAGCCAGCCTTTATCCTTGGCGATGCGACTCGCTTCGATACGGCTGGCGGCGCCAAGCTTGGTGGATGCTTCCGAAAGATAGTTTCGTACCGTGCCAGGGGAGAGATCGAGCGCGCGCGCGATATCTTTATTGGAGCGGCCCTCATTGGCGAGGCGCAACACATCACGTTCACGATCGGAGAGCGGATTTGTAGGTGCGTCCCATGCAGCTTCAGCAAGTTCCGGCGCGATGGCGCGGCCGCCTACCGCAACTTTTCGGATCGCGGCAGCAAGTACATCCGACGGCGCGTCCTTGAGCAGATAACCACGTACACCCGCGTCCATCGCCCGGCGCAGATAGCCGGCGCGCCCGAAGGTAGTCACGATGAGAACTTTTGTGGGCAGGCGTTCCTTGGCGATCGCTTCGGCGACATCAAGCCCCGAAAGACCAGGCATCTCGATGTCAGACAGGAGGATATCGGGATTGTGAGCATGCACCGCGCTAAGCGCTTCTATTCCGTCACCAGCCCGCGCGACGATCTCAATATCTCGCTCGAGAGAGAGTAGCGCTGCCAGAGCGCCCAGCACCATCGCTTGATCTTCGGCGATGACTATGCGGATCATGCGGACGCTTCCGTTGGGACGCGTGCAACCAGCTGTGTGCCAGAGGCGCCGCCGGAGATGCTCAGCCGGCCACCGGCTGCGACCACCCGGGAGCGCACTCCACTGATGCCTCCACCTTCGCGGACGGTTTCACCATTGCCGTCGTCGTGGACCGTGAGTTCAAGTCCACCTGCGCCGTGGGTAAGCGTGATGCGGCATGCGCGGGCGCCGGAATGACGCAAGACGTTCGTGATCGCCTCGCGCAGTGTCATGGCGAGCACTGCACCTGCGCCATGTTCGATTTCCTCGACGTCGCCTTCGACGATGCAGGTGATGCCGGCAGCGGCGAGCGCGGACTGTGCGCTCGCGATTTCGCGACCAAGGGTGGCGCCTGTCATGCCGGCGACGGCCGCACGCACCTCCGCCAATGCTTCGCGCGCAGCGGCAGCAACCTCCCGCATTTCCGTTTCCGCGCGCGATGGAGCGTCCGCTGACAGTTTGGCAGCGAGTTCAGCCTTGATGGCGATAAGCGTCAGCGTACGGCCGAGCAGATCATGAAGGTCACGCCCGATGCGTTCGCGCTCAGCAGTCGCGGCCATCTGTTTGACCTCGTCCTGTGCGCTGGCGAGCGCCCGGTTCTTGTCCTCAAGAGCGGCGCGCGAGATGTTGGCTGCGCCGACCATCACCAGAAAGAAGGCGCCGAATGCCCAATAAAAAGGGTGCTGCTGCAGTAGAACGCCGACCGCGATGGTGGCGACGGCAAAGCTGGCTACGAATATCGCCGCTCGCCGCGTAGGCCGCAGCTCGCCAATCATGGCTGCGGCATAGATTGCGATGACCGTCCAATTGCTCTGCGTAAAGGCCAAGATAAAGGCCAGAACGAGCGTCGCGACTGCGTAGCTGATCAGCCTTCCGCCCCTCGCCGGTATCGCAGCAAAGTAAAGCGCCAGAAACACCACGAGGCCGGCGATGGCGCCGCCGATTTGCAGCGTCGTCGGCGTGCTCATGAACCAAGGGATAAAGAAGAGCGGCAGGTAGGCCAGCCAGACGTATGGGCCATCGATGCTAAACCACTTCTCGCGGGTTCGATCTTCAGGCGTTTGCGTCGTCATGGCGGTGAACTCCACTCAAACTGCCATCGCCGTCAAGCCGCATGTCGGCGCTGACCGGTCCAGGCGAAGATCGCAGCGGCCAAGGTGATCAGAGTCAGCGGGCCCGCGTGAAGCCCGAGATTTACCGGGTCGCTCTGACCAGCAGCCATCAACGCCAGTTCGCCTAAATGATAAGAGGGAAGTGTCCACGCGATCATCTGTATCGCCTCTGGCAACACAGCGACCGGCATCCACAACCCCCCCATGACCGCCATCGCGAGAAACACGATATTGGCGATCGCGATCGCGCCCTTTTGGCCCATGCGATAGCCAAAGCCGAGTCCGATCAGCGCAAAGGGGAAAACCGCGATGATGTGAACACTCGTCAGGATCGCCCATTGCGCCGGGCTCAAGTCAACGCCGGCGACGATTGCGAGGCCATAGATGATCGCAAAGGCAGCCACGCTATAAAAGATCGTCGCAAAGAGTTTGGCGGCGATCTCAGCTCCAGCTGGCATCGGTGAGAGCCGCTTAAGTTCTAGCTGTCCACTTTCACGCTCGCCCGCGATGTTTGCGCCGAAGCCGAAGAGGGCAGGGCCCATGACGGCGAAGACGCCAAACGTGGCCAGTGTACGCGTTGCCATTTCCACGTTGCTGTTGCTCATGCCGAGTGCGAACAGCGCGTAGAAGGCGGGCGGCAGGATGATTGTCGGAATAATGAATTGCGGCATGCGGGCGGACTTGACGACTTCCGCGCATGCTTCGCGGACGTAGACGCCCGGTGCTGGTGCTACGAGGGTTGACATTATGCGGCCTCCTTCAATGTGCTGGCGATGATGTCGGAAAGCGCGTCCTCAAGAGAGGCGCTTGCGACTTCAAAATCAATGAGCGACGCATCGGCTCTGAACAGCGCTTCCAGCGTAGCGCGTGCGTTCGTGGTGAGTATCGCGGTGTCAGCGCCGCGCTGATCGACCTTTGCCGCGCCGGGCAACGTCTGGAGGCATTCCTGCGATAGCTCGGTTCGGATGCGAATGGTCGAGCCGGCGACTTTCGACTTTATCGCAGCGGGCGGGCCGTCGGCGATGATCTTGCCATCGGCAATGACGACGATCCGATCCGCCAGCGTCTCAGCCTCGTCCATGTGATGAGTCGCAAGCAGCACAGCGACACCAGCATCAGCTTTTTCACGCACAAGTCGCCACATCGCGCGGCGCGCTTCGGGATCGAATCCCGTGGTTGGCTCGTCGAGAACAAGAAAGTCTGGGCAGCCTGCAATCGCGAGGGCAAAGTGGACCCGCCGTTGCTCGCCGCCAGAGAGTTTATCGCAGCGCCGTTTGGCGAGTGCAGTTAGGCCCGCTTGCTCAAGTATATCCTTGGTATTTAGGCGGCGTTTGAAGTAGCCCGCGTGCAGGGCGACCGCTTCGGCGACTGTCAGCGCTTCCGGCAATCCGGCTGATTGTAGCATTACGCCCATCCGCGCACGCGCTTCGGCGTCGCGCGGATCGCGGTCGAAGAGGGTAACCTTACCGGCGTCCGCCGCCAAGCGGCCAGTGACGAGACCAGCGACAGTGGATTTCCCAGCGCCGTTCGGCCCAAGCAAAGCTACCACGGAGCCAGCCTCCAGGGTGAAACTAAAGCCGTTCAACACCGATTGGCCAGCGTAGGACTTTCCAACGCCCTCAAGGTGGGCAACGATCAATTGAGGCTTCGACGGCACGGACATACTCCTCAGCAGTGAGAAGTCAGATCAACATAACTTCGCTGTAGCGGTGAGTGCGCGGCGTCAGCGTGCCTGGATGACATTTGTCATCTCCTGCAAAAATTCCAAGTCTCGTTCGTTACCGATAGCTGCGGATTGCAAACGAACGAGCAGGGCGGTGCCGAGTACACTGCCGCTTTGTTTGTGCACGGCCCAAGGGTGAGGCTATTCTTGCAGACTTGAAAGAGGGGCGTGCCGCATCTGAGGTGCATTGGGGAGCGCCGCGCCGTCGTCTCTGCAAACTCCGGTTCCGGCGAAGTCCCACCTGATGCTGATGTCATGACTGAAAGACACGACTGAGGCGACCTTGCCGGATGCCAAAACCGATTGTCAGAGCTGACCTGGCCCAATGTGGACACTGACGCGCCAAGTGTAGTATCCCATCAACGTGGCAATCACCCTCATTTCGGCCGAAGACATTGGCGGATTCATCTCCGCGCATCCGCAATTATGCGGGCCGCTTGAAGCTGTATCGAGGTTAGGCCTCCCGGACTGTTGGGTGGCGGCCGGCTTCATTCGAAATGCTATCTGGGACCGGCTTCACGACCGACCGTTTCGTGCGTCGCAAGGGGATGTGGATGTTATTTACTTCGACGCAGTCGCGCTTCAGCGGAGCAGAGATCGAGAAATGGAAGCCGCGTGCCGGGCTACGATGCCGGGTCTCGACTGGTCGGTGAAAAATCAAGCGCGAATGCACTTGGGGAATGGCGATCCACCATATCTGAACACTTCGCATGCCATGATGCATTGGCCCGAAACGGCGACGGCGATCGGCGCCCGGTGGCGAAACGGTAGGGTGGAAATACTTGCGCCATTCGGCGTCGACGACCTCTTGAATCTTCGCGTCCGGCCCACGCCAGCCTTCCAGCATAAGTTGCAGATCTATCGCAATCGACTATCGAGCAAGCGTTGGAGAGCTCGATGGCCTAATCTTGTGGTCTTCGACGACCCTGACGGTTTGGGCGCATGACCGCCTGCGGCGAACTCCCGCCTAGTTTCCGTGAGCCGGTCGAACGACAGGACTGAGGTGACCCTGCCGGACGCTGAGATCCAGCATCGGAGCCGAGCTGACCCTCTCAAGCTCTTCGATCCAACGAACTAGGCTGAGCGCCCGATCACCAATCTGAGCGAGCCTTCGTAGGACTCTTGCGTGCGCAGAGCACCCCATCGGGCATCCCAAGCGCCATTCTCCAGATCACGACGCAGTTCATTCTCGAACCGCTCGACGATCTCCGGAGTGACAAAACTCCACGACGAGCACGCAAGACGCGCGGCAGGATCGAGCAACATCTCGGGGCGTCCATAGTATGCCTCGTTGAAACCGTCCCGGCAGTCCAACGGGATGGGCACGGCCTGCACGCGCACAATGCCACCCAGCAATGCGCTCACCGTCGAAATTGCCGGAAACCGGCGCGATTCCTGAGCAAGCACCTCCGGTGCATAGTGGTTGAGCCAGAAATCGCAAAGGCGTTCCGGGTCCGCCACCACCAGGACAATCGGTCCCTGGGTAACCCGTCGCAGTTCCGAAAGGCCTCGCGGAAGGTCAGACCACTGGTGAATGGTTACAGACGCCAACGCCGCCTCGAAAGACTTGTCCGGAAAGGGAAGATTTTCTGCGGTCGCGTCAACGGCAACCGTGAGGTGTGATGGGCGCTGGGCTCGCATCGTGGCCGATGGTTCAACCGCCGTGACATCCCGATCGGTGGGCTCATAGGAACCGGCGCCAGCGCCTACATTGATTATGCGGCGGGCGTCGCCGAAGGCTGCGTGTATTTCGGCAGCAATGCGTGGATCTGCCTGTCGAAAACGCGCATACGTGTTCCCGATAGCGCCATAGTCTGCATCACCTGCACTGCCGTCCGCTTTTCGCATCGCAAGACTGTCCTATTTCGTTCGCGGCAAGGCAAGCCTTAGTGACGCGAATCGGCGATCTCCGGCCGAGTTACCGCCTGGCATTCTGATGACCAGACGTGTGCAACTCCGCCGGTCGCCTAGTATGACGATCAGAGCCGGCCTGGCTCAAGGAGATCGTTGCGACAGATGTCGCCTCGACGTATCGAAACGCGAATGTCAGACGCTAACTCTCAACCCAGACAACGCCGGTCTGCGCGTACGATTCTGCTGTCGCCGGCAAATGATGTCCTTCTGATCCATTTTGTCGTTCCAAGATCGGGGGGAGATTTCGCATTCTGGGCTACGCCCGGGGGCGAAGTCGAGGAGGGTGAGGATGACCTCGCCGCCGCGCAAAGAGAGTTACGCGAAGAGCTGGAACTGACGGTGGAATTGCTGGGACCGGTGCATCGGTCCGAAGCCGAGTTTGAGCATAAAGGCGCCGTGGTTCTCAGCATCGACGTCTTTTTTCTTGGACGGTGTGAGAGAGACGCTCCACGCCTATCGCCATTTACCCAAGAGGAACGTGCTGTCCTCCGCTCAGCGCGCTGGTGGACGATAGACGAGATCGAGACAACCAATGAAAGCCTCTTCCCTGAGGGGCTGAGCGCTATTGTTCGGCAACTGGTCGAATGACCGCGATCGGCGAAACAGCGTCGGTCTAGAACAGCGAAATGGCGATGCTTGTCCGTCCCTGATCGACACCTCTATCGTGGAGCGAGGCATCTAAGGCGTGGAGGTTGAGACCATCACCTCGACAGAGATTGAGAAGTTCTGGCTGGCCGGCGAAGATAGGCCGTTCTGATTTGTCCGTAAGCGGCGCAATCGGAACAGCGATTGGTGAGCTTGTCACTGTGGAGAGCAAACGGAATGAAGCGCAATAAATCTCCCATTCGAATAGCAACTATGTTGGCAATCATCGCATTTGTTATGTCATTTTTAGTGCTATGGTGGGCGGCCGGACTATCGACTAACTGCCCGGAAGGCTGGATATGCTATGCAAAGCCTGCTGTCGAAGAACGTGCACTAAACGCCGAAAGCACAACGGCATTAATGTTGTTTCTCAGCTTCGTCGTGTCTGGGCTCACCCTTGTTGCCATTTACCGTGATGTTCGGTCGGAGGTCGATAAGGATTGAGTATGTTCTTGTATCGACCTAGCGGACTCTGCTCAGTGTAGACGGCTAACGCGTATGCCCCAGCGGGTGTTTTTCATGCCGAGGGCCGGATGCTGAATGACCGTCTTCGGAGACATCCATCTATCAGTATTGAGGACGAAAAGAAGGAAGAATAGGTATGCTCTTCAAATGCCAAGCTCTGTTTGTAGGCATAACCTTCTTGCTTGGAGCTGGTTGCTGTCAGGAAGTTGCCGATAGGGTGCCAGCTCAGGCGGACGTAACGGAATCGGGCGTCTTCGAAGAATTTCAGTATCAGGAGAAATATGCTGCGATCGTTGAAAAGGCGGAGGCAGGTGACGAGCAGAGCATTTCTACGCTTATGAGATACTATGCCAACTTTCCCAGTACCGACCTTAGAAACCTCGAGTACTGGTCGCTGAAGGCGAGCCGCGTGGAGGGACGCGAGGCGCTGACAAACTTGATCTACGCGCTCGCCCTGCACGGTGAATGCGAGCGAGCATGGAGCTTTGTCTATGAAAGCTACCCGGACCTGACTCAGTTCCCGTTTTACAAGGTCGACGGCGCTGATGAAGCAATCAATGGCTGGTGTAGAAGGTCGCGCAAAGGCGAGTAACTAATCTTCGTCGAAAAACACCGTCACTAGAAAGTGGAACCGGATAGATTTCCGGAGACGCAGTGATTAACGCGCGCAAGATGCTGTCCGCTGCTGGAATGCGAACAGCGGTGCGTTCCGAGTCTGAGCTACGTTCGACCGAGCGATACGAGTGCGGATCAGGTCTCGCAGCGCACGGCGACTGCTGTGCCCCCCGATAACTCCGCCGGCTGGGGTCAGAATCCGGTCCGCCGGAAGACGCACGGAGCTCTCCAAAGCTGTCATCCGCCCTCAAGCCACCAATGTCTGTCTTCGGCGATTTTCTGCCGACTTCAGCGTTAGCCACGACTGGCCTTTCTTCTCCGAATTTGCCGTTCGCTAGTGGGACGCGTTTTGACATCGTAGGGGTCACAAGTTCGAACCTTGTACCGCCCACCATTTTTCCTCACTAAAAACAGAGATTTATAAGTTTGACCCCTACTATTTCGGGGCCGATTTTTATAGCATCCAGCACTTGCCCAGCACCATTGATCGGCTGTGGTCGGGAATAGTCGGTTTGCTGGTCAGGGAGAAGCAGGCGCCAGCGGCGGTATCCAAGTCCCGCTGTGATCGACGACGAATCTGGGAGTCAGGAGTTCGAATCTCTTCGGGTGCGCCATTGAAAGCAACGCTCTAGCGTCTTCTCGAAAAACTCAAGAAAGCGCGGTGCCCCACTGGTGCCCCGGTTGAGGCTCCGTCACCATCGGTGATCGTCTGGCTTGGCCGGTACTGGACGAAACAGCCCACGAGCTGTTGCATGTTAGCGATTGCCTTGGCTTTGCGGTTCACTTCACTGTCGCCAGCTACCATGCGGGCAATAGGGCAGGCGCAGGGAACGGCAATGCGATCAAACTACTCCGATGTCCCAAAGCTGCCTTTGCCAATTGCGGTGCGTCGCCTGCTTCATCTGGTCACGGGGCGAACATGAGCAACGACAGAACAGGCAACGACGAAATAAAGACCAAGGTCTTCCTGTCCTACAGCCGCCAAGACAGCGAATTTTTGCAGAGCCTTGCTGCCTCGCTCGACGCTCGTGGCTACACAACAGTATTCGACAGCAATGATCGCCCAAATGACGATCCAGACCTGCTTCTGACCGCGCAGGACGAATGGTGGACCGCGCTCAAGAACATGATTGCGGCAAGCGATGTAATGGTCTTTGTTGCCAGTCCGGCCAGTGCTGCAAGCCGGGTTTGCGACGATGAGATTGCCCACGCTAGGAGTCTGGGCAAACGCATCATCGGCATTCTCCGAACGACGATCGATTTCAACTCTGTGCCCGAACGACTGCGCGCGCTCAACGTAAAGCTCGACTTTCGAAGAAACGCGGACGCCGATTTTGCGAACGCCTTGGACGCTCTGTGCCGTGAACTCGATGTTGACATAGAATGGCATCGCACGGGAGCGCGCCTGATGCGCCAGGCGTTGGACTGGAAAGAGGGCCGCTCCGGGGCACAACTGCTGCGCTACAGCTCGATATCTGCAGCGGATAATTGGCGCGCTCGTCGCCCACCGAACACCGGCGAGGCGGGGCCGGTCCTTGAGGAATTCATTGAAGCGAGCCGGCTTCATGAAAAAGAGCAACGTGACCGGCAACGTCGCATCATCGGCCGAGCCTTCGTCAAGCCCGCGGAACTAGCCATCGCCGAGGGCCGCACGGCCGCCGCCCTGCGCTTGGCAGCGGCGGGCGCGGTATTGGCGGAGGATCCGGATCTCTCTCACGTCCCAGAACTCTGGCGCGCCGCGGCCCCCGCCGTCTTCGCAAGCCCTGCGAGGATAGCACTTCGGGGCCATCAGGGCCCCGTGACCGACGTAAGGTACAGTCCGAACGGTGCGCATATCGTTACAGCATCAGAAGACAAGACCGCGCGGGTTTGGGACGCCGCCACGGGCGTTGAGATCGCCCGTCTGCAAGGCCACCAACGCGCTTTGACGGCTGCAGCCTTCAGTGGCGATGGTGCGCGCATCGTCACCAGCTCTTATGACAAGACAGCGCGAGTCTGGGATGTTTTTGCATGCGTCGAGATCGCCTGCATAAGAGGTCATGATCTCGATCTCACCGCTGCTGCATTCAGCCCGGACGGCGCCCGCGTCGTCACCGCATCAGCCGACAAGACCGCGCGTGTGTGGGACGTTGCCACCGGTGTCGAGATTGCTCGCATGCGGGGTCACGAGCGCGAAGTGACTGCCGCAGCGTTTAGTCCGGACGGTACCCGCGTTGTGACTGCCTCTGAGGACCACACCGCGCGGATCTGGGACGCTGCCTCCGGCGCCGAGCTAGTCTCCCTACACGGTCATGAGAACTGGGTGGTCGCTGTTTCATTCAGCCCGGACGGTACTCGTATCGTGAGCGGCTCTGCAGACAAGACCGTCCGCGTGTGGGATTCGGCTGGGGGAACCGAGATGGCCTGCGTCACAGGTCATACTCAGCAGGTCACCGCCGCTGCATTCAGCGCAGACGGCTCTCGCCTGGTCACAACCTCAGACGATCAAACGGCGCGGGTATGGGACGCTATCTCGTGGGTAGAAATCAAATGCTTGCAGGAGCACGGGAGTCGAGTGACTGCAGGCACGTTCAGCCCAGACGGCGCCTTCATCGCCACCGCCTGTGACGACTGGACGGCGCGAGTGTGGGATGCTGCCCAGGGCAGGGAAGTCGCCCGCATGCCGGCACATGAGCAAGAGGTGACTGCAGTCGCATTCAGCCCGGATGGCAGACGCATATTGACTGCCTCTAGAGACAAAACAGCAAGGTTGTGCAGCTCCGACTCAGGCTCCGAGATCGTTCGCCTGGAAGGCCATCAGGCTTGGGTGCTATCTGGAGCCTTCAGCCCGGATGGGGCTCGCATCGTTACCGCCTCTGCGGACAAGACTGCTCTCGTGTGGCAGGCTTCTACCGGTGTCGTAATTAGCTGCTTCAAGGGCCATGATGACTGGGTCAACGCCGCTGCGTTCAGCCCGGACGGTACGCAGATTGTTACAGCGTCAGGCGGTTTGGACAGCAAGGACAACACCGCGCGGATATGGAACGCAACAACCGGTGCCGAGATCGTCCGTCTCAAAGGTCATACAGCCTCGGTCAATGACGCTGCATTCAGCCCTGATGGCGCGCGTGTTATTACCGCATCAAGCGACGGGACAGCGAGAGTTTGGGACGCCGCCACGGGCGTCGAGATCGCGCAAGTGCAGGCCCACTTCTATGCTTTAACTAGCGCATCTTTCAGCGCTGATGGCGCGCGGTTTGTCACCGCGTCTTATGACAAGTCCGCGCGAGTATGGGACGCATGTTCGTACGCAGAGATCTCGCAGCTTCAAGGGCACGTTGACGTGGTTCGCGCCGCCGTGTTCAGCCCTGAAGGCAGCAGAGTTGTAACCGGATCCAAGGACATGACCGTCCGGGTTTGGGACACCATCTCCGGCACCGAAATTATCTGCCTGCATGGCCATCAAGGCTCAGTCAACGGCGCGACTTTTAGCTCAAATGGCGAATGCGTTCTGAGCGCATCAGACGACCAGACGATCAGGATGTGGGATGTCGCGAACACGACCGCTTACACATTGGGGGTTGATGCGTTGCTACCAGGAGCGCTGCTGCTCGGCAACGGAATCCGTACTGCGTCGGAAGTCGTCGATTTGCTGATGCAAGACGCGCCCGAAGACTTGTTTGCTGCGCTACTGGAGATCCACCCGGAGCGCGCCGGAGCAGTTCAAGCCGCCGCTGACATGTTGCGTACGCTGCGCCATCCGAACTGCTACCTGTCCCCAACGAAGTTCGCTAAAAAGTTCGGTCTCGATCGGGTCTGAATGATGGCTGACGGGCAGGGGACACTCGGTCTCACGATCGCCGACTTGGAGTGCGCCTTCGCAGGCAACCCAGGCACCACCGTTGGGCAGCAGGTCTGTGCAAGCTTGACCATTATTGGCGGAGCATTGACGGCAAACTTCTACTTCTTTCCGGATTTGCCAGCGTAGTGGAAGACCTCTTCCATTTTTACGTTGAAGACTTCGGCGATGCGGAAGGCGATCTCGAGTGACGGCGAATAGCGACCCTGTTCAA
>VYLT01000147.1_pt1 | contig 17252 bp, 14 predicted proteins | sample 5114261 | NCBI WGS metagenome assembly VYLT01 (sample SAMN12291815, study PRJNA351875) | freshwater metagenome | isolation source: freshwater lake | place: USA: Michigan, Little Long Lake | collected 2011-07-12 | reverse complement strand
GTTCACTGTGACCGCAGATCATCGTCTTGCCCGATTTATGCGGACGATGCCACGACGGTTTCAGAAACTCCCAGTGCAACCATTCCGAAGGTTGCTCTTCCATATCGAGTTCGGGATTACAATTCGCGTGAACGTAAATATGTCGCTCGTCGGTGCAAAAGTCGATGCAAGTATGCCGTAGAAAGTCCCAATGAGCACGCGGGATATCTTTCAAACTGGCGTCTTCCCACATTTGGCTACTCTTGTAGGACATCAATGCCGATTCCCCTCCGCAATTGAGCCAGAATCGCAGGTTGTCGCGACCCGTGCGGGCAGCGAGCATCATCATCTCATGATTGCCACGAAGGTTGACAAGCTCACATGTGGGCTTCTTTTCGATCAGGAAATCTAAAACCCCTGACGAATCCGGCCCCCGGTCAACGTAATCGCCGAGGGTAATCACACGATCATCGGGCTTGATGTCCAACACACCCCAAAGGGTCTCGAGCGCACTGCGACAACCGTGAACATCACCGATAGCAAAGGTTCTCATAATAATCCTTTTGGATAGTTGATCGTTGACGACAGGCGAACCGGCGACTTCAGTCGCGGGGTTTTGTCCCCACTATCCACTATCCACTATCCACTACTCTTTATAGCGTTCCGATTGGGTGACCTTTTCCTTTCCTTCGTTGTCGAGGACGATAATCAGGCAGGCGACCTTATCGAGTTTGTCAATTGCTTTGATGGCTTTTTCAGGCTCCCACACCGAGGCCATTTTTGTGAGGGCATCGGCTTGGGTTCCCCGTGAGGCAATAACGGTTACGCTGCGGCGACCTTCGAGGCCGACCCCTGTTCGTGGATCGAGAACGTGCGAATAGCGTTTGCCCGATATTTCAACGAATTGCGAAGCATCGCCAGAGGTGGAAACGGCAGCATTCTTGAGGGTCAAGATTCGTTGCTTGGTCGAACCGGGCAGAGGAGCGATATCGACTTTCCAGCCGTCGGTACCGGGAGGGGCATCTCCAACGGATATATCGCCACTGGCAGCGACAAGGGCGGAGCTGATGCCTTTTTCTTTGAGAAGTTTAAGCGTTTCTTCCGCAGCGAAACCTTTCCCAATTCCGCCGAGGTCTAACTTCATTCCGACAACGGTGAGTTCAACGGTTTTCCTGACGGGATCGAGTTTGATTTTCTGATAGCCGACTTTTTTCATCGCTTCTTTGAGGACATCGGGATCGGGAAACCGGCGATCCTTACGGGCCACACGCCACAACCGTACAACAGGGCCAACGGTCACGTCGAAAGCCCCTTCCGAAAGTTCTGAGATTGTTTGAGCTTCTTGCAGCACGCGGAAAAGATCATCGCTCACGACAACGGGACCGACGCACTTTTCGCTATTTTTGGCGCACAGTTCCGAGAGTTCGCTTTTCGGGTCGTAGTCGCTCATGACCTTATTCAGGGTGGCGATACGAGCAAAAGCGAGTTTGGCAGCTTCCTTTGCGGACGCTTCGTCAGGGGCGTAGAATTTCAAACGAAATTCGGTTCCCATATGGGGTTCGGCGAATTCGTATCGTTGAAGTTCCTTTCCGTAGAGATTTTCACCCCCGAAGGTGATACAATAAATCAGAATCGCAGATAACCACGAATAAGGAAATCGTTTCAACATGGCTCGGCTCCTCTTCCTCTCATGCACACTCTTCGTGTCAATCGGGCTAGTCTCTCTTACTTTAGCAGGGCCTGCCCCAGAAACCAAAACTTCCGAAGTAAAAGATACGACGCCTAAAGAATTCAAGAAGTTCACGGAAACCATCACGGCACCTGATGGCACAAAAGCCAGTTGGGATATGATCCCGATTCCCGCAGGCGAATTTGTGATGGGTAGCCCCGAAGCCGAAAAGGATCGTAACAAGGACGAAGGCCCACAACTCAAAGTGAAAGTTGGGGCTTTTTGGATGGCGAAATGCGAAGTGGCATGGGATGAATTCGACATTTGGTGGAAGATCAACAACAGCAACTTGGTTGAAGACCCCAAGAAGAAGGTGGACGACACCACCAAGCCGACAACCCCCTACGTTGATGAAACCTACGGCCACGAACGGGAAAAACACCCTGCTATCTGCATGACCCACCATGCCGCCATGTTTTACTGCGATTGGTTACGAAAGACCACTGGCAAGAAGTATCGCCTACCGACCGAAGCCGAGTGGGAATATGCTTGCCGTGCGGGTGAGAAAGGCCCCTACGGGATTCCCGCCGATGCGAAGATTGAAGACTACGCATGGTACAAAGGAAACTCGAAAGACGACGATCACCCGAAGGGGACAACCCACGCTCTCGGAACCAAGAAAGCGAATGCCTTTGGCTTGCACGATATGCACGGAAACGTCATGGAATGGTGTCTCGGTCACTACGTTGCTGATGCTTACACCCGTTGGAGCAAAGGGGCCGATAGCAAAGCTCTGTTGAACCCGTTATTCCCACCGACCGTAAATAAATGGGCACACACCGCACGGGGTGGACACTTCCGCTCGGAACCGAAAGACCTTCGCTCGGCAGCCCGCGTGATGTCGAACGAAAAATGGATGGAAGCCGACCCGCAACGCCCTCAGAGCATCTGGTGGTTGACCACGTTCGACGTGATTGGCTTCCGCGTCATTGTTCCGGTCGAAGAACTGGAAAACCTCAAAGACCTCAAACCGCTCGTTAAGAAAGAAAACAACGAGATTTTCGCACCCAAATAATCGTATCGCTCTTCTTGGTCACATGGTTCAACTCACGGTCGCATCTCGCCTTCATTTGGGCTTATTGAGCATTCCGCAAACGGGTGAATCGCCCCCCTCTGGCCCGATTCCGACCCGTCGTTTTGGCGGGGCCGGGTTGATGGTTAACGATCCCGGTTTGAGTTTAAGCATCCAAGAATCTGCATCGTGGAAAGGGAGCGGTCCCCTCTGCGAAAGGGCTATCGAGTTCGGCAGGCTCTATGCCCAAAATACACACGTCGAAAAAGCCTTCGAGATTATCATACACAAAGCACCGCCAGAGCATGTGGGTCTGGGTGTCGGGACGCAATTGGGGTTAGCGGTCGCTCGCGGAATTGCCAAACTCGTTGGGCACGAAGATAACGTGATCGAATTGGCACAACAGGTCGCTCGCGGGGATCGTTCGGCGATTGGGATTCACGGGGCACGTTGCGGTGGATTCCTTGTCGAAGCAGGGAAACTCGCACACGAACCCGTATCCCCCCTGATATTCCAGCACTCCGTACCGAGTGAGTGGCGTGTGCTGTTGGTGATTCCGCAAAGTTCCGGCACATGGCACGGCGATCAAGAACGCGATGCTTTTGCCCGTCTCCCGTCATCGTCGAAGATTACCGATTCCCTTTGCCGATTGTTACTCCTCGGAATGATCCCCGCTTTGCAAGCCCGTGAGTTCCTCATTTTTGCCGAATGTGTCGAAGAATTTAATGCCCGTGTCGGTGAGATGTTTGCTCCCGTGCAAGGGGGACCGTATAGCAGCCCCGAAGTTCAAGCGGTCGTCAATCGATTGAAAGAGGTCGGAGCCAAAGGTATCGGCCAAAGCTCGTGGGGACCAACGGTGTTTGCCCTTGCAGCCGACGAAAACGAAGCGAGGAGACTTGCCGAAGCAAGTCTCCTCGAATGTGTTGTTACGAGTGTCTGGAAAGGGTAAGGCTTAGTTGCTGAACGGAACGCCGTCGTCGCGTGTGGCAAGTTGGGCCAAGATTTGCAAGGTTGTGGAATCGCGTACGAAGCGGATCGAACCGTCACCCATGAGAGCATTGACGCCACCCGTGTGGGCCGAGTTCAAAGGAATGTTGGTTCCCATGTTATCGCAAACACCGGTTCCACCACAGTTTTGGGTCCAACCGCGTTTTTGGTTTACAGCGTAGCGAATGGTGGTCATTTGGAAGGCACGGTTATCGTTCGTTTGGAGGTTCGGCAAGGTTACGTTCGGTGAACGGAAGTGACCGATCATAAACCCGTGCAGTAGACCGGCTCCCCAAGCCACTCGGCTTCCATTGGTCAACTGCAAGAAGTCGTTCTGTTCGCTGACGAGCATCGTGTTACTGGTCCCGTCGGCAATGGTTGATAAGACCACTTGACTACCGGGGAAGAGCGTTCCACCACCACTCAAGATACCCCCTGTGCAACAATTCGGGTTGGATGCGTTCGGGTAGCTGACACGGGCTTCATTAAAGCCGGGGATGAGACCGGGAACCGCACCCGAGATTCCGACGTAATGGTTAGAGGAGACGTTCGATCCTGCGAAAGGAGCAGGAGCCGTCTTGGGTACAGGCGATGCCGGACAAAGATAGGTTTTGATGCTGACGTTTGATGCGTTGTTGTAGTTTCCGGCAAATCCCCAACCTGAACCACCGGGGAAGGTAAATCGACCGAACAAGTTATCTTGTTCGATATAAGGCAGAAGCCACACAGTCCACGCCGACCCCCAGTTCCAATCGCCCCCCGTTCCCACAGGGGGAGCATCGGACGATCCGCCGACCGGTAATTGGCCTATGTTGCCTTCGTAGTTGTGCAACGCAAGGCCAATCTGTTTCAGATTGTTCGAGCAAGTGGCTTTGTTCGCGGCGGCTCGTACCTTTTGTACGGCAGGCAGCAGTAGCCCGATGAGGATTGCGATAATTGCAATCACCACCAATAGCTCAATGAGTGTAAACGCTTTTCGCGTTCTGGAGAGAAAACGCATAAAATTAGACCTCGTGAATGAGGGGAAAGGATGAAGTGATACTACCCGATACCCCCTGTTTGAGGCAATCGAAAAATCTGCGAAAAGTCAAAATGTCAGATTCTTCGCTCCGTCGCGGGCTTTTTCAGGTTCGGCTACTTCTTCACCGAGAACGAGAAAACCGTTGTGTGTTCATAGATTTTACCCGGTTGCAAGACCACTGTGGGGAAGTCTTTCTGGTTGATCGAATCGGGGAAGTGTTGGGTTTCGAGGCAGAATGCGCCGTACTGTTTGTACTCGGCTCCACCTTTACCTTTGACCTTGCCATCAAGGAAGTTACCCGTGTAAAGTTGGATACCCGGTTCGGTTGTCGAGACCGTCAACACGCGACCCGATTTTGGATCGGTCACGGTGGCTGCCAGTCGCATTCCTTTTCCATCCTTCAAAACGTAATTCAAATCGTAACCAACGGGATCGGCCTTGATATCTTTGATGCGTTTACCAATAGCGGTTGGTGTCGTGAAATCGAAAGGGGTATCTTTGACCGGTTCGATTTTGCCCGTGGGGACAAGGGTCTTATCGGTGGGGGTATACTTCTCGGCGTTAATCATCAACTCGTGCCCAAGAATATCCCCGCTATCGTGACCACCTAGATTGAAGTAGGCGTGTTGCGTCAGGTTTACAGGGGTGGCTTTATCGGTTGTGGCCGAGTAATGCACACGCCATTCGTTTTTCTCGTTGAGGGTGTAAGTGACCACCACGTTTAATGTGCCGGGGTAACCTTCTTCGCCGTCCTTGCTGGTGTATTTAAGTTGTACACCTGCAACCCCTTTCACGTTAATCACGTCGGCTTTCCAGACCTTTTTATCAAAGCCCGATTTTCCGCCGTGCAAGTGATTCTCACCGTTATTGGTTGCGAGTTTGTAGTCCTTGCCATCGAGGGAGAACTTTCCGCCCGCAATGCGATTCGCTACGCGACCCGTGATGCAGCCGAAGTACGGCGAGCTTTTCACATAGTCTTCGAGTTTATCGAATCCGAGGCACACGTCGGCGAGTTTGCCATCTTTATCGGGTACCTTCAGTTCGGTGACGATCCCTCCATAGGTGATGACCTTCATGGAAGCGCCACCAGCACCAGTCAGGGTGTATTGTTCGATCTCAGTACCGTCTTCGAACTTCCCGAACGGAGCTTTGGTTACGCCCACTTTGACCTTTGGCGGGTCTTTGGGTGGGTCTTTCTTTTCTTGGGCATCGCCCAAACTGATACAGAGCATTCCCAAAAGGGAGGAGAGCAGCAGAGTACGCATGGAGTGAATCTCGGTTCTAACCACAACGGGCGAATGGTCATCGTTATACAAACATCTCCCTTGATAATCGAGAATCTCTCGATTCTGTCGTAGAAACTTGCTAAGTTTGATAGAAGCGGATGCCAAACACCCTTTGTAGAAATAACTTTCCTCGCGAGTTCAAAATGAAACCACAAACGATATTTTTCGGTCTGACATTTTCGCTGTTCCTGCTATTTGGGTGTGGCCCAAATCCCCCAGCACCCTCTTCTGGTAAATTCAAGAATCCGTCTATCGTCGGTGAGGATGTCGATGGGAATATCATTCGCCTTTCGGACTACAAGGGAAAGGTCGTGCTTGTCGATTTCTGGGGAACGTGGTGCGGACCGTGCAAGGCAATCGAACCCCGCGAACGCTCACTCAAGCAAATGTACAAAGATCAACCCTTCGAGATTCTCGGTGTTGCCTTCGACGATAAACAACGGCTGAAAGCCTACCTTGATAAAAACCCCCTCCCCTGGCCCAATATCAGCGACGGCGCAAGGACGTACACGCAACAATTCGATATCCAGTACGTCCCGACGTTTATGCTGATCGATCAAGAAGGAAACCTCATCAAAATGTGGAACGGCGCCCAGACCTTCGACCAAGTTGAAAAAGCCGTCGAAAAAGCCATCGCGGACGCCAAGCCCGCAGAAGGGAAGAAGTAACACTATCCTGCGACCAACCCCGGTTCTTTTTTAGTTAAGCCGTTGACCATTTCCTGTAGGAGTTGTGGGTAGCGTTCGACTTGTTCGCGTGTCCCTTTGAAGGTGATCGCGGTGACAATTCCACCCGATTGGCTCGGTAAATTTGTGTTACCCACTGCGATAAAACCATCCTCAAACCCGACATCGGAAAGCGAACCGACAAAGACTTGGGTTCCCTTCACAATCGAAATACAGAGGTGACCAAAAGTTTTAGCCACCGCTTTTGGGTTGAGCTTCAGTGCCTGCCACGATAACCACGCGGGGAGTAGCGAAGTATCCCGCATGGCTGCTTGCGTTGATCCCGTGCGACTTCGACCTTCGGCCAATCGCTGTTGGAAAAAGGTTGCAAACGTGCGGAAACCTTCGGGGGTGGGAGGATGCTCGCTGGGTTTGACGGCAACCAGATTCACTTGGCGGTCGCAACCGTGACTTGCGGGGATATCCGAAGTGCTGGCGAGGTTTCTTCCCTGAAATTCGGGATGCTGTCCGAGTAACCATTGCAGATAGGCACTCACCGGAAGGGGTTGCTCTAACAGGCGATTTTGTTCCTTACGATACTGCAAAAGGGGTTGCAAATTCAAGAACGCCAACGAACAATAAATTGCTCGGTCGTCAGGGTCGGAAACGAACATCGTCGGCAAAATCGTTCCGCTATCGGGGAAGAGTATTTCTTCACCCAATCCCCAAGCCGTGACTAATCGCCCCAAGACTTCTTGAGAAGGGACACCGTCGGCTCCGAGGTGATGGACATTGAGCCAAAGGTCGGCACTTCCTTCAGAAGCTCGCCAAACAAGGTGGAAGAAATGCCCACCCAACGGGCGCAAGAAACGAAAATCGGGCATTGCAAACCGATCTCTTTCGGGAGTGTCTAACATCGTGAACGAAGGGGCACGGAATGCCTTTTGCAGCCAATCCCATAAGAGACCATTTCCATTCGATGCGACCTTGAGGGCTATCAACAACTGGCGTGAGCGTTGACTTTCGGGAAGGTGTTGCGTCTGGTTGAACACATCGCAGAGAATTCTTTCCAGCACGGGTTTGAGTGAGCTGAGTTCCGTGCTTGTTTCAGTCGGGTAAAATTCGATCCCCTTGAGTTGACCTTCCGAGGTATAATTTAACCCTAAGACCAAACGAACTGGGCTTGAAATACGTTGTACTTCTGAGGGGTGATGTTCGAGGAAAAATTGGGATTCGGGTTCATCAGTAAAAAATCGCCCCAAAAACGTTCCGATGTCCTTTTGCGATGACGGCAAACGCAAACCAAAATGTGCCAAAGCAAATCGGCTCCCTAACCCTCGCAAGGCCACCCCAACCGTGCGACGCCAACCGTCCGGAATCGAGGGCGAAGCGACCATACGATGAGTTTTTTTAGCAAGGATTGTCCCTAAACAAAGTAGATTGACGGCAATACGTTTGAGCATGTGGAAATCTCGGCGGGTTGGTGTACGGAAAGCCTACGCCTGATACCCTGTCGGCGGATTCCTGCATTTTCGGTGAAGTCTGAAATTCTCGCTCTTCTCCTTCGTCATTAGAATTAAGGTCTGCTCTGAATTGTTACAGATTCTGGCCAAACATGAAAAAATGATTGAAACGATTGAGATTTTTTAACTCTCTGTATCAACAGCACGAAGAATGTGGTAAAACAGAAGAATCACGGTCTACCTCTCTAGGTCTCTTATGGCTACTTCCGAAATCAAAGCCCTAACCATTTCACCGGAATCCAGACGGATCGCCAACGAACAATACGGGCGGGCGAATCAGGTCGTGACTTCGGGTGATTACGACTACGCTATCAAATTGCTCATCAGCTGTTGCACATTGGACCCGTCGAACCTTCCCTATCGCCAAACGCTGCGTCGAACGCAACGGGCGAAGTATGGCAACAACCCTAAGTCGGCAGGGTCGATGATCGCCACCGCCAAAAGCCGAACCAAACTGAAAACGGCACGGGCATCGTCTGAGCATTTACGGGTTTTGGAATTGGGCGAAATTGTCCTGACCTCGAACCCGTGGGATGTCGGCGTGCAGCTTGATATGGGGGATGCTGCCGACGCTCTGGGGTGGAACGATATTGCTCTCTTTTTCTTCAGCACGGCTCGGACACATCAACCCGATAACGTGACCGTCAATCGCAAGCTTGCTCGATTACTCGAAAAGCGAGGGGACTTCTCGCAAGCCATCATACTTTGGAAGCAGATTCTCGAAAATGCTCCCGAAGACCAAGAGGCAGGCAAGAAAGTCAAAGACCTTGCTGCCAGCGAGACCATCAAACGTGGAGGGTATCAAGAATCTCCCTCGGCTGCCCCCAAAGCGGAAACGACTGTCGAAAAGGTTCTCGAAACGCAGATCACTTCGGCGGTGGATCGCCTCAGTAAAGAAGCCGATGTCTTTATTGACAAGATTCGCCAAAACCCTGCCGATGTCCAATCGTACTTGGCCCTTGCGGGTGTGTACGTCCGGTATCAGCACGCAGATCGGGCAAAGGCTACCCTTGAAGAGGGCTTAGCCGCAACGAATCAAGATTTCCGCATTGCGTTGGAACTTGGCGAACTGGAACTCGAACCGTACCGCAAGAACCTTGTTCTTGCTGAGAAAAAATTGGCGCTACCCGAAGAGGCTTGGGAAGAAGAAACCTATACCCTCGACCAGATTCAGAAATTCCACCGCAAGTTGGTGAAAGAAATTGCGATCCGTGAATCGAATCTGCTCCGTATCAAAGCCGACCGATACCCGCAAGAGTTGTATCATCGAATCGACCTCGGCACACGCCTTCTCGGGTTGGGGATGATCGATGAAGCCATCATCGAATTTCAACAGGCTCGACGCGACCCGAAGTTGTTGGCCAAAGCCAGCCTCAACTTGGGACTCTGTTTCAAAGCCCGTAACAATTGGAAGTTAGCCCAACGGAACTTTGAAGAGGCTCTTGCCCAAGCTCAAGGCGACGAACCCACCCAAAAGGAAATTCTCTTCCAACTTGCAACAGGTTTCGCCGACGCCAACGACTTGAATAAAGCCATCGAACTCGGTAGCGACCTTGCGAATATCGATTTCGGGTTTCGGCAGATCAATCGATTGTTGGATGAATGGCAAAGTCGCCTTGACGAAGGTTGAGGAATCGGTTCAGATAGCGTTTTAGTTCCTAAAGCTAAACATGACAACAACTCTCTACCTCATTCGGCACGCTGCAACGCTTGCCAATCTCCGGAAGCCTGCTCTGTTGCAAGGGCGTCGCAGCGACCCTGCGCTGGCTCCGGTTGGCATTCGCCAAGCCGAGATGACACGCGACTTCCTTGCCATTCGTCCCCTTGAAGCGATCTATTCTTCGCCATTGCAACGGGCCAAACAGACCGCCGAGATTATCGCAGAACCTCATCAACTTACGGTGAGTACCGTTGCCGATTTGACCGAGTGCGATGTTGGTCGATGGGAAGGGCGTAGCTGGGAGGATATCAAGATCACCGAACCGGAATTATACAAAGCCTATCACGAAAACCCTGCGGTCACGGGCTATGCCGATGGCGAGAATTTTCAGCATGTGCAAGTCCGTGTTGCAAGGGCGATCAGCGAAATCGTTCGCAAACACCCCGAACAAACCATCGCCATCATCGCCCACCATGTCGTCTGTCGGGTCTACCTTGCGGATGTGTTAGGGTTAGGAGCTTCCCGTGCAAGGGCCGTCTCGCTGGATAATTGCAGCATCTCTATCGTGGAATGGAACGAGACCAAACCCAAAGCCCTGACCATCAACGCCGCATTCCACATGCAAGGGGTCGGCGCGGCCTAACGCTACACAATCTCTTCACCTCATCCTCTAACAAGTCTCACATTTTTTCATACCCTATTGCTATCATTCTCAAGGAGGTTGGTTATGTTTCGATTAGCGACTTTGGCCCTTTTCGTGTTGGGTTTCGGTATCGTCCTTGCAGACGAGGCTTCGGAAAAATTCCTCAAAGACTTGGCAGCCGATTACAAAGTAACATCGCTCAAACGAGCGGGCGAAGATAACGAGAAAGGAAAAAACGAAGCCATGACGGTGAGCCTCAAGGGGAATAAAGTCACCATCGTCTTCGGCAAAGACAAGGACGGCAAGGAGATCAAGAACGAAGGGATTTTGATTATCGATCCGTCGCAAAAACCCGTTGCGGTCGATCTCACCCCAACGGCTGGCCCCGACGAAGGAAAACCCCTATTGGGTATTATCGAAACGAAAGGGGACGAAATTACTCTTGCCTTTGCCGATACCTTCGACACCGCACGACCTAAAGAATTTAAGTCCACCAAAGAGAACAAGGTCTTCTTGCTTACACTCAAGAAGGCGAAGTAATCGTCTGAGTATCTGCCCACCGAGGTCTCTCCATGCCGTCGAAAGTTCGGCCCGTTGCTGCGGGTTCTGTTGTCCTTTTGTTTCTGGCGTTGCTCATCTGGCTACCCGGTTCCGATGCCGATGAAAAAGAAACGCCCGTTGTCCGTTGGACCTTCGAGAAAGACAAATTCAAAGGCAAAACCCTGACTCCCACCGTCGGTAAGGAAGCTCTCACCTTTCGCGGCAATCCACGTTGGCTCGATAAACCCAATGCTCTCGAATATGCCGAAGACGATTTCCGCACATTCGTGAAAGAACGAATCGAACCTAGCGATCCCCTTCTTCCCAAAAAGGAATTTTCGATCAGTGCTTGGGTGCGTATCGACGAGGGGACGAAGTACGGTGGAATCGTCGGGGCACTTCAAGATAATGGCGATTACGAGCGTGGCTGGATTCTCGGCTATTCGGAAACCCAATTTAGTTTCGGGTTGGCGTGTGAGGTCAAAACTGGTCAACCGAAGATGACCTATATGAATAGCAAAACCCCGTTTGCAAGGGGTCGCTGGGCCTTTGTGGTCGGCACCTTCGACGGCAAAGACATGAAGCTCTACGTCAACGGCAAAGAAGATGCTACCTCTGCTGCTCAAAGTGGAAACATCGCCTATCCTCCAGTAACCAGTTTCGAGATCGGCCGATACAAAGACGATGACGAAGATTACCCCATGCGAGGGGCGTTGAACGAAATCTCACTGTATCATCGATCTTTGACGGGTGACGAGATTGCGAACCTTTTCAAGAAGCAAAGCCAACTGACCGAACTTCCAGAAGCTCCCCGACCGAATACGTTTATTATCTATCCGTATCTGCAATACCCCACTCAAACCAGCGTTACCGTGATGTGGGAAAGTAGCATTGCAGGGAACTCAGTTGTCGAATACGGCATTACCCCTTCGGATACCAAGAAGGTGGAACAGCGAGACGATAACGACCCAATCCACGAAGTCCCGATCAAGAATCTGCTACCGGAAACACGCTACGTTTATCGGGTGAGTACGACTTCCAAAACGGGGCAGGTGCTGACTTCAGACTGGTTCCAGTTTATGACCGCCGTCAGGGAAGAATCGGCGTTCTCGTTTGCAGTTATCGGAGACACACAACGTAACCCGAAGGTGACTGCGAAAATTTCCAAGCTCATGTACGACCGTCGTCCAAACTTCGTTATTCATTGTGGAGACGTTGTCGATAACGGGCCAGTCAAGCGGGAATGGGTGCAAGAACTTTTCGGACCGTGCAAGGAGCTTTTTGCTCGGAGTGCGGTTTTCCCCACGATTGGGAACCACGAAAAGAACCACGCCCACTATTACAAATACTTTAGCCTTCCCGCCCCAGAGTACTACTACAGTTACAAGTACGGCAACGCCGAGTATTTCGTGATCGATACCAATAAGAGTGTTAAGGCCGATTCCGAGCAGTACAAATGGCTTGATAAAGCCCTTGCCAACTCGACCGCAACTTGGAAGTTCGCCTATCATCATCACCCGTGTTGGTCATCGGATAACAACGACTACGGGGATACTGCAAAGGGTGTCCGCCGAATGGGTGATCTCAATGCCCGTTCGCTGACCCCTCTCTACGAAAAATACAAGGTCGATATTGTGCTGAATGGTCACATCCACCTTTACGAGCGAACGTGGCCTCTTGTAGGTGATAAGGTCGAACGGAAGAACGGGGTTGTTTACATCACGTCGGGTGGCGGAGGTGGGCCTCTCGAAGATTTCGATCCTCTTCCGAACTGGTTCAAGGCTCAATTACGGGTCGATTTCCACTGCTGCTATGTGAACATTCACCGCAACAAATTGGAGTTCAAAGCCTTCGACCAAAACGGCAACCTGTTCGACCAATTCGAGATCGAAAAGTAGACCGAGAGCATTTTAAGTTTCCTCGTCGCGGTAGGTTCGCTTTGCCGTTACTCACTCCTCTGGCTCGTATTCGTCCCAACCTTCGATACCGCCATCATCGTCGCCAACATCGACGGTTGCACCGCAGACGGGGCAGTTCTGCACGGAACCTCTTTGAGCGGCGGGAAAATCCGACGTTTCGCCACATTTTTCGCAGGTAACGGGTATGAGTTTATTCGTATAAAGGGAGGCATCGTTGGCGTCTATCCGTGCGAGAAGTTTGGCTTCAAACTCTTCGAGAATCGGCTTGGCACGTTCGGCGTTACTCTGGTCGATCCAGATTTTCGGACGATGGATGACGGTGTTCAATCCACCAAAAAACCACCCGCCGACCTGCGAGATATCTTCGACGGTATGGGCAGGTATTCCAGCATCGATCAGGATACCACAAACTTGATGGGCCTGAAGGTTATTTTGGGCAAGGTAAATCACAACTGGGTTTTTGAAATCCATATTCTTTATCCTCTGTTCGTTTCAGGTTTGCTCAGGTCTTTATAGAAAATGGTTGTGCTGCAATATCCCCCTTGTGGGAAAAGGGCATAGTTGGGAATCTCGCCACAACGGACCCAATCCAAACGAGTGTACAAACGCTCGGCATCGCTACCCGTTACGGTATCAAGAACCAAGAGCGTTTTACCCTCTTCGATTGCAACGAGTTCGATTTGCTGCATAAGCTGTGTACCGAGACCTTGACCTCGTACCCGTCGTAGGACTTGCATTTTGGCAACGTCGGCCCGATGGGGTTGGTTGTCGGGCATGGCGGTCACCAGCTGCACCGTTCCGACGATTGCACCCGTAGAAACTTCCTCCGCAACGAGCAACACCCGTCCACCAGTTTGAACATCGGCCAAGATACGTTCCCAAAATGTTTGTGCCCGTTCCCGTGTGAGAGGAAGCATAAACCCAACCGATGCCCCACCCTCGACCGTATCAATTAAAAGGTCGGTCAATCCTGCGAGTAATTGCAGAGAAGGTGAAGCACGAATAATCCGAAAAAGGTCAGGCATGGCGTTGAGTGTGTGAGAAAGAGGTTTACCGAGGATTATAAGAACCCAATGCCTTTTGATTAGCTTCGTCGGGCGGGTATGGTCAGTTGTACTTCGGTGCCGGGGAAAAGTGTGCGGAATTCGATTTGCCCGTCGATTTGAGCTGTGAGAGTGTGAATCAAACGCATGCCGAGCGATTGCGGACGACCTGCGGATATCTCTTGTGAAAGACCAACTCCATTATCGCGAACCCAGAGCGTGCAGGTCTCGCCCGATTCCTTGAGTTGAATCGAGATTGTGCCGGAGTTTTCTTTCGGGAAGGCGTGTTTGAGGGCGTTCGTGATTAACTCGTTCAAAATCAGGCCAGTTGGAATCGCTTGGTCGAGTTCGAGTTTAGCGGGTTGGGTTTGGATCGAAAGAGTTATTTTCGGTTTATTGACGGAATAGAACTGCAAAAGCTGGTTCGCCAGTACGCCAACGTACTCCCCAAAATTCACGGCTCCAAGATCGGCCGAGTTATAAAGGTGTTCGTGAATTAAAGCCATCGAGCTAACTCGGTGGCGTGCTTCGTGCAAGATATTCACAACGGGCGATTCTTTGGCGTAGCGTGTTTGCATGTTCAACAAGCTGATAATCACCGCGAGGTTATTCTTCACACGATGATGAATCTCCCGTAAGAGGACTTCTTTTTCGTGCAGCGATGCCATGATCTGTTTGTTCAACCGGTGCGACTCGGTAATATCGTGGAAGGAAGCAACAACGGCATCGATTTTGTTATCCCCGTCGAGGCACAAAGGAACTGCGTTGATAGAAACCCATGTTTTCTCGCCGTCGGGTTTTTCGATCCCCATGACAGTATTGAAAACCGGTTCGCCCGTGAGCATCGCAACCATTGAGGGGTGTTGGTCACCGGGGAAACTTTCGCCCGAAGGTCGCACAGCACGCCACCTCGGATCGACCGACGTTCGTCCGCGAATCTGATCCTCGCTTAAACCTAAAATTGCGCAAGCTCGTTCATTCCAAGCAATGATTTCGCCGCTTGACTGTTGCAGGACAATCCCTTCGGCAAGGGCTTTCACAACGGATCGGTAGCGAGCTTCGCTGATCTTCAAGGCTTCTTCGGCTTCACGTCGGGCGGTCACATCGAGGTGAATGCCACACATTCGCACGGGGTTGCCTTGAGCATCGCGTTCTAAAATACACCCCGAATCGAGAATCCAAATCCAACGTCCCTCACGATGACGCATCCGGTATTCTGTCGAGAAGATGGTGACTTTTCGGCTAAAATCTTCTTCAAAAAATTTTAAGATGACTTGAAGATCATCAGGATGGACGAGCTTTTGCCAAGAATCGGCAGTCGGCGGAAACTCTTCCTCGGTGTAACCAATCATTTCAAGGTAACGCCGGTCCGCTTCGATCCGACCAGACGGAAGATGCCAATTCCACGTCCCTAAACCTGTCCCTTCGATGGCTAATCGGTGACGGAGTTCGGTTTCTCGAAGTTCGTTTTCGATCCGTTTACGTTCGGTAATATCGCGACCTTCAGGGATGAGCAAAATGACCTGCCCTGATTGGTCACGAAAAGGGGTCAACGAAAAATCGACCCAGATCAGTCCGCCCGTTCCTGTTGGGTGCGATGCTTCAAAGCGAACCTGCTCTCCGCCTGCTGCAACAACGGTTGCTTGTTTGAGTTTCTCTTGCTGTTGCGGGTCGTGCGTCCACCAAGCCGTCTCCCAAAAAGGTTTACCAATCACATCGTTTTCCGATGCCCCTGCTGAAGCAAGAGCCGTGCGGTTGGCTTCGAGCAATACCCCATCGGGAGACATCAAGCCGATAAACTGAAATTGGGCATGAAAGATTGCTTGGAAGCGTTCTTCGCTTTCACGAAGGTGAGAGGAAAGACTTCGCTCTTCTTCAGATCGTTTGGCAATCGTGTTGAGTAGCTCGCGGACCTCGGCCTCGCGTTCGCGTCCGGCATGGATGGTAATCCCGATGACAAGGGTTATCAAACAGATGATTGCAAGAAATGTCTGCGTCACCAAGACTTGGTTCGCAAGCGATTGCTCGGCAAATTGCGGGAACGGTCTCCCTTCAAGGGTTCCATAAACCGCAATCAGACAAACCACCGTTGTCACCGCAAGACACAAACGCAAGTCGTATCGCAACGCCATGACAATCAAGACAGGGAACATGAAATACGGTTGAAACAAGGTCGGGTATTGAACGTGCAGGTCGGAAACGAAACCAAACCACGCAAAGCTCAACATCCCCAACGATAAAACGAACTGCTCAAGGATATTTTTCGGAGGAACGTTCTTCTGAAACTTCGAGTTCGCCAAGACCAGCACGAAAGGTGCAAAGATGACTCCGCCCAAAAGGTCACCCAACCACCACAAACGCCATACCGACCAAAAAGGAATCGCATTATTCACGCTCAACACGGCAGTTCCAAAAAGGGCCATTACCCCACAACCAACGGCAGACACAACGATCAATAAAAAAAGGTCATACGATTGTTCTAGTTTGACAGAACGAGGCGACCACCAAAGGATAAAGCTCGCAATCAACATAGGCTCAATCACATTCTCAATCGCAAACCCGATACTCACAAAGAGCATGTGACCGATAGCCAAATTGACCAGCAAATTACCAACAAAAGCACCCGTGAGGGCTGAAACCCACGCACGACGAGGAGCAACCAGCAGATATCCCAAGAGCAGACCCGAACCCGGCCAAAAGACCGAAATTTCTTCGGGCTTAATAATAACCAAGACGCCCATCCACGAGACGAAAGCGTACGCCAACCCGACAAGCAAAAATCGCACGATGTGTGAAAGCATGGACCTCTTCTGCACCCCCCAGAAGGCTAATTTTGGTGATGTGGAGAAGGGCCAATAGCACCGATGGTAGAACAAGTAGTCTACCACCCGAATTATGAAAGTTATCTCATCTTCTTTCTGATGATAGCACAATCCACGCACAATCTCATTTCTGGGAGAAGAAATTTCAGCCGAAGTCCGAAACAAATAGCGATTCTAACAACTCTTGAAAAATTCACCACCGACCTTGCATCTTGCGCCCAATGCCTTACAACCTATCTTTACTTCGGAAGAGATTTTAGCTCGTTGTTTACCAACAGAACGATGATGCGTCGTTCGAGAAATTCGCTAGTCATCCTTCAGGAGGAACTCTGTTTCAGATCGGCTATTCCCGTATATACTGCGAGGGTCGCCGCCGTGTCTGGAACAACTCCGCTGACGTAGTTTTCGGCGGCGACCCTCGCA
>VYLT01000146.1_pt1 | contig 17266 bp, 11 predicted proteins | sample 5114261 | NCBI WGS metagenome assembly VYLT01 (sample SAMN12291815, study PRJNA351875) | freshwater metagenome | isolation source: freshwater lake | place: USA: Michigan, Little Long Lake | collected 2011-07-12 | reverse complement strand
CACATGCGGCCGGCGCTTTTGATCTCGGACAAGGCCTCACGGCAACGCACAGCTTCTCTAGTAAGCCGGACGGCGGTTACGCGGACTACCACCACAAGATGGCGAGCTACGCGAATATCATCGCTGGACCAGCAGCGGTGCTGCGCCCCGGCATGACCCCTCGCACCTTCCGTAAGCCAGAAGAAGATGATAGCGTTTTCAACTATGTCGAGACCGCCTCTGACCGTGTCGGGATCGGCGTCCTTACCCAGCGACTTTCCACTGAACGGGTCGCCATTATCGGCGTTGGGGGGACCGGTGGCTATATCCTGGATTTCGTTGCTAAGACGCCGGTCCGGGAGGTGCGGCTGTTCGACAGCGATGATTTTCTAACCCACAATGCCTTTCGGTCGCCAGGCGCGCCGACGTTGGAAGAGCTGCGTGAGGCCCCGAAGAAGGTCGACTATCTGAAACGCATTTACAGCCAGATGCACCGGAACGTTGTGGCGCATGTCACTACGCTGGGCCCCGACAACCTCCACCTTCTTGATGGCGTCACCTTTGCATTCCTTTCCCTCGACGCGGGAGAAGCGAAGCGGTTGATCGTGGAGAAGCTAGAGAGGATCGGCGCATCATTCATCGACGTCGGTATGGGTCTTGAGTACGATGACGGGTCGCTCGGCGGTATCCTGCGGATGACCGCCAGTACGCCGGAACAGCGAGATCATATCAGACATCGTGTTTCCTTCGTCGGTGGCGGCGAGAAGGACCTCTACGCGTCTAATATTCAGGTCGCGGATCTTAACGCCCTGAATGCCGTCCTCGCGGTCATTAAGTGGAAGAAGATCCGCGGCTTTTATCGCGATCTCGAGCGCGAGCACCATTGCACCTTCACCACCGATGGCAACATGCTGATCAATGGAGACCTTGCATGATGCGGCACAAGCGACTCGAACATCGTTTCGTCGAGCACATTCCTGAACGCATTGAGCCTGGCGTCCTCTACATTTCGATGGAGTATGCGACATCCGCTCATAGCTGCTGCTGTGGTTGCGGTGAGGAGGTTGTCGCGCCCTTCACTCCAACGGATTGGAAGATGACGTTTGACGGCGAGACAATTTCAATTCGTCCTTCTATTGGCAATTGGACTCTGAAGTGTCGGTCACACTACGTGATCGACCGTGGCAAAGTGGTCGAGGCCAGCCCTTGGAGTGACGAGCAGATTGAAGCCGAGCGTCGTCGCGATAAGGCTAACAAATCGCGATTCTACGGCGAGACCGCAAAGAGCAATCCATCTGCTTTCCAGGCGCCAAACAAGGAGAATCAAGGCTTCTGGAACCGTATCCGCAGTTGGCTGCATTGGAGGTCAGGATAGTGACCCCAGAATCACTTGATCAACCAGCGGGGAGATTGCCTAAATGGGGCGCCTCGAAATCCAAGAACTTCTTCAACGCTGCGGTCTTCTTCTTCAGGAGGAAAGCGTCCCCCCTTGAAGCTGGAATGTTGCTTTCAAGAGCTATGCTGGCAATCGCAAGCGCTTTCGAGTTCAATGCAACCAGTCGTGAGTTGGGCAGTGCTGAAATGAAAGACCCAATCAGAATTTGCGTTCCGATGTTTTCTGAACTGCACCGAGTTTCTTGTTCCTGCCTTTAGGCAGAGACCACCGACGCCTGACTAGGACAAATTTCTATTATGCGCTTCATTCACACGGCAGACTGGCAGATCGGAAAGCCATTCAAGCAGTTCGGTGATCGGGAAAGTGTCCTTCGGCAGGCACGCCTGACTGCTATCGAGAACATCGGACGCCTGGCGATTAAAGCTGATGCGGTCAATGTCGTTGTGGCTGGCGATGTTTACGACGCGGAATCCCCCACACCTCGAACACTGCTTGAACCGCTTGAACGGATGCGTCAGTTCACCGGCGTCCAATGGCATTTGTTGCCAGGCAACCACGATCCCCATCGGCCTAAGGGTATCTGGGACCGCCTGCTTGAAAGCGGCGCGCCCGCCAATGTGCATCTCCACCTCAAGCCCGAAGCGGCTGAGTTCGGTCCCGAAGGTGTCCTTCTGCCAGCACCCCTGACACGTAAAACCGAGGGCGCCGACCTGACCGAGTGGATGGACCGCGCAGAGACGCCGCCTGGCGTCATACGGATCGGCGTCGCACATGGGTCAGTGGTAGGTTTTGGGACCGGAGGAGAGGCTACCAATCCGGTCAACCCAGGTCGTCCGGCGACGGCGCGCCTCGACTACCTTGCGCTTGGCGATTGGCACCGCACTATTCAGATCAGCCCGTCTGTCTGGTATTCGGGAACACCGGAGCCTGACCGCGCTGGCAGCCAAGAAGTCGGCCAAGCTCTACTTGTGGAAATTGCCGGACCAGGGGCGCCCGCAAAGGTCACGCCGCATGAGGTTGGCACCCTTCGGTGGGTCACTCTGGAGGATCATCTCAATGATGCTGCAGAACTCGAAGACTTCGAGACGCGGCTACGAAGCCTGCCGAATCTTTCGAACACGATTCTACGGCTTTGGTTGAAGGGCACCCTCCCTCTTGCGGGACGGGCTGAGCTTGACCGCAGGCTGCTTGGCGTCGGCGCAGCCATGTTCCATCTAGATCTGGACACGGCAGGGCTTTCGATCCGCCCAAGCGCCGCCGATCTCGAGCTGATCGATTTCGGCGGTGTACTGCGCCTTGCAGCGGATCGCCTGAAGGCGGCGGCTGAAGACGCTTCTATCGGGCCTGCTGAAAGGAAGCGGGCCGAAGATGCACTCGTGCAGCTTTTTGTGATGTCCGTCGGCAGGGAAGGGTAGCCCATGAAGTTCACAAGCATCGTTGTCGACGGCGTCGGAAAATTTGGGAGACGGACCGAGGTCACGGGCCTTGGTCCCGGGGTGAACATTCTTGCGGCCGGAAACGAAGCGGGAAAGTCGACGCTTTTCCGCGCGGTCCGCGCCTGCCTCTTTGAGCGCCACACCACCAAGAATGATAGTGTAAGGAACTTGTCGACAGACGGCTTGTCATTGCCGGTCACCGTCAAGCTAGACTTTGAGCATGATGCTCAAGCTTACACGGTCACCAAGTCCTTCGTGAAAAGCCCGGCAGCAAGTCTCATGCGCGCGGGCGTCGAAATCGCCCGCGGGCGTGAAGCTGATGAGATGCTGTGGGAACTGTTGGGCATCACACCCGGCAGCGGTCGGTCTGTGGATGAGTCGGCATTTGGTATTCTCTGGGTCGGGCAGGGGCAGTCGTTCAAGGCGCCCGAACCAACAGAGGCGGCAACGAACGTACTCAATTCAGCAATCCAATCCGAGGTCGGAAGCCTGGTCGGCGGCGAGCGCGCCCGCCAGGTGGTCGCATCCCTCAAGGATGAACTCTCAAAACTCGTAACCGATAAAGGAAAGCCGAAGGCCGGATCGCCGCTCGCTGATGCGATGAGTCGCCTCGAAGCGTTGCGACGTGATCTTGCGGAGGGCGACGTGCGGCTCTCGATCTTGGACACCCAGTTGGTTGAGCTTGGATCCAAACGTAGCGAGCGCGCACGTCTCGGTGACCCCGCTTTGATGAGTGAAATGGGTACGGAGCTCGACGCGGCGCAACGGAGCTTGAAGGAAGGGGAGGGTGCCGCAGCGCTCCTGGCACAGTTCGAGAGTGCAGAAAAAAGCAGCAAGGCTGCATTGGAACGAGTTGAGTCTCAACTCAGCTCTCTCTTGGAGAGGCGGGCTCGAATCGATCGGGACCGAGCACGTGACACAGAGTTGCGCGTCGCCCTAATACCGATCGACGCGCAGGAACAAGCTGCACGCGAACTCATCAGTGGCGCGCGGGCAAGCATTGCTCAGCTCGACGCTCGGGCACAAAAAGACGAGGCGGTGGAGCGCAGTCTGCAACAGCTTGCTGAGGTCGTTCTACGGGCGAACGGTCGGCCGGGGCTCCTGCTCCGGCGGGATGAACTTATCGAACTCTCCGAGCGTCTCGTCTTGAATGCTGCAGGCCTCGGGAACAATCGCGCAACCGCCGCCCAGCTTGCGTCTCTGAATGAGCTGGAGCAGGAGATCTCGGTCGTGACGGCCCGCCTTGAGGCGTCGGCCCCAGAAGTCGCAGTAGAGCTGGCGCCTAACGGCGTGGGCAAGGTATCGATCGGAGACGTACTGCTCTCCGCCGGTAGCGTGCAGGCTGCAATCGACCCCGTGACAATTCGTGTGGCCGATCTTGTCACGATCACGGTCACACCGCCTAAATCGGCAGGTAAGGCAGATCAGAAGAAGCGAGACGAGGCCAACAAGCGACTCTCGAAGTTGATCGAGGACGCGGGTGTCGGCAGTGCCAGTGAGCTGCGCGTGGCCCGTGCGCGCCGAGAAGCGCTGGAGGGCGAAGCTCTTGCTTTGCGCGCAGAGCTCAAGTTGTTTCAGATCACCGATCCGTCTCCTGCGCTGGCAATCAACAAGCTGAACACCGAGATTGCAGCTATCGATGCGTTGGTGACAGAAGCCTTGGCAAACATGGATGCTGATCGTCTTCCGTCTACAGAAGAAATATCCAGCAGAACTGAGGACCTGCGAAGCAACAGAGAGCTGGCGCGGCGCCGGCGACAAGGAATGGAGGGGTCAATCGACGCACAAAACACCGTCCTATCGCAGCTTGCTGATACGCGAGGCAGGACTGACGGAGCGCTAACAGAAATTCGAAATCGCCTCGAAGCCGACCTCGCCATCCTTCCGGATACAGGCCGTGATTCTCTGGTCGCGGCTGCCGAAGCGGCTGTCAGGACCGCCAGCGGAGACTACCAGCTGAAAGCGGCAGCCCTCGAGGAGCAGCGCCACAAGGCGCCATCGGCAGAAGAACTCGAGCGTCTGCAGAACCGGGTCACGCGGCTCCAGACCGCGCTTGAGAACCAAAAGACTCGGCTGGGATCCCTCGATAGGGAAATTGCTAATCTCGAAGGTCAGATTCAGAACGCCGGAGGAGATGGCCTTGGGGAAAAGATTGAAGAGCTTCGGCAGGCCCGCGAGCTTGCCGAGCGAGAGGTCACTAAACACAAAGAGCGCGTCGAGACGTTGACCCTGCTCAAGGAAACAATCGAGACTTGTTATACCGAACAGCGCGACCGACTAAACGCACCCCTGCGACGCCATCTCCAACCCCTCCTGAATGACGTGTTTCCGGCCGCTGAGCTCGAACTGGGTGACGGGTTCTCTATCGCCGGAATCAAGCGGAACGGTCCCGGTACGGAGAATTTCGACCGCTTGTCCGCCGGTACGCAGGAGCAGATTGCCGTGTTGGTCCGACTCGCGATGGGGGCGATGATATGCGATCGCGGACAACCGGTGCCGATCATTCTTGATGATGCATTGGTGTTTTCAGATGATGACCGGATCGAGCGAATGTTTGATGCTCTCAATCGCGCCGCAAGCAAGCAGCAGGTGATAGTCTTGACTTGCCGCCTGAGGGCGTTTTCGAAACTCGGAGGGCGGCAGCTTTCGATTGGCGTGTGACGGGACTGTGCGGGATCACGCTCATTTTTGCAGAACTTCAGGGCTAGGGCGTCAATCTTTCGCGGCAAGCGTTCTGGTAGTGCTGTGTCAAACCAACATGTCGATCTAGACAAGCGATTGCTGTCGATCTTCTCCGCGTTTTGCCGTCCTCCTGGTGCGGGCTGTTTCGGCGTGCCCACCCAGCGCGAGACGGCGTTCCTCAACTCTGTGAAGTGGACCGCCCTTAAGGTTTGAGAGGACAGCAGTCAGTTTAGCGAAGTAGAGGCGTGGGGTCTCCCCCACGCCTCCGATGTCGCTTAGCGAAGGAGGAGCAGGAGTACGAACGCGAGGCGCGCGACGACTGCTTTATCCACCTTCAGCGAAACCGTGAACCGAAGGTCCATGATGGTTCCTCCGGGCCGTGACTAGCCACAGACCCAAAAGGGTTGTGTCTCGTACCCCACGTTGCGGTAATAGCGCCGCTCGTGGGTCTATCGCCCCCATTACGCCGATCGCGATTCGGCCCGCCGGGCACCGTGTCACATCCGCTGTTCCGCGCGCTTCCCGGGGGCGAACCGGGATCGGGTGGGTCGTATGAGGACTCCCGAGTTTTTGAGCCGGTCTGGCTCCTGCCTTATTCGCGGTCTTGGCGGCACGATGTTCTTTGTCGGACCAAGGTAAGCTCGGCAGTGAGGCCGAGGGCTTGATTCGACCTCCACATTCTCTGCGCAACCTCCGAGCGTGTCTACGTCTCCGGCTGCTTTTTGGCTCGAGACGAGTGCTTGGCTGCGGAATAGATGTTGAAGCCGAACACATGAACTGTCACCCGGCGCCCAGGATCCTCTTCACTCCGCATCAGCATCCGCCATTCGCCCTGCTCCGAGCAAGGCAGCTCCTTGATGAAGAGGCGGTGTTCTCGAAGCGCGAGCGGCAGCTTTTGAAGAGCTGCCGAGAAGTCCTGCACTTTTGTGTTGAAGATGATCAGTGCAGCCTTGCTGTCACGCCACGTCAAATATCCGAGTAGTTGGTCAACAGCCTCAGATAGCTCTTTCGACCCTTTCCAGATTTTACATTCTCCGACAAAAGCAGAGCGCGATTCCTCCTCAATCGAGATGTCAGTTTTGCCTTTGCGCCGGAACGCCTCCCCGTTGGCTTGGCCCTTAAAGTGTCCGTTCAGCTGCGCCAGCATAATGTCACGCAGACCCTCTTCGTCATGCATTGCGAAAGTTTCAGGCGCGCGCTCAAAGGTCCTTCCCTGATGGCGAATGAGCCGGAGAATGTGCTCAAAAGTCTCGCCAGGTATTCCCGGCTCAGGCTTTAGTCCTGTCTTTGGCGGTACAGGCAGATTGGGCGTCGGACGAACCACAACTTTTACAGGTGTCAGGGAAGGGGCGTCAGCCTTAGGTGCTATCGGGATGTCCAAAAGCTGAGCTAAATCTTGATGCTTCGCGAGCCGTTCCCTCCGATGGACAACGGCTCGTTTCGCTATAGCACCAAGGCTGGCGTTGTAGCTGGCAACGTCATTGCCGGACCACGACACGTACTCTTCAATCAGCTTTTTCTCGCGTTCGAGTGCATTCTTGAAGGTCACAGGTTCAGCGTCATACGGTTGGGCGATCCTGATTACTACATTGCCCGATTCTATTCTCGAGGTTGGTGCCATCGAAGATCGTGTGCTTGGCGTGCAGTCAAAGAGCCACTCATCTCCTTCGAAGGGAATTCGAACGACGAACTCTGTGCCAGGGATGAAGTGCGGTCCGCCTCTTCCAGTGCCGTAGCGCCTTGAATCACCCGACACATCGACTTTGGTCTCTCCTTGCTCACCGCTTGCTGCCTGCGCATGGAGAACAAGAGGATTGACCCTCATTTTCGCTTCAGCAAATGCGACCAACTCTTCGTCGGACGAAACTCTGAATTGTGGTTCAGATATCTGATCAATGAGCACCGGTAGCTTCAGCCGACGCGATTCCAGCTGGTCGTAGAGGTCCTGCTTGCTGAAAAGGTGTGGGTTCCTCATGCTTGTAATCTAGACGATTCTTGACAAACTGCATCACTCAGCTGGTGCGATCCGGTGATAAACCATCATACGTTTCGCGTGACCTTGGCCCATTCCCGGCCCCCGGTTTCCCTGCTTCTCGCCCTGTTGCAATTGAAGAGGGTGATCCCGTACTTCTGCAGGCTGGAGCGACAGGTTCCTGATCTCAAAAGAGCGATTGTTGGAGGTCTTCTCCGCGGTTTGCCTTTTTCCGGGTCGGTGCCGTTTTGGTGACACAGCTTGCCTGCTTTTGCAGAGGCGGTGCGGGAGCCGGAAGGCGCGAACGCGGTATGGCCTTTGAGCTATGCGAAGCGGGCGGTGGGGGAAACTGGCGCGCCACTAAAGTACTAGATGCTTTGCGAGATTCGATGAAAGCGAGAAGGTCGGCGTAGCGGTATCGTACAGCCTTGCCGAGCTTGAAGAAGGCGAGGCCTGGCTGAGATCCATCTTCTCGCCAGGCAGCCAATGTGCAGGGCTGCAAGCCAAGCAGGGAGGCGGCGTCCTGCGTGCTCAGCATCTGGTTGGGATCGTTTGTGGCATTGGTCATGGGCGTCATCCATGGGCTTGTTAGTTCTGTAGTATGCACGGGGTGCAGTCAGGCGGAATCGATCTCCCCTGCGGCGCGCAAATGCCGAAGGTCGCCCGCGACCTTGTTTCGGCTCTCGGTCGCAGAGCTGGTATTCTAGCAAGCACCTCACGCAAACCGAGAACCAGGGCAGGCTCGATCGGCAAACTGGAAAGCAGAAAGCCCCCTATGCTGCCACGCCTCACAGCCCTTGGATTCGACGTCCTCGCGCTGCAGCATGCAGAGGCGATACTAAATGCCGACATGCCAGCCGCCCTGACAGACCTCGAGACCGTGCTCTCAGGATTGGAAATTCCAATTGAAGAGATCATCATGGGAGGGGAGGCTCCATCAACCCAACGGATGCGCTCGTGGCTCGAGGCTGCCCGCTGGACCTGATCGCCGTTCGCATTCCATTCGGTTAGCGCGCAACTTGATGTTCATCTCGTTAGCGCCCAAGCTTTCTTGTCTTGGTAACAACGATCGAGTGCAAGGCAGCCAGCCGGAAGGTTAGCCGACGCCGCTGGTCCAGAAGCCGAATTGCTTGAACTGGGCGCTCTGCCACCAGTTCGCGCCCAAGAACCCGTAGGTAAAGTTTCTGCCGCCAGCGTTACTTTGTAGAGGCTGCGTCACCCTTCCTCCCGAGCGCTTGGCTGCATGCTCGCCATTCTCTGGCGCGATGATCTGGATATGGCCGGGCCTCTCCATGTCGGTCCGCTGCGCGCAGATGATCGCCATCCGGCCGGAATTTGCGTGCGTCTGCAGCGTGTCGGTGTCGAACACCCTGGTCCAACCAAAGTCCGCTCCATATTCGAGGAGCCAATTGAATATGTAGTTCGCACGCATCTCCTCGACTGTTTCACCGTACCTTGCGGTAACCGTTTTGCCTGCCAGAAGATCGGTGATCGCTTTCGACTTCCACCAAACTCGCGGAATGTAAGTGCCGACCGTGTCACAGACGTCATACACATACACATTGCAGAACGTCTTGCCGCCACCGCCTTGCCAGCGCAGGTAAGAGGCCTTCCCGACATCGAGCCAGTCAATGATGCGGAGGATGCCGGCGGCTTTTCCAGCAGTATGTGTCGACGGCTTCCCAGGCTTTCCTGCCTCGCCGATCGAGTATGCTCTTGTTCCGGTCACGGAACGCCGTTCACTGGTCCTGGGTCCCAGATCAGCGATCGGTAGCTTGCCCCCGGTCGTTTGTGTTGCCGGGAAGGCAGTACTGACCGGGCCGAGATAAGCGCTGTTGAGGTGGCCTCGGAGCTGCGTTCCGGCGACGATGACGTCGACCTCAAACCAGCCGCTCAGGCTGCTGTTCGCGATCTTGTCCACGCCAGTCCCCTGGGGCAGGGCGGCTAGGACATTCTTCTTGGTCGGATCAGGTGCAGATCTCAGATTGAGATGAAGCGCTGTGACGACATGCGTTGGCATTGATACCTCCCGGTTACGACTGCGCTCTCGTCCATGAGTGGCAGCAACTTTTAAGCTAGCCAGATTGTCGTTGGCAACGAACCATTCCGCGAAGCGTTCGCCGACGTAGAAAGCAGGTTCGCCGCTTTCAGAGATAGATGCAGTCGGCGCGAAGCTTCGGCTCTGAATAGCCGACTACTCAACTAAATTTTAGTACTGGCATTGACTTGCGACGCTAGTACGAACTCTATTCGGCGCAAGATTGAATGTCGATGGTTGGTTTGATCTGAAATCCGGGTGGTTGAGTGTCGATTCTTAAGTTGTTGGAGCAAGACGTCGTTGGTCAAGTCGTGCTCGCGAATCTATGGGGCGCTCTGAAAGAGGGCTTGGTGCCACTCGCCTTGGTTCACAGCTTCCTCGACGCGCATAATGGAACGGCGCCCAGCAAGTCCCCAGTAAGTCGTGCTCATGCAGAGAACATTGTTTTTGGAAATCCAAAGGACTTCCAGATGCAAGGGCCGGCGTCCTCTCCCCAAGCGGGCGCAAGGTACTTGAATATCCAACCTCTGACGCGTTGGCATAAGACGCTTGCCGATCTCTACGACGCGACGAGGTCTCGCACGACAGCAAGTGACGAAGAGCGGTTCAAGGATGCTGTAGACATTCGAGTGGCCTTCCCGAACCAACCCGCAGGGCGATCCGACCGGTTGCTTTGGCTTGCATTGCTTGATGATCAGTTGCAGGATGAGCTTTTGAGCATCGTTCCCAGAGTGGCGGACGGGTTGATTGTTCGTGAGCCAACAGCCTCGAACGCTCTCGCGCTTCTGTTTAAACGTTTTGGTGTTCGTTTCGAACGCAGGACGCCCTATATTTTGAGCTGCTTCGAGAACTCGTCTGTAGACAAATCAAAGCGCTCAATCCAACTGTTCCGCCCTACAGTTTTCGACGGTGTGGATGGTGATTATTTTAAGCAGCTACACCTGTCCGGCGGCCCGGCCACTCACGGGTCGACCGCCGACCTACGCAGCATCCCAAATGCGATTTCAGACGGGGTCAAGGAAGTTGTAACTCTGCCTCCGCCTCTAGCCAGAATCATTTGGCAGGCTGTTGTTTACTCGCCGGATGAGCCAGATTCGAGCAATCCCTCGGATTTCGCGGCTGCATTGAGCGCCAAAATGGCGCCTAGATTAAATTGGTCGCGGTCAGCCTCGGAGATTACAGGAATGCTGCACCCATGACGATACAAGGCAGAGATCTTCGGAGTGCGCTTAGCGGCGATGGGCGCGATTGGCTGCTTCAAGGTCTGTATGATTTCCATTTCGGTTCCGCTTTCTCGGACCGTAAGTATGCGCTGTATCCCTTGGAGTTGGACGATCAGGACTATGCTGCGGACCAGATTGTGCGGAAAATTCGGGACGCGGACCCGGCGCTCATTCCGGCCCTGCTACGTGCCAATGATCAGGCCCTCGCAACATGGACGGCCGAGCACGAAATTGAAATCCAGAGTAGTTTGTTGGGGATAGCAAGCAAGATCGGGAGCAGGCAACTTCGGGGTGTGATGCGGTACTTGATGGCACCTGAAGTGCAACGAGCACTCCCTGAATTGAAGAAGCCGCAGCTGTTTTCGGCTTTGTCAGAGGCATTGATCGGGAATTCCGATTTCAGCGTTGGCACTTCACTGTTCGACGAGTTTATCCATAGTGGAGCAACTCAGCGAGCTTTTTCGAATGAAGACTTAGCCGCGATCTTGACACGATTGATCGTGACGGCGCCTTACGAGTGGCGGCGCGTCTTGCTTCCCTTTGCAGATAAGCTCGTTGACGGCCCTAAGGTGGGGTCTCCGTTTTCTAAGATCTTCTTTGCGTGGGTCGATGCAATTCCGATAAAAGTTATAAAGGACCTGCTCGATCAAGGAGGCGAAGACGAGTTTCATCCGTCGACGGAAGGTTTCATGGTTGAATGGCTCTTTGTGTCGACGGACCCAGCTTCTCTCGATGTGCCGCCGCTGAAGGTGATCAGGTCAACAGGAAACCGCTACACGGTATGGCCTGGACGTAGTTCGGAAGTTGATCAAATTCTATTATCAAACCCTACTCACAGAACCGCGCTCGTGTTCGAGCGGATTATCGGCAAGCCGGCGTCCGGCGCCTCTGAAACCAGTGTCCGGCCAGGTCTGGCTAGCAACGAGAACATTCGGCCCGGCTCGACCAACAACGAACAAGTGTCGATACCTTATCTGATAGACTCGAAGTTGGCGGGGGGCTCAGATTGACGGATTCAGACGCCAATGCTCGAGAGTATGTAGCAGTCTACCTTGCCGCCAACCTGGCGATGAGAAAGGCAATCAAACAAAACGAGCGCGACTTTGATGCGGCAGTCAGCAACAATTTCACGTTAGTCTACTTTGCAGATAGTAACGTCGTTCAATGGTACCTGAGGCCTGTTGAGGATCAGGATCTGACGCTCTTTACGGGACGCAATCAGGATCGGGCACTTGAGGTGCTTTCGGGTTTGGTCACAGCAGATTGGATTTTCTCAGGCGGCTTACCGGGTGCGCGAGGGGAGCCACTCTTGCTCACGCCGTCTCATGCAGAAGAATTAAACAGGTCGATGCATGACAACTACCGCAAGTTAAGTGAAAGCCGTGTTCCTCCGGACAGTACACGGATCGGCCAATTCACCGGCGACTTCAGAGAGAAGATTGCCGCTTTCTCTGCTGCTAAAAAGCCGAGCGAAGCACAGTTCAATGGCCTCTTCACCAGCTTTTCTGACCTCGTTCAGAACGAGCAACGAGCTGAACTGGCGTTTTACGCCGGGCGTGTTCGCAGGCTTCTGGAAAATGACCTTGTCCGGCAGGTCGCCTACTATGGTGATTTCGGAATCAAGGATGCTGAGAGCATTCTGGCAAGGGACAGCGAGAAATGGCGAGAACATCTATTGGAAGCAGGCAAGGATCCTAAAAATGATCGCAACCTCGAACATGATGTCAAGTCGCTGAGCTTATTGTCTTACCTAAACGAAGATGCTCTTAGTGAAGGCCGGAAGATTCGATATCTGTTGATCTCGTCCGACTACTCAGTTCATTCGGCTGTCGATGCTTGGCGCAGCAAAACAGGCTTCAATGGCATTCCGCAGTTCGACTTCATGCGTCATCCACGGCAGTTCACTCCGATCCTAAACTTCAATTCGATGCGTGGGTCTGCAGTGGATGCTCAAGGGCTCGGCTTCTTTGACAACATAAAGCAGCTCGTAAGCGATATCAGCTTCTCGTTTTCCGGTGACCGGATTTCGGTGCAATCCAACCAGCATTTTCCTGAGAAAACGCGTGTCGAACTACAGAGAATATTAGATCGGGAAACCACAGATACATTCAAGAAAGACGTCGTCCGGCTTTCGAAGGAATGGCGGCTGGCCATGAAGAGTGCGCTTCTCCTCAATTCAGCGGCCGTGGTCAGGGTAGCGGACGAAAAACTCTGGGAGACGATCCAGCCATTGACGGAAGCTGGCCTCGAAGATCAGCTGAGTCGCTACTTCGACAAGAGTATCGAAAAGCTGGCCAGCCAGCACATTATGTTTGCTTCGGGCCAGCAGATCTTGGCCCATTTGAGGGAGCTTAAAAGGAATCTAGTACTCGAACGCGACCAATCTTTGACAAGATACAACCGAAGTCCCTCGCTTGTTCTCCTGGCCCTCCCGCAGGCTCTTAGGAGGTTCGGTCGAGACCATGACTGGCCGGAATTCGATACACTCTCAGAGTTTGTCGACAGGCTGGTCGCGTCCAAGGACCTTCAAACATTGGAAGCCATCGAGCTAGTGGTTCCGAAGCTGGGGCCAGAAGACGCTTGCGATCTAGCCGCGCTGCTGGCCTTCAGGTTCGGCGATTGGTCCCAAGCTGCCTATCTTGCTGAGCGCCGCATGCTGGACGCAAGCAATTCGCATGATGAATACCAATATCTATCGATTGTCGCAGAACGATTCCAAGGACCTTCCCTCGACAGGTTGCAGCGGAATAGATCAATGATACGTCGCCAGGTGATGAGGTGGAGGCGTGAAAGCAGTCCGTTTGTGGAGGCTAGAGCCCTTGCTGAGCTAGCAGCTCAAGAGCTTTTCTTTGCTTTTGACCAGGCACTTCCCGGGTCCAAGTCTCGCCGTGTTCCTGACCACTATATTGCTGCGCTGGTTTCGAGTGCGAAAGGAGCCTTGCTGTACTCTGAAAGCATCGCTTTCTCATCTTCGAAACTGCTTGCGCCACCCGCATTGATAGACCGCTTGAAGCATCACATTGTAACCAACCTGATCTCAGTTGATCTGTTCGAGCGCCTTGCGCCCCTCGGCCCTGGCTTCAGCTCAATCGTCCAGTCGGATGATGCGTTCTCAAGAAGGTTGGTAGACCAGTATGAAAAGCTGGACAAAGCTAACTCTCTCAAGTCTGAGCCTCGGTTTCGGCTCGGCGAGTTCTACGCTCTCTGTCTCAGAAAGCTATTGGGAGATAGACACTGGTCGAACGCGAACGCCACTCGCCTAAAGGCACTGCGTCGCGACTTCGAGCTAGCCTCAGAACGGTTTCTGTCTATGGATCGACGTGAAGTCGAATGGCTGGAAGAAAAACTCGCGTTGTGAGCATTGCGGTCTCACGCCGTCAAAGTCACGAATCCAAACGAGCGGATCACTATTCGTCTGTACGACAAGCTCGGACGCAAAATTTCGCAAGCCGCTCAGGACAAGTTTGCTGTGACCCCGTCATAGTTCATTGCCTCGGCGTGGCGATACAACGAACGGGTCGCTGAAGGCCAATGGCTCTTTGTCCTTCGAAAGCAAAGCAAGTCACCAGAGCCCTTCGTATTCGATCAAAATGTTGATCGTCACTTCATCGAACTCCGGTCCCTCCAATCGAAGCGGCACGGTCGGAAGGGGGAATCCGAAAACCAAAGCTTCGGCATTGGTTACATCATCGAAATTGAGGGCGTTCTCGAACCGAAGAGGGACCTGAGGGTCTCAAGTCAAAGGATTGCCGGCAATCTGAGTATTGTCAGCCGATCGTTCCGGAAGTTGTGCCATTGTTCGTGACCGGAACGTTGTGCCCATTTTTGCGGATACAGTACCCCGCCGCGCCGCCTGTGCCACCGGGCGCCGGAGGGCTGAACCAGCCCTGGCCGTTGGAACCGGCCGCCCCATAGGTGCCGCCTGCGCCGCCATTGCCGCCGTCATTCCCACCTGAACCACTAGCTCCACCGGAAGACGTCGTGCCATTGCCGCCATTGCCGGCGCCGCTGTCACCCGCTCCGCCCGGGCCATTCGGCGCGCCGCCCCCGCCGCCGCCTCCTGGGCGGTACTGGGGTTCTGGGTCGCCTTCATAAACGCTGGAGGCGCCGCCGCCTCCGCCCCCGCCGCCTCTGACTTCAGCGCCGCTCTGGATGGTGATTGTGATCGGGTGCCGGCAGTAAACGGCGTCTCCGCCCGCGCCGCCATTCTCGGGCACCCCACCCGCACCGCCAGCGCCGCCGCCGCCGCGAACGATGCCCCCGGTTTTAACGACAAGCGCCAGAGCAATTGAATAGGGTGAGCCGGGCCAGGTTCCGGTATCCACCGCAATACTGCCGGCCCCGCCGGTCACGGTCACGCCGTTGCCGATTTCAAACACGATGTTGGCATTGGAGGCGCCGTTGAAGCCGGCCGCATTTGCGAGCGAACGCAGGTTGACCGGACCCGAACCGGTGATCTGAATGGTCTGATTGAAAGATGCCTGATTTACTGTGACCGTCGCCTGCGAAGTTGCCTGTCCGCCAAATGGGCCGTTGACCGTCAACGTGTAGGTGGTGGTAACAGTGGGGCTCACGGTACGCGTCCCGCCCGCGATAGGGGTCACGCTCCCCACGCCGTTGTTGATCGAGCCCGACGCCGCATTGGAGCTGGTCCAGGTCAATGTGGCGGACTGACCAGCCGAGATCGTCGCGGGACTTGCCGACAAGGTGCAAGTCGGTGGCGGTACGACCGTTACGGTGGCCTGCGCAGTAGCTGGGCCGGACGGCCCCTGCGCCGTGATCGTGTAGGTCGTGGTCGATGTCGGCGCAACGCTTGCAGATCCACCAGATGTCGGTGTCACGGTGCCCACGCCGGGACTGATCGCTGCGCTGGACGCGAAGGCAGTTGTCCAGTTGAGGGAAGCGGACTGCCCCTGAACAACGGTAGCGGGGCTGGCGGCGAGCGTTGCCTGAACGGGACTGGCCGTGGACTGGACGACAGATGTGCGGTTTCCTGCGGCATCGTAGTTGTAGGTGACAACCGAGCCGTTGCTATAGGTGACGGACTTCAGCCTGCCGAGTGCGTCGTAAGTGTAGTCCAGACTTTGAGCATTCGCGATGCTCCGTGAGCTGATTAAAGATGCAGAGCACGATGTCGCCAGAAGCTGTGCAAGGAAGCTTCGTCTGCCGATCATCTAAAAGTCTCCCGCAAGTGAAAACTGATCCTGAGCTCGCTCGATAGTTGACTTCATCAGAAACAGGCAATTAGTGTTCGTGTCAAGGTTGATGCGATCTGAAGGGCGCCGTTCCGAGCGGCCGCCATAGTCGTGATCTCCGTTGATAGGTTTTTCCGCCCCTTTGTTCAAAGGGTTCGTTCAGGTACGCATTGATTTTGGCATGATTTGTGCCCTTTCTTCGGGCAACGAATGCTGCACTGCGGCTTGCCTCAGCTTTCGGACGTCAGTCAAAAAGTCCGGATACGGAGCGAAGCTTTGCGATTTCTAACTTTCGGTTGATCATCTTTGGATTGTATGGCTTCTTGAGTTGGTGGAGGTTTGTTTCGGTGCTGTTTAAGTTCTCGATGGCGGACGTTCAGGTGCGTATGGGTTCTGATTCAGTGAGATCGGGCAGCGCGTTAGTGCGGGCTGAGCGGCCGGCAGGGCGGTCCCCCGGCGTGATCGCATTATTTTGGAAATCAGCCGGCGCGGTTTGTCCTGATTGCGGAGGGAGGGTCGTGCATCATCCCACCTCGGCAGTCGGTTTCCCTTTTTTCAAAGGCGGTAACTCCAGAAGTTCTGGGCGTCGACAGACGTCTGTTGATTCGTTGAGCCAGGTTCAGTTCGATAGGAAAGCTGGAATGTTTCTCAGAATTGTAATGCTCAGCCTTGCGTTGGCCGTTTGGCTTCAGGCGCAGTTTGTCATGGCGGCCCCGCCGCCGCCTGGACAGACCTCGGTGCCGGCAATCCGAACCGCATCGGGGACGCTGGTTTCTCCGGGCACAGCGGTGGCGACATATAACCTGACCAGCCCTGTGCTTTCTGAACCGGTCAATCCGATCCTCGTGTCACTCGCGAAGCGCCTCGATAACAATCCGGACCGGATCTTCGAATTTGTCCACAACAAGATCGAGTATGTACCGATCTTCGGCGTGACCAAGGGTGGCTTGGGCGCCTATCTCAATCAGGCCGGGACCGCTTTCGACCAGGCAGAGTTGATGCGAGACTTGCTGCGCGCGGCGAGCGTGCCTGTCCGGTTGCGTCTGGGCGAAGTCACGCTCAATGCAGCCGACGCGGCCAGCTTGTTCGGCACGAGCAATGCCGTCGCTGTTTCCAGCATTCTTGCAGATGGCGGAATTCCCGGCGCCGTTGCTGGGTCGCCCGCGGTCACAAGCGTTACCTTCCTGCACCTGTGGGTCGAAGCTCAGATCGCAGGTGTGTGGGTAGCGTTTGACCCGGCGCTCAAGTCGCACACTGTCTTTGCCGGGGATAACTTGCTGGCAGCGTCCGGGGTGACATCCTCTGGCATTTCCAGTGTTACGTTTGCCGGCGCGACGCAGGCGAC
>VYLT01000144.1_pt1 | contig 17336 bp, 15 predicted proteins | sample 5114261 | NCBI WGS metagenome assembly VYLT01 (sample SAMN12291815, study PRJNA351875) | freshwater metagenome | isolation source: freshwater lake | place: USA: Michigan, Little Long Lake | collected 2011-07-12 | reverse complement strand
AGGCGAACTTCGGGGACAAGTCCAAAGGCTACACCTTCCCCCTCACTCCATCGATTCAAAGTTTTCCACGCTTGGCTTTGTCGTGGGGCGCACGATCACTCGACCTGCTCGCACTTCGACGCATTTCACATATTCGCCGGCGTTGACGATCATTCCTTCGGTTAGGCAATCGACCCGTTTGCCGTCGAACTCGACGATACCGGACGGTCGAAGGGGCGAGACCGCTTTGCCGATCTTCCCGCGAAGGTTTTCGAGGGCAGCATTGGCGGGCATGTTGGCAACGGTAATATCTTCATCGGGATTGGGTGCGACGGCCCGTGCGAATGGCGAATACGGGTAGAGGTAGAAGACTAGGGCACCCATTGCAGGGAGACCGATCAGTAATGCCAGTAGGGTCATCAGAGCGTTTTCCCAAGAACCGTAGGTGAACATCAACCCGACGCCGACCAGTTCTAAACACGCACCGATAGCGATGAGAATTCCGCCGGTTGGGAAGAAAAGTTCCGAAAGCCCCAGTAGGATACCGGAAGCGATCAAGGCATAGGCGATAGTCAATGCGGTCTGTGGATCCATGAGAGTATTTTAGACCTTTTTCACGACAATGCGAGTCCCTTCCACTTCAACAACTTGGATCGGTGTGCCGACTTCGATAAATTCACCGCCAGTCACCACATCCACATAGCGTTCGCCAAAGAGAGCCGTTCCTGATGGGCGTAACACCGACGATGCCGTTCCGACAAGGCCCAAGAGAGCAATAGCAGCATCGACCCCCGGTAAGGGTGAAGATTCGTCGGCTTGGGCTTCGCGGTCTTCGGGTGGTGCTAACATCAGACGATTGGCATAAGGCATACTCGGTAGGAATCGCCCGACAAGGAACGCCAGTAACGTCGCCCCTACCAGCAGAGAGCCGTAGAGCATCAGTTTCCAGCCTAAGCCCCACCAATCTTCGGAGCTTTCGGGGAGTTTATCGACACCTGCGAGGGTGAGGCCCGCCAGTATCAACAGAATCCCGCTGACACCCGTGACGCCGAAACCGGGCAGCACGAATATCTCGATACCGAGAAGGGCTATTCCAAGCATGAAGAGCATGATTGCAAGGTAAATTAACTCGCCACCGAGTTTGGTTTGGGCCCAGAAGAACAGGATAAAGCAAATCGCCGAGATCACTCCGGGAATCACCAATCCGGGTGCTTTGAGTTCGAGAATCAACCCGCCAATACCGAGAAGAATCAGGAAAATCGAAACGTCGGTGCGACGTAAGAACGCAGCGAAGTGATCGAGAATCGACGGTTCCGAGTCACGCACTTCTTTAGGATCGGCCCCAAAGAGTTGGTACACTTCGTTGGCGTCGTTGTTCTGGATCGTTCGTGCAAGATTCAGCGTTTTCATCTGCTTGGCGGTGAGCTTTCCATATTGGCCCGCCGGTTTGATGGTCATTTCGCGTTGCCAATCCCCTTTATTGGGAAGGGTATCGAGTTCCGGTTTGCTCAGAATTCGGCGTTCGTTGGTTTTGACATTCACGGCCCGCACGATTTCCAACTTCGGGTCAAAGAAACCTTCGACCAGTTTGGGTGGAATGCCTCGGCTGTTGGCGAGATTGACTAGATTCTTGGAAATGATAACTGGATCGTAAATCCCGCCACTTCCTTTCGGAGCGCGTTCGATGTAGTTCTTGAAATCGCCGAGGGTTGCCTGAGCATCGATGTCGGCCCCTTCAAACATCACGATTTCGGAACAGGCAAAGGCAATAAAGCACGCGAGGTCGGGAGCTTGACTAGAGATATAAGCCACAGTGAAGATCGGGCGTTTTTCATCCTTGCGAGATTCTTCGATGAGGTTGGCGATACGTTGGGCCGCTTCGGGATTTCCGCCGCCGGTCGTTTCGATCAAAAAGAAAATGGTGTTCTCTTTTCGGGCACGCGACATTTCCATCTGCCGTTTGATTTTCTCGGCGAGGGGAATATCGATAATCCCTTCGACCTTGATTCGACACGCCTTGATTGCTTCCGCACCGGTCGGACCGCCGGTAAGTGCGGATGGTGCAAGGCGATACCATTCGACAAGGTCTTCACGTTTTTCTTGTTGAAGTTGTGCGATGCCAAACTTACGGGCATCTTCGACGTTATAGAATTCAAGGCCAGCGGGTCGCGGAATGGGGTCTTTGCGAACGACCCGTACTGCATCGTAGGTAGGGTCTTTGGTTTCAACTTTACGAAGGTCAACGTAAATCGGCGTCCCGTTAAGGGTTGCCTGAACGAGTTTGACATCGCGGTCGAACATACGGGCGACTGCCCCTGCACGGGGTAACCCTGCAAGCTCTAAGTAGTGGGCAACTTCGTGTTTTTCGATTGTACGGTCTTTGGTCGCCACTTCGCCGAGACGGGCATCGGACGACATCACCACATCGTCACACGCCAACACCGGAAGGACCGAATGACGGATTGTTTTCCCATGCAAAAAGGCAACGGTCTTTACACCATTTTGAGCAAGCGTGCGAATATACTTCGCAAGGTCCGCACAAGGGCCGTACTCATCAGTCGCACTATCTCGCCCTTCGGGATTGAAGTCGAAGACCACGACTTTGAGGTTACGCCCCGGAGCTAAACGTGCTTTATCAACGACGTTTTTAATGGGTGCAAGCGTGCTAATCGGATTAGGAACGTTGACAAATAAACCGTCAAGCCCAGCCTCTTTGGGAGCTTGAGCCAACAGCGAAATCGGGCTAAACAAAAGGGCTGCTAGGGCGAACAAGATAGCCCCACAGCGAACAGGCATCATGCGAATCTACCCCCGAAAAGGATGGCCTAGCAAGTTGATAGAGAGGGTTCCAACAATGTCTATTATAGACGAGGGGGGAAGAAATAACACTGGCGAAATTTGGGAAGTGGGGAAACGGGGGACAGGTAAGGGGTTCGGGGATCGGACTAAAGGTGTCGTTTATCGTGAACTCCGGTCGCTAACGCTCCCGGCTCGCTGAGTCTTCTGGTATCGGTTATCTTTGGGAAAAAACCGTAAACTCAGCGAGCCGGGAGCGTTAGCGACCGGAGTTCCGAGAATTTACGAGCTTTCCAGAAAACTACCCGAATCCGTTGCCACACTCGGGAAACGGTGGGTGTGTTAACGGATTTGGGTAGGGGGTAAACGAAAATCGAGGAAGGCAGAAGGCTACTCACTTGTTAGACGCCCGTCTGCTCCGGTAACGGTTTCGCGTGGTCTGGCAGCTGGCTCGAATAACATTCGTGGGCCGAGTTCTTCCTCGTCCCAATCTGGAACCGCAAGGATTTCCGCAGCAACATTCTCCACAAACCCCCGAAACGAATCTGCAACACGAACTACCCTTCCATCTTCTAACCAACGATAGACGGCATATTCGGAAGAGTTAGAACTGCATATTTCCGTCATATCCCAACCGTAGCAATCCTTGTACCGCGAACAAAAGTAACTCAACCGACGAAGACGATCTCGATCTACTTCTGGACTGGACGCGATCCAATGCTCGCGGGGTTGCATGTTCTGCTGCATCCGCTGAAGATCCCAAAACAAAGACCCGTCGTAGCCCGGTGCTGCAATATCCAAATCCTTCAAAAGTCTTCCCGGCCCAAAAACAAGAATATAGTCGCGGTAACTTTGCGGAAGTCGAAAGCCTGCTTCGGCCTCGAATTGATCCAATTGAGCAACGGTCGGTTTGGTAACCGGCACGCCATAAAAGGGTTCGATCACAAGCGAGTCGTAAAACTGTTGCCAATCAGTAATTTCCATTGTTTGGGTCTCCAATCCTAAACTACGCCTCTCCCTCTCCCTCTGCAAGTAGCTTCTTCAAGTCAAGGGGTTCTGTGACCATTCGTAATTCCCCGTCGATGGTTCGGGGCCATTCGGATTGGGGGCGGTCCCAATAGAGTTCGACGCCGTTTTGGTCGGGGTCGCGTAGATACAGGGCCTCACTGACTCCGTGATCGCTTGCACCATCGAGTTGAATACCTTTTTCCAACAGGCGACGCAATATAGTAGCAAGTGCAGCACGGGTTGGGTAGAGTATCGCAAGGTGGTAGAGACCCGTTGTGCCTACCGGTGGGGGCGATCCGCCACGACTTTCCCAAGTGTTGAGGCCGATGTGGTGATGATACCCACCTGCAGAGACGAATGCCCCGCCCCGTCCGTATCGCTGGGTAAGATCGAAGCCAAGCACTCCGCAATAGAATTCGAGGGCACGTTCGAGGTCGGCAACCTTCAGATGCACATGACCAATCGAAACACGAGGATCAACCGTAAATTCTGCCATAAAACCCCCTCAAACTGATGGTTGTGTCGATGTATGTTTGAGTGTTACTGCCCTTGATCGGATTCAGGTTGGGTGGAGGGGGTGCGTTTGCGGAAGAGGCGTTTGTAAATGAAGTTCGTTGTCACCCCCAGAACAACGGGGCCGAGGAATGCGCCTGCTCCCATACTGCCGAAAACGAGGAGTTGCCGTTTTTTGTGTTCGCCGATTTGCAGACCAATGACCTCACCAATTATTATCCCCACGATACTCCCTCCCAAAAATCCACCAAACAACCCGAAAAGAATTGCACAACCGACGACTTTTTCACGTCGTTCGTCCTTTGGCTTTTGGAGGAGCGGTTTTCGCAACGGGAGTGACCGACCGATCAAGGCACCGAGAAACCCGCCACAGAGAATGGCGGTCAAAAAGACTTCGGGCCGGTTGCCATCGCCAAACACCTCGCCGACATGCAGAAGCACCCCCGCGAAGAAGCCGAGAAAGACCCCAATCACACCGCCAAGAAGAGATGCCTGCAACCGTGCCGATTGTTGTTGCAGTGGCTTGGTTCCCGACGGGGCTGCGATAGGATTGCCTGCTTCCCCTGCAAGTGCTTTCAGAAAAACCGCTCGCAAGGATACGGCATCTGTCACCAGTCGCGCTCGCCGTTTTGGGCCGAGGGCATCCGACGCCACCCAACAGACAAGGTATCCGCCGTGACTTTGAACGCTCCAATCGGGGCGAGCTAAAATCGTTTGCATCACTTTGAGGGGAAAAACTTTACGCACAGCATTTTCATCGATGTCTACCGTGCCTGCGATCATCGTTTCTGCGGAGACTGCTGTTAGCCGATACGTCTTGACGAATTGGCCAAGCACTTCCCGTTCATCGAGCGTATCGAGTGAGTTGATATCGAACGTTAAACCCAACGCTCCCGCTAATGCAATCAAACGATCTTGAAATTGTAAGGGTCGCATTTTGAACCCAGGAAGTCCCATTGCAGGCATTAACGCAAAGGTGCGAGTAATCCGAACCGTTCCCCCGTCGCCATCTGAGGTTTCAGTCGTCAAGTCAAACACCTCTACCTCTACGCCGTTCACGTTCTCGGTACGCCGACGGGCAATCCGCACACGGTCAGCGAAGATGGGCATTGGCGGGAGATTCTCATCGGTGGAAGTATCGTAGTCGTCGTCTTCGATGGGGTCATCATTTGCAGCTTCCCGTGCGAGCTTCTGTTGTTGATAGGCCCGACCAAAAACGAACCCACTCAGCCCCGCAAGCAACCCAATCGTGATAACGCTTGAAAAAGGCCACACCCCAAAACGAATCCCAAAATGGTCGAGGGTCAACCAAACCACGACGGCCAAACACCCGGCAAATCCCGCAAAAAGGAACGGGATAAGCCAACGATTCGGAGCAGGAGTATCGGGCATTTTTTCTCGCATTGTACGGTGTGGATTCTCTTGCGCTTGCTATCGTTATAGGATATACTCATTCTAACTTTTCTCATTCGAGAATCATCATGAGCGAATATCAGATCATTGCATTTCGGGCGATTGATAAACCCGTAAGCGAAAAAAATTTGGAATACATGGAAAAGCAATCGACACGGGCCGACATTACCCCGTGGAGTTTCGATAACGAGTATCACTATGGGGATTTTCGAGGCAACACCAAAGAGATGCTGCGTCGCGGTTACGACATTCATTTGCACTGGGCTAACTTTGGTATGTGTACAGTGATGATTCGTTTTGCACAAGGTATCCCGAACCTGAAGAGCCTTGATCCTTATTTCAAAGACGACACGTTGGAATACGACGAAGATAAATCCGGCCCCGGTGGAATTTTGACCATTGCCCCGTGTTATGAACCCGATGACGAAGGCGATTATGATGTCTCGAAGATGATCGATAAACTGGCCGATTTGCGAGACGAAATCCTTGCAGGCGATCCACGCCCCCTCTACCTCGGTCATTTGGCGTGTTTGATGGATATGAACCACGATCCGAGCGAACACGAAGAACCGCCCATCCCTGCTGGCCTTAACGAGTTGACAAAAGCTCAACAATTTCTGTGTCGCTTCATCGCTTTACCCGAAGACGTTCTCGATGCCGTCCGCGAAGATTCACCCAAACTCGAAAAAGGGGGGGCTTCTAAAGGTTCGGACGACTTGGAAGCGTGGTTGAAATCTCAAACGCCTGCGAATAAAGAAAAGTGGCTTCTGGATATTTTGAACGATGCTGAATCCGAAGTACGTTCTGACGTCCTCGCCCAATACCGAAGCGAAAAGGATATCCCCTCTTGGCCTATGGTCGATCTCAAACGAAATATGGAAACGGTGATCGAGCAGGCCGACAAGATCGAAGAACGCAAGAAGGCTAAAAAGAAAGAAGCTGCCGAGAAAAAGCAGAAAGCCAAGAATGAACAACTTTACGCAGATGCCGACAAAATCTTGGCAGAGGGGGAACGGTTGTTCCATACCAAAATTAAAGCGGATACCCAAACGACAATGAAAACCCTGACTGAATTACACAACGGGCTTGAAGGCACAGATAAATCGCATCTTGTGGTCGATCTGGTTGCCAAACTCTTCGAGCAATACCCCACCAGATCAGGTGCTTGGACCCACTTCAAAAGCAAAGGCATTTTGAAGCCCAAAAAGAAAGGGAAGTGAGGCTAACGGCTCTGACATTGCCTGAATGTTTCAAGTGTGTGAATTGGAACCGATTACTTTGTTTATTGGATGTCAACTCGTTGGGTCGATTGTGGAGCCTTGTTCTGTCTTGTGCTTAGGAAGTCGGTATACTCGCGCACTTTCAGAAATCGGCGAACGGATGCTCATAGAAAGGAAGAGAGTTACCCAAGCACCTTGTTGGAGTTGTACATCCGATGGGACAACCCGCATACCTTCATCTTCCGCCGCAACAACGATCCCACAATACCAACCCGAATCCCCACTGATCGCCACCATTTCTCCAATAGACAAAGTTAGGCAGAGCAGATAACCACCAACCACAACACCTTTAGAAGGCACTCGGATTGTTTGCACATCCTCAAGTGCAAGTTCCGCATCCAAAGGAAGAACGGCAATTCTTCTTGGTTCATCGCTCCATGCCATACAAAGACCCTCTGCTGATTTCCAACTCAACTTTTTTGCCCGAACCTCTCTTGCGAGAGGTTCGTCTTTTGGTACATTATCTTTGTGCGGGATTGGTATATTGGTTGTGCCCCACCTTCCCAAGGTGGTGAGACGGGTCCGATTCCCGTATCCCGCTTCCTCAAATTCTTTCAACTCTCCGCGAACATTCTCCCTAAATCTCCCTCTGTGTGAACAACTCTATTTTGGGGCTTTCACGATGTCAAAAACTCTTCAACCTATCTGGATCATTCCGGACGATGTCCTTGTGATCCCGAATTTCTTTACCCCAGACACCTGCCACGAACATATTTCGCGTGCCGAGAAATTGACCTTCGAGGAAGCCGGAATTAACTCGGGGAGTAAACAAGTCGTTGTGAAAGATGTTCGCAGTAATGATCGCTTGTTCGTCGATGATGTCCCTCTTGCAGAATCCGTCTATAGTCGGCTTGCCCCGTTTGTACCGCAGCCGTTCGGTCTTTGGGAAACGATAGGTTTGAATGAGCGTTGGCGTTATTATCGCTACGAACCGGGTCAAGAATTCCGTGCCCACTACGATGGTTCTTTTGTTCGCAGTGGAACCGAGATGTCGCACTTGACATTTATGATCTATCTCAACGATGGTTTCAAAGGGGGCGAAACAAAGTTTGTCCCGCGAGACTACACCGGTTCGCTTCACAAAGCCGAATGGGTCACGGTCACTCCCGAAACCGGCATGGCTATCATCTTCGTGCATCGCATATTGCACGAAGGCGCCAAAGTGCTCAAGGGGACCAAATATGTGTTGCGAACCGATGTGATGTTCCGACGAAAGAGTGAGTAGCGGGTAGCGGAAGACACTGTCGGGAGATCGTCGAAGGTGTGTTCCGATAGTCCGCCCCGCCCCCCATTCGTGGCTTCGCCACTCAAGGGCTGGGCGGGGCTAAATAAACGGTTCTCCGAACCGAAGCATTTGTTGTCTTTGGTGCGGGATCAAGTACACAGGTTGCCTAATCTACCCAGCGATTAACATTGCCGGTTCGCCAAGAATGCTTCGGTTCGGAGAACCGTTGGCTTCGTGTAGCCCCACCCAGCCCTATGACGGTCGTCAGACCGTTGCGGGGGGCGGGGCGATCTTGGGGACTTGCCCGCGAGAGTGCGTTCATGTTGTCTTCGCTGTCAACTGTCAACTATCCACTATCAACTAACAACTCTTCTTAAACTATCCACTACCCACTATCCACTACCCACTATTTAATATCTCCACGGGAGATTCACACCATGCGACATTGGCTTTTCGCTTTACTCTTTGCAGTTGTTCCTGCTTTCACACTCAGTGCCCAAGAGAAATTCAAATGGGGGGGAGATCGCGAAGGGGGTGGGCCTTTCATCTACGAAGATGATGGCAAGGAGGTAGGCTTTGAAGTCGAGTTGGTGAAATACATTTCCGAAAAGCTCAAACGCTCTCCCGAATTTGTCCAGAATGATTGGGACACCCTACGCGACGTTCTTCGCCGAGATCGCACAACGCTCGACGTCGCTCTCAACGGGTACGAGTATCGCCCGGAGTGGGAAAAAGATACCCCTTCGACCCGTCCTTATTTCGTTTACACCTTACGCCTGATCGCCAAAGATGGCGATAACGCTCTCAACGATTGGTCCGACCTTCGCAAACGCAAACCCGATGGAAGTAAAATTCGCGTAGGGGTCTTGCGGGGATCGTATGCCCAAAAATATATGGAAACCCATTTCGGCCAAGATGTCGAAGTTGTACCGACCAAAGAAGTAGACTCGGCATTGAAACTTGTTGCAGGCATTCAAGACAAAGACGATGACGACGACAAAGAGAAGGACAAAGACAAAGATAAAAAAGACGACAACAAAGAGAAAAAAGAAGCCCCAGAAGATCGTCGGCTCGATGCCAGCGTTCAAGACTCGCCTGCTGCCATTTACTACGTTCGTCAACAGCGTATCAAAGGGTTGAAAGTCATTGGGAAACCGGCAGGGCAGGGGTTCTATGTGATCCTCACCCGTCCAGAAGATAAGGAGCTACGCGACAAACTCAACCAAGCGATACGCGAAGGTCTCGAAGACGGCACACTCCGAAAGATTTATCAGAAGTATCGTCTTTGGGAAGGCTTGCAACGGGAGCTTGGATATTGGCAAATTGCAACTTGGCCTCCCGTTCCAACCGAACTCGGAAAGGATCAAGCTCCCGACACCCCTGAGCCGAAGTTTCTACCCCTCACACCAACAGAAGAAGGCGACGAAGCCACACCCGAAACAAAGGTCAGTCTCAGGGGTATTTCGGAAAAGATTCTCAAAGCCACATGGATGACGATTGCCCTTGCCCTTTGCACGATGCCGATTGCCATACTCGTCGGGGTACTGGTGGCTATCGGTCGTGTGTATGGGCCAAGCCCGTTGCGATTTCTGCTCACTGTCTACGTTGAAGTGTTGCGAGGAACGCCCCTTCTCATTCAGATTTATTTCTGGTTCTTTGTGATACCCGATGTGATGAAGCTGACGGGTTGGGGACCATTGATTTGGTTGGCGACGCTTCCGCCTTTTGTGATTGGCGTACTTGGTCTGGCAATCAACTATTCGGCAAACGAAGCCGAAAACTATCGGGCAGGTTTATTGGCGGTGAGTGCTGGGCAGACCGAAGCAGGGCTGGCGTTGGGCTTGAGCAAATGGCAAACGATACGCCTTGTGGTTCTTCCGCAAGCAGTGCGGATTGTGATCCCGCCCGTGACGAACGACTTTATCGCCTTGTTCAAAGATACGTCCATCTGTTCGATGATCCTGATTACGGAACTCACGGGTCTTTACTACCAATACAAGAGCAACCCAAGTATCGTGCTTGAACTCACGTTGACGATTGCGGGAATCTACTTGCTGATTAGCTATCCGCTTTCGATCTTGTCACGACGTTTGGAAAAGAAGTAACACCAATGGACGGCATCACTTTTCGGGAAACCCGTGAACAATCCGATATCGATGCGATTACAGCATTGCACGCCGAGGTTTATTCCAGCGAATACGGGTTCAACGAGGCGTTTACGTTTTACGTTGCAGCAGGGTTAAGCGAGTTCCTGAAAAAAACACTCAACCCACGCGAAGCAATCTGGGTTCTCGAACAGGATGGAAAACTATTGGGATGTGTCGCCCTCGTCGAACGCGAACCCACAACCGCTCAACTCCGTTGGTTCGTGTTGAGCAAAGAAGCAAGGGGTCAAGGTCACGGGCAACGGATGTTGCAAAACGTGATTGCGTTTGCAAGATTACACCACTATCAGAAAATACAACTTTGGACCGTAAACACCCTCACAGACGCTGCCAAGCTCTACCGCAAATTCGGCTTCGAGAAAATAAGCGATGGAGAACCTTTCACCGATTGGGGAGCCGAAGTTCGTACCGAATGCTACGAACGAGATTTGTAAAAGCCTATTTCATCTTTTTATCATTCCTTGTGGCGGTTTCGGAATCCCATGCGTGACAGAATTGCTACCAGATACTTTGAATGACCTTTTGCGAGTGAGATTCCCATGCGACGTTTATTTGCTTCTTGTTTCCTCTTGGTGGGGTTGATGACCCTGACGGCATTATCGCAGCCGGGGGTTGTCCCGAAAGATAAGAAGGATGACAAAGCGAAAGGGCCACCCCGTTATGTGTTGGGGAAGATATTTCCGCCACCCGTTCGAGCAGAATTGAATCTCACTGCGGAGCAAGCCAAACAAATCGAAGCACTGGAAGCCGAAGTTGCCGATAGGCTCAAGAAGATTCTCACAGAAGATCAACTGAAACGAATTGACGGCGGGGCAGGGCGACCCGAACCGGAACTCAAAGGGCCAGAACCGAAAGGGAAAGACGGAAACCTGAAACTCGACACAACCTCGAAACCCGCCTTTGGAGGAAAAGAGAATCCTGCACCCGCGACGCCGGAAGGTCTCAAACACCTTGCAGGGCGTTGGTATCTCAAAGAAGGTAAGACGAACGTCTATCTTTACCGCGATGCCGATAAGTTTGTCGATCTCTTTTCGGAAACGGGTGATTCCAACAAAGACGGTACACCCGATCTGAAGGTCAAACACGACGAGAAGTGTATTATCCTTGAATCGCAGAATTTACCGAACCACCCGACCGCAAAGTTCCCCAATACGGGTAACCCAAACAAGATAGCAGTGCAGAAGTTCACGTTCCGAATTCCGATGGTTCCGAAACCGGCTGACAAAATCACTCCACCCTCAATGGGTCCAATCGGCGTTGCGATTAACGGCGTAGTGTTCTTCAACCCGTTTGAAGCCGGCTCGATGAATGCCGTCGCCGGTTATTCCGAAACGTGGTTCGATTCGTGCTGTGGGCATCCTCAACAAGAAGGGGTCTACCACTATCACAAGTACCCCAGTTGCGTGAAGACTCCCTTCCCCGATGATGGCAAAGCACACTCACCAGTGATTGGTTTTGCATGGGATGGTTACCCCGTTTATGGGCCTTACGTGAGCGATGGCGTACAAGCCAAAGACCTCAAAGGGGCCGATGCTCTCGATGTGTGCAACGGGCGATTCGACCCCGACCGAGGATACCACTACCACGCCACACCCGGTAAATTCCCGTACATGATCGGCGGATATGCCGGTGTCGTGGAACCTTCTAACACACGAGGCGCACGCGGAGCCGGAGCAGTCATGGACAACACAACCGGTGCTGCACGCGAATGGGGAATCAGCACACTGAAACCCGGAACCGCCGACCGTGGAAAAAACCACAAAATCCAAATCGAACTCGGCGGACGAGACCGCATTCCCGCCGGTATCCCTTCTCGTGTGGTCATCGGCCCCTTTGAAGGAGCCAAAATCACCCGCGACGCAAACACGATATTGTGCGAAATCACCATCCCCAAAGACGCCAACCGAGGAGCATTGCACGATTGCCACATCGAATGGGACGGACGAACCCCAACGGTAGTGAAGAAGAACACGGTGTTTCGGGTTGGAGGCGAGTAGCAAGCGTTCGGGGGTCTGTCCGGTGAATAGTGTTGTGGTCGGAGAATACACAGCCGGTAAGACTGTTAGCCCGTCCCCGCTAGGGGCGGGGCCTGCGACAATGCGTATTTCCAGTTTGGTAACACATCCAGAAGACTTGTTTTGTTATGTTTCGATTTCGTATCACCGGTATCGAAACGTCACGGGATAAACTCTAAGTCGCTGGTCCCGCCCCTAGCGGGGACGGGCTAACAGGTTTTCTGTCTTTCACTCTCCACTCTCAACTCTCCACTCTTTTTGGTAATTTAGGCAATCTGGATAGCCCTCTCCCCCGACTCATTGAAAAAGTTGCTCTTTGCACTGTAAAAAAGTTCTGGTAAAAGTTACTCAACCTACACAGAAGACCAAAACGGTTTTTGGTCTCGGGTTTATCCAACCACACGGACAGGGAGGTCCATCGTGGCACATCGCTGGCGTTTACGGCACAAGTTGTTGCTCGGCGTCACCCTTGTGGTTGCCAGTGTGGGGGCTTTGCTTGCGGGGACGATCTACGGTCTGAATTCTTATATGCAGACCATGAAGACCACCGATAGCAAGTTGGCCGAACTCCTTAAACTTGATGAGCTTAAACCGGTTGCTTCGGGTATCCTTTCGCCTGCACCCATCACGAAGAAAAGTCCGGCAGACCCCTTGCGATTATCGACTCCGCAAGAGGACCAAGTCACCCTTGCCCGTGAGCGTTTGACTGAATCGAAACGCCTTTTTGAAGAATATAAACTTCGTTTTGAAGATACCAATCGACGTAAACGCGATCCTGACCCGTATCCCGATACGCAACTGATTCCCATTGTCGATAAGACCTTTGTCGATCTTGAAAAAGCTATCGACAACTATGCAGCCCCACAGGGTGCTTTAGTTAGCAAACCTCTTTCGGACGATAAAGATGTTCGCAAACAATACGAACGCTTGTTGAGCCTGATCGATCAACTGCGAAGCGAAGTCGCAGGGGACATGTATGCCCGTATTGGCTTGGCACGACGTGAGTACCGACAAGCGATGTGGATTGCAACCGGTGCAACAATAGCTGCGGGCTTACTTGTGGTAATTCTGATTACCCTCTTCTCAGGGTGGGTGTTCAAACCCATTCGAGATTTGCAAGCGGGTGTCGAACGGGTGACGAGCCAAGATTTTTCTAAACCGATTGAACTCAAGAGCGGTGACGAACTCGAAGACCTTGCAACCGCGTTCAATGGGATGATGAAACGGATTGAAGAAATCTACCGCGATCTCGAACAACAGGTCGAAGAACGATCACGACAATTAGTACGATCCGAAAGGATGGTCTCGGTCGGCTTCCTTGCAGCAGGGGTCGCCCATGAAATTAACAACCCGTTGGCAAGCATTGCCTTTTGTGCCGAATCGTTGGAGGGTCGTTTAGCTGAGTACATTCAGCGTGACCCTCAGAACAATCAGGTTGTGGCGAAATATCTAAAAATGATTCAGCAAGAAGCATTTCGCTGTAAAGGGATCACCGCGAAGCTGCTTGAGTTCTCGCGAACAGGCGAGCGACGACGCGAACCGACCGATCTTTCCGAATTGATCCAATCTGTTTTAGAAATTGCTCAACATTTGCAACATTGCAGAGGCAAGCGCATCGTCTTCCAACCGTTCGGACGGGTGATAGCGTTGGTCTGCGGTGAAGATATTAAGTCGGTTGTGCTGAATATGGTTGTCAATGCCCTTGAGAGTATGGAAGAAGGGGGAACCCTGACCATTACTTTGCAGACCAAGAACAATCTTGCCGAGATGAGCTTCTCGGATACGGGGTGCGGTATGACCGCTGAGGTTCTGAAAAACCTCTTCGAGCCGTTCTACACCCGCAGTCGAACGGGTAAGGGAACGGGCTTGGGATTGTTCATAAGCCATCAGATTATCGATCAACATGGGGGACAAATCAGTGCTGCGAGCGCTGGCCCTCAACAAGGAAGTACGTTTACGGTAAAGGTTCCGCTTCAAGCCGTTGGCACAGAAGCAGAACCGAAGACTTCGAGTGGAACCTTGCCTCTCGGTTCTAACAAGAAGTCTGGAAAAACTCAGTCGGAGGAAGGTCTTGGCCATGCAGCCTAATCACCAATTACGTGTATTATTCGTAGACGATGAAGTTCCCCTTCAGGAGTTCATGCGTGACGAGCTTCCTCGCATGGGTCACACCGTTACCGTTTGCCCCGACGGGACTTCGGCTATCCGTGTTCTCAATCAACAATCGTTCGACGCTGCCATTCTCGATTTGAAAATGCCAGATATGACCGGTATTGATGTGTTGCGTCACTTAAAGCAAGTGGCCCCCGATACCGATGCCGTTATGATGACCGGTTTCGCCACCCAAGAAACGACCGTCGAAGCGATGCGACTTGGGGCCGCCGACTATCTGAATAAGCCTTGCCGTTTAGCCGAGATTCAAGCACTCTTGATTCGTCTTGCGGAAAGAAGACGTTTGAAGAATGAAACGATTGCACTGCAAACACGGGTTCAAGCTGCCGAAGGGCCGAACCAGTTAATCGGCGATTCACCCGCCATGCAAGCGGTGTACAATCACATTAAGATGATTGCCCCGACCGACTCGACCGTGTTAATTCAAGGTGAAACCGGTACGGGTAAAGATGTTGTTTCACGCACGATTTACCAGATGAGCAAACGGGTCAAACAACCGTTTGTGCCGGTAAATTGTGGAGCATTGTCACCGACGCTCGTTGAAAGTGAATTATTCGGGCATCGCAAAGGGGCATTCACCGGAGCCGACCGCGACCACAAGGGGCTATTTGAAGTCGCTAACGGTGGAACACTCTTCCTCGACGAATTGGGCGAACTCGATAAGAACATTCAAGTCAAGCTGCTACGGTTCCTCGAATCAGGTGAGATTCGCCGAGTGGGTGACACAAGCCCGATTCGATCCGACGTGCGAATTATCTGTGCGACCAACCGCGACCTTCGACGAATGATCGCAGAGGAAACCTTCCGCGAAGATTTGCTCTATCGTTTGAATACCTTTGAATTGCACCTCCCCCCTCTACGGGAGCGCAAAACGGATATCCCGCGATTGGCAGTGCATTTACTCGCCCGATCTGCGAAGAAATCGGTCGATCAAGTCGCCGATCTTCTCACGGTCGATGCCATCGAAGCGATGAATAACTACGCATGGCCCGGCAACGTCCGCGAATTAGCGAACGCCATGGAGTACGCCTACATCGTTGCAGGCGGTCACATGATAACCGCAGCCCATCTCCCGCAAATTGTGCGCATGAAGGGTACCGCAAGCTACACCCGTCCCGCCCCAACGCAACAAGCCCAACCCAACGCACAGACCAACAACGGTGCCACGATTATCCCCATGCCCACGCAACCGAGCCTAAGCGGAAGTCGCACCCTCGCCGATGTCGAAATGGAACACATCCTACGGGTTCTGGAGAAGAATAACTTCAACAAACCCGTCACGGCGAAAGAGCTTGGGATCAGCCTCAAGACCCTCTACAACAAGCTCAACAAATGGGAAGAAGACCGCCAAGACCAATCCGCGGCAGCGGGGTAGGGAGTATGGAAAGATGTTGGTGCAATGGTTAGACCGGAGCGCAAGCTACGGTAGTCTTATAACAAATCATTCGTCCGTAGCTTGCGCTCTGGTCTAACCATTGCACCAACGTCACTTTCTTCTCACTTCAATGATCGCAGCTTCAAAAACGTTTATATCCACCCTACAATATCCCCTTCCCCTGCCTTTTTGGTGAATCTCATGCGTGTGCGATTATCCTGTTTGTTGCTCCTGTTAGTCGTGGCTGTTCAAGGGGCGGAACCTCCGAAGAAAGAATCGGTGTTTGTGGGGGTGGGTTATGGGGGGCGGCGTTTGGTTTCAACCGATGGGAAGGAATGGACTATCGCTGCCGAGTGGGGTGAGAAAGGGGGCGATGATAGCAATAACCTGATGAGCGTGGTTTATGCACAGGGGAAATTTGTTGCGGTTGGGGGAGGGGCGACTTCTACCAAGTCGATGGGGCATATTCTCGTTTCCAAGGATGGCAAAGAGTGGAAGTCGGTTTACGAGGCCAAGTTTCGGGTTCATCCTATCGTTTACGGGAATGATCGTTTTGTAGCGGGTGGCCCCAACCGCGATTTCCTTTTCTCGAAGGATGGCGAAAAGTGGGAGAAGGGCGACAAGCTCACAGCGAAAGAGGCATCGCATTTTCGGCACGGAGCCTTTGGCAATGGGGTGTTTGTGTTTATCGGCAATGCAGGCGGAAATAGCCCGACGACATGGGTAGCGGTGACCAAAGATGGCGAGAAGCTCGACCACAACAGCGCCGATCTTCCACCCGTTCGAGGATTGACTTTCGCCAAAGGGCTTTTTGTTGCAGTCGGCCCGAAAGGGATGACCATGAGTTCCAAAGATGGCATCAAGTGGAACAAAGCCGAACCGATAGGCGACGAAGATTTCACTTGGATCGCGTGGACGGGCAAAGCGTTCATCTGCGGAGGAGGAAAGACCCCCTACTTTTCCGAAGACGGCATCAAGTGGGAAAAGTGGCCCAACCCGATCCCCTGCCACGTGATGTGCGTCACCGAAAAAGGCTGGATCGGCACAACATGGCCCGGCCAAATGTGGCACTCCACAGACGGCAAAAAATGGGAGAAAAGCAAAGCGATGACTCCGAACGGGATCAATAGCGTGCAGTTCGGACAGGAATAAACCGGAGCGCCGGGTTTATCCGCAACCCGTGAGTTCCACATTCACCCTGTACCTTTTACCCAGCGATTGACATCGCTGGTACGCCTAAGTATGCTCACTAAACTGCACAACACCGAACGCCAAAATGCCACAACACTTCCACAATTTCGACCTTGCGAACTTCTGGAACCCCGAAGAATGGGCCAGACGCGATTGCACCGACGTTTACCCCACCGATGAAATGATTGAGTTAGTCGAACGGCA
>VYLT01000143.1_pt1 | contig 17349 bp, 13 predicted proteins | sample 5114261 | NCBI WGS metagenome assembly VYLT01 (sample SAMN12291815, study PRJNA351875) | freshwater metagenome | isolation source: freshwater lake | place: USA: Michigan, Little Long Lake | collected 2011-07-12 | reverse complement strand
CTTCAGTCGGCTTTTCATCGCCGAGCAGAATTCGCAACAGGGTCGTCTTCCCGCAACCATTTTCTCCGAGGATGCCGAGTCGCTTCCCACGAGTGACGACAAAGTTCAAATCCTTGAATAACCGTTTATCGCCGTAGGCTTTGCCGAGGTTTTCGGCATCAAACACAATATCGCCGGATCGCATGACCGAGCCGAAGTGCATTTCAGGGACTTCGACTTTGGTAGGGGCATCGAGTCGCTCAATCTTTTCAAGAGCTTTAAGTCGGGATTGTGCTTGCTTGGCCAACTGCCCGTAATGCACACGGCGAATATACTCTTCTTGCTTTTCGATATACTCGCGTTGGGCTTCGTAGTCCTTGACTTGCTGGGCGTAGCGTTCGTCCCTGAGTCGGACGTATTGCTTGTAATTGCCGGGGTACGAGGTGATTTTGCGATTATGCAGTTCGAAGATTTTCGTGACGACTTTATTCAGAAAATACCGGTCGTGGCTGACAATCAACATCGCCTGCGGTTGTCGGATCAAATAATCTTCCAACCAGCGAACGGTATCAATATCGAGGTGGTTGCTTGGTTCGTCGAGAAGGAAAACATCTGGGGCCGACAACAATAATTTCGCCAACAATAACCGGCGTTGCTGACCCCCTGAAAATGTGCGGACCTCGCGGTCGTTATCGCCCGATTTGAAGCCAAGTCCGCCCAACACCTCTTCGACCTTGTGGTCAAGGGCAAAGGCATCGTTGTGGCGTAGAAGCTCGGTGAGGCGGTCGTAACGTGCGGTGAGGGCTTTCTGCAAACTCGGTTCGTGAGCAACCGAAAGCTCTTCGGCAACTTTGATTAACTCGTCCTGAGCGTTGAGTAAATCCGCAAAGGCCGAGCGTGCCTCTTCAAACAGTGTGCGACCTGCCGGAAATTCGGCATGCTGTTCGAGGAGCATAATGCGTGCCCCAGCATGGAGGCGGACGTTACCCGAATCGGGTTGATCCTGCCCTGCAAGGATTCGCATAAGGGTCGTTTTACCGGCTCCGTTCGGACCGACAAACCCAACCCGTTCGCCGTGAAATAGCTCGAATTCGACCTCGTCGAACAACGGTCCTCGGTCGTAGGCCCGCGTTATTCCTTGACAACTCATCAACAGCATAGAAGACCCAAACCTGAAAATAAATCTCAATAGGAATTGATAGAGACAAGAGGGGGGCTTCACCAGTTCACTTTGAAAGGATGAAGGAAAAAGCAACCCACGCTACAAAAGGGATCGCTTTTCTCCTCGATGCCCACTAACCACGATGGACGAATTCCGTAGGAATATCCAAACCCTTTCGGAGATAGGATTTGCTAGGGATTATCTTTCTGACGTTGTTTATTGCGTTGTTTGCGATCCTGTGGGGTATCTCGCTCCCTTTGCAGGGCTATTTGTACAGCAACCCTGCTGCAAAATTATGGCTTCGGGCGTTGGGTGTGGCTGCTGCGTTGGCGGGTATTCTCACGGCGTGGGCGTCGATTTATAAGGCCGATCCCGGCCGTATCGATGTGCTTCACCGGTATTCAAGCGAGGTCACCGTTGCCAATTATAACGAGATTATCTCGATCCGCAAAATACCCAACGCCCAAAACGAAATGACCCCCGAAAAGTTCATCAAACGGGCGGGGATATCCCGTCGCTCGGATGAGTTTCTAAGCGATAATTCTAATCGCCCGTGGTCGCGAGCTTCATCAGATTGGATCGTCGTTGCGGTGACTGTGCAAGAACCCAACAAGACGGAGCCGACCCGTTTCAACACCGTTCTGGTGAATAATGCTTTTCCAAGCACCGAAGAAACCCGGTTTCTCGAAGTGGGTGGAAGTCGCTTTATGACCTCGACGAACATGGGCACGATTATGCGAAAGCGTTTCGGCGGGTTTATTTTCAATGCGGTCCTCAACCTGATCCTCGGAGCCGTGATTGCCGTCCTCGTCTGGTTGGGGTTACGTTATTCCCTCGGTCATGCCATCAGCTTTGGCTTGATTATTTGGGCTGTGCTTATCTTTGCTGTCATGCCGACAATCTTCGGAATCGTTGTGCCAACCTCGTAGGTTTTGGAAATGTGAATCCCGATTTTATTTCAACTTGCCTTCGATCTCAAGTCGGCGTCGGGCTTGCATCATAACCGATAACATGAAACGACCGACATCGTCCCGTCGTTCTGCGTATTTGGCCGATTCGAACGGGGCATTGTCAAAGGCTTTGGGATCGAAATACATCACTGGGATACGCACGCTGGCACCCTTCACGGAGGGGCATGCTTCATCGGCTTCGTTGCAAACAAGTACGGCAGCAAAATCCTTCTGGGCGTTCTGCGGGTCGTTATACTTTTTCGAGAACTCCGCAGTTTCCAGACCCTTTCCCCAAGTCACTTTATAAATTGGGTTTCTGTCACCTGTTTTTCCACGTTCAGCCTCTTTGCCGGTGGCTTCGATTTCTACGCCGATTTCTTTGAGTGTCGCAATCGAGCGAGGATTGAAGGCACTCGGCTCGGTTCCGCCACTTCCAAAACGAATGTTAGTCAGGCCGTGATAGGTCGCAGCGATGTTCCCCATCGTGGCCCCTAACATGCTGCGGCGTGAATTACCCGTGCAAATGATCGTGATTCCGAGGGGTTTTCCGGCTTCGTAATTTTTGACGATCCAAGCTACAAGTTGTTCGGCCCCGTCGAGATGCCCCTCTTCAATCAGTTCGAATTGTGTACTCAAAAGGTCGGCGTATTGTTTGATTTTTGGGATCAGAAGCTCGCGTTGTTTTGGGGTTTTCTGTGCAACGAGTTGAGCTAGTTTTTCGGTAGAGATTTTTCCTTCATCCCCAGATAGTTTCGTAAAGGTTTCTTTGTCAATCGCATCGCTCAGGGCCGAGAATGGAAGGTCCGACGTTTTGCCAAATCCAAGAACGAGTTTGTACTTCAACGCTCGATCATTGGCAGGAAGCAGAACCTTTGGGTTGCCGTAGAGATGGGTAAACGCAAGGGCATTCGACAGCGGATTCATTTTCGGTTTATCCTGAGCAGAAAGCGACGTTCCGCAAATAAAAAACAGAACGTAAGTGAGACGATACATAGAAACACAAACCAAGTAGGGACGATGAGTAGTTTAGGATAGCCGAGATTCAAACAAGAGAAAAGGTAAGGAACTCTGTAACGGGAAATCTTCACATAGGTAGGAGAGGAACGCCGACGGTTACCAAGGTTTTTCCATCGCATTAACGATCTTTGTTGCCAGCCGTTTGAGGGCCATTTGCAACGCCGTCGTACTGGTTTCACCCACTTCGAGATACCCTCGGCCAATTTCCTGTAAAGATACCGGTTGCGGAGTTTCAGGGATTGGCTTGGTCTTTGGAACGGTCGGATCAAAGGCAGGGATATCGGAAGTTATCTCTTCGGTCTTCGTAGGTCGCGGGTTGCTCAAAACGATTCCGGTTCGCAAATCACGCCAAACAATCTCGACACCCGCCGTAATTTCAATTTCGCGTGCCCCGTTGAAGGGAGTTCGGACGAGGACGTTTTTGCTCAATACGTTCATCGTTGCTTGGAGTTCGGTGTCTGCCGAATCGGGATCGCTAATCACCTTCCAAGGCGTTCGCTTTTCGATCTCGTCTACCACATACCGGGTCAGGATAAACTCTGCCCCACGATAGGGACCGGTTTGAAAAACCTTGTTCGCAAACATCTTAACAAAGATCGTGCGAATGCTGCGGTCGAATTGGCTCTCGGTTGAATAACCCAAGAGAGAAAATCCCCCCGACTTACACCCTACGGAAGAAAGCAAACCTACCCCCGCAAGACCTGCAAGGAATCGGCGTCGTTCGAGAATCGGTCTGTGTTGGTTCATGGGTATTTGGGGGTTATTTCTTTGAGGCATTGGCGAAGTATCGCCTAGCTCCCCATTTGTGGCTTCGCCACTCAAGGGCAGGACTAGGCAAGCTATGGTGAATCCCGACATTCTTAACGCACCAGTGCGGAAATCGGCTCCCTACTGTCGGGGTTGCAATTCCTTTGGAATGTTCTTCGGAATATCAAGCGGGGCGGTTCGCTCGGAAGGAAGCTCACCGACTTTGGGGACATCCTTACCTTCGGGCAGTTCGGGTGCGGGTGTGCCTAACACATATTTCTTCCAGAATCGGCGTGTCGATTCCACTGTGCTGGGGTCTTTCGAGCGTTCCAATTCGGCTTGAATTTCTTCCATCCGTTTTTTGGACTTATCGACCCAGACGGTTTGGTCGGGATAACGTCGATTTACCAGATCGTAGTAATACCATGCACTGCCGTGTTTACCCATCCGGCGATATAGCTCGGCGGTGTTGTAATCTTTTTCGGCTTGTTGATAGCGGACCATCTTGGTTTGCTCGTCGAGCATTTCTCCGCGAGTGCGAACCAACTCAGGGCTTGTGGCTTTTGCAGTGTTAATCAACTTCATGGCTTCTTTCAACGGGCGGCTATCGGCTTCGGGTCCGCCGGAGCTGTTGGTCTTACTCAGGATCGCTAATTCTAACCCCTTATCCCGTAGGGCGCTTCGGGGATGCTGTTCAACAAGCTGGGAGAAGTATTGGTCGGCATCGCTGAATTCACCGCGATGGAATTTCACCCGTCCGAGCATGAAGAGAGCTTGATCGGCATAGGGGCCGGTTGGGTCGTTCGAGTAGACGTTATTGAGTGTTTTGACGGCACGATCTTCCGCAGAGAAAGTCGGCATGCTTCGCTCGAAATTAATCGGAATGATCTTGAAGGTACTTTCGTAGGCTTCGCGTTTCTTGCGTTGTTCGTCGGTTTCGGGATCGGTAGGGATACCTTTCTTAGCTCGTTCGGCCCGTTCGAGTTTCATGATCTCTTGACGGGTCGGTTCAAGCCATTCGTTGGCAATCGTGAACATTTGCCCGCAAGCACGTTCGCGGTAAACCCCTGTTGGGAAGTCCTGCAAAAGTTTGTGATAGCAATCGACCGCTTTTGGCAGATACCCTTGTTGGCGAAGGCATTCTGCTTGGAGGAAACGTGCTTTCTCGGCGATTTCCGGACGATTGCGTTTATCGTCGGCAATGTCCTCAAAAATATCTTCGGCATTCGAGAATTTACCGGCTTTGAAAAGCTCTTCGGCTTCCCGCATCGGGTTTGGGCCAGCCTTGTCGGAAGACCGTTTTTTACCGTCTGTCACCTCATCAGAAGCCGAAGCAGGAATCACTTCACCTGCACCGATCTTTCCGGTGGTGTCGCTTCCGCCCACAAACGAGTTACGAGTGAGGCATCCCGATGAGAAGAGCGAACTGCTCACCACACCGAGACAAATCAGACTTCGGACGGCCCAATCCATAGCCACTTCTCCCAACGTCCACTGTCAAGCAACGATATACTCTGCCAAACGGGGACGCTTCCCTAATACCACACAAATCGTTTGTTCCAAGATCGATTTTAATTCGTGCCTCACCCCGTAATTTAGGGGGATACACGACTTCTCTAAATTCACCAAAGCCCCCCACCCGTCAGGCGAAAGGGTCTTTTTATCCTTTGTTTCGGGGGCGCATTTTTCGCAAACTACCCCACCACCCAACGGGCTAAAGTGCAATCCTGCACTCGGCTGAATTTTTTCGCCACACCCGCAACACTCATTCAAACGGGGTCGATAGCCAATTTCGGCAAGCCACAAAAGCTCGAACCAACACACAACCGCGACCGGATCGTTTTTCTGGTCCAATAACCGCAATCCTTCGAGGGTACGTTCGTAAAGTTCGGGATGCGGGTCGTAGTCCTGCAAACCTTCGTTCACAAGCTCTGCAAGATAGTAGGCGGCGTAGAGGTTCGGCAGATTATTTCGTAATCCGTTAAACCGTTCTTCCGACCTTGCTTCGGTCAGAATTTCTAAACCCCCTTGAGGTTTCCGCAGCCAGACAATACTACAGACGCCAAGTAAATCAAGGGCGACCTCGAAGTTGGATTTGATACGCCGACCTCCTTTGGCTAGAACTCGCACTTTGCCAAATTCGCGGGTAAAAAAGGTCGCAATCCGGCTCGTCTCGCTCCAATCCGTCGTACGAATGATAAGCCCAACTGCTTTTTCTGTTGACATGAATTCCCTTCCCTAACCAGATTACCGTAACGCCTATCCCATCACGGCTCGGAGTTGGTCGATGGAATCTTCCAATGCTTTTTCGATTGCCTTTTCCCATTGGGGGTCGTCGGGGCGGAATGGGAAAGTAACTCCGCGTGAGCTATTCACAATAGCTCCTAAGCCCTGTTCAAGGAATGCCGGTTTTAGGTCTTCGGCTTTTCCACCTTGTGCGCCGAACCCCGGAACAAGGAGCCATGAGTTGATTAGCACCTTTCGCAACTCGGCTAACTCGTTCGGGTGTGTTGCCCCAACAACCGCTCCCACATTTCCAAAACCTGTTTCGCCAATCGAACGGGCATTCCAACGATCCACCGCTTCGGCAACATGTCGATACAATGGCTTACCTTCACTGACCATATTTTGGAACAAACCCGAACCGGGATTCGATGTTCGCACAAGGATGAAAATACCCCTTCCTGCAACCCGTGCTGCCTCAAGGAAAGGTTGCACCGCATCCTCGCCGAGGTAGGGGTTCACCGTAAGGGAATCGGCATCCCAAACGTGGAGCGTGCGACCTTCAAACTTGACCCCCGAAAGGCTTGCTTCGGCATAGGCCGTTGCAGTCGAAGCAATATCGCCCCGTTTGGAATCGAGGATCGTGAGCAAGCCCGCAGACTTGGCTGCCCGCATCACGTTTTGCAACGCCGTAAACCCTGCCGGCCCACAGGCTTCAAAAAAGGCCGCTTGCGGTTTGATGATCGGCACACGCCGAGCAACGATTTGAATTACTCTAAGACAAAAGGCTTCATACGCCTTTGCGATTCCGTTTAACGTACCATCGGCGTAACGGGTTTTGATGATTACGGGGAGCGAGTCCCAACGGGGGTCGAGTCCCACACAAAGGGGATTTTTTACTCGTCGAACCGCATCGGTTAATTGGAGACTGAATGACATAGTGAAGCGTAGGATATTGAGGGTTAGGTGAAATCTTATACTCAAGGAATAATTTTCGACCCTAAGTTTTAACACCCAGCCAGAAGATTAAGGGAAAATAAGCGGGTGAAGTGAATTTGTACAGTTTATGACGTAGACTCCGAATACGCCCCTGCTCCCGCCGGTATTGCATCTGTTCCCCCACAATCAGAGAGAATAATCGTGATTCAAACCCCCTCTGCCAACCGTGCTCGGCTCACCGAAATTACAAAGCAACTCATTTCGAGTTGGAAATCAGGCGATGGGCTTCTTGTTGAACATTTTCAGAACGATCTGAAGGACATCGGCGCCAATATCGATGAATGGTACGATCTGGTCATTCGTGAAATCCAATGCCGTCGGAGTGCGAAGCAATCGATCATCGAACAAGATTACTATCGACGTTTCCCCTGGCTTCGAGATCGTTTGAATGATTTTCTCGAGACAAAGGCAACGGCTCAAGTCAATCGTTCCGGTTCCATACTCCCTTCGCTGAAACAAGGAGGGGTTCCTGAAATTGATGGTTACCGGATTCTCTCGGAACTCGGACGGGGTGGAATGGGGGTCGTTTACAAAGCGATTCAAATAAAGCTCAATCGAACGGTCGCCCTCAAAGTGATGCTCTCGGGTTCTTTTGCATCGGGTGAGGATCGCGAGCGTTTCCGGTTGGAAGTGGAATCGACTGCCCAACTCCAACACGAAAATATCGTTCAAGTGTTTGAAGTCGGTGAGGTCAACGGGTTCCCCTATTGTGCGCTCGAATATGTCGAAGGTGGAACGCTTGCTCATGTGATTCAATCCGGCGTGATGAATCCGCGTCGGGCTGCCGAGATTGCATTAGGAATTGCCTCGGGCGCTCAAGAAGCTCACGATAAGGGGATTATCCATCGTGACCTCAAGCCCTCGAACGTGCTGTTAAGTACAACCGATGAAGATGCCATTCCGAAGATTACCGATTTTGGAATTGCTAAACGATACCTCGAAGAATCGAACCTGACCGGAACGGGTATCGCTGCGGGTACTCCGCAATACATGTCCCCAGAACAAGCTATTGCACGGAAGGATGTCCCGTTAGGCCCGGGGGTCGATATCTACGCAACGGGTATTATTCTTTATGAAATGCTAACGGGCAAAGTTCCGTTCGATTCAGAAAATCCCGTTGAAGTGATGCAAAAACTGGTGGCCGAAACTCCGACGGCTCCGCATCGCTTTCAACCGAAAATTCCCCGCGATCTCGAAACGATTTGTCTGAAGTGTTTGGAAAAAAACCCACAAAATCGCTATCTGAGTGCCTCTGGTCTTGTGCGAGACCTTGAGCGGTTTCTGAAAGGAATGCCGGTTCAAGCTCGGCGGATTAACCCTGTCGAACAAGCGTATCGGTGGTGTCGCAGAAACCCTGTTGTCGCAGGGCTAATGGCCTCCACATTCTTTGTGTTATTTGTCGGGGTGTTGGTGGCATCGGTGTTAGCGATTCGTTCTTCTAACTATGCGAATAAAGCCAATACCAATGCCAAGTTACTAGAAGAGAAAACCACTCAGGCCGAAAAAGCCGCAGCCGAAGCCAAACAGAAAGCAAAGGAAGCCCACGAAGCTCGCATTCTTGAGAAACAACAACGCGAAGACGCTGAAAAAGCACAGAACTCCGCAGAGAAAGCCGAAGCCGAAGCTATCAAAGCCAAAACCGAAGCCCAACTCAGAACCACTGAAGCTAACCGTTTAAGTACCCAACTCCAATCGGAGATATACTCTGTAAAAATGGCATTGGCTCACTCGGAGTATCAATCGGGGCAGATCGATACCACCACTGAGATTCTTAACAAGGTCGAATCATCGCTTGAATTCAAGTCGATGCGTGGTTTCGAGTGGTACTACCTCCGCAGTCTTGTGAAATCGTATCTCGGTCATCAACTCTTCCAGCATCCGCAATTAGGGGTTCACTCGACCAAAGAAAGTTGGTTCACAGCCGACCTCTTTGGCATTCACGAATTGAATATGGCGTCGATGAAACTGATCCCCGTTCACAACGATCCGCTCGGATTGGTCATCTCGTTTGCGGTTTCGCCTGATGGTCGATACGTTGCGGTCGGCGAAAAAACCATCATGGACGTGGATCGAAAATTCCTCACCAAGCCCTCGATCTTGATTATTGATCGCCAAAATCCGAAACTGACCAAGCGTATCCAACTCGATAAAATTGTGCCGATTCAATACCCGACGGCGTTGACCTTCGATGCAACGGGTAAGACCATTTACGCCAGCGTCGGCTCGCTGCTCGCTTACGAGACACCCGGAAGGTTGTTCGCCATCGACCGAGAAAAAGGCGAACTTATCTACGAATTTACGCCGAAATTCGGCGCGAAAGCTGAAACCTTTACGGGTTCGGTCAACGGGTTAGCTCTCGCTGCGGGTGGTAAATATCTGATCGCGGGCGACCACTATGGAAAGGTAGCTATCTTCGACACGAGTACACGCGAGCAACACCATACCATTGCCCTTGCGGGGACCAAAACAGGGGTCATCTCTGTTTCAGGGGCTGCCGATAAGCCCCTTGCTGCAATCGGTACGACTGCGGGAAGCGTTGTGTTGATCGACCTTGAGAAAAAAGAAGTTCGTAACACTCTCCCGATGCAAACCGATTGGGTCGATGCCGTGACCCTCTCTGCCGACGGGCGATATTGTGCGAGTGGAGGAAGTTCGGGAATCATAAAAATATGCGATTGTGTCACAGGGTTACTTCGCTGGAAACGTTCTGCCCATAATCTTCGGATTGCGGGGCTTTGTTTCGGAGCCGATGGTAAGTCCATCGGGTCGGCTGGTGACGATAGGGTCTTTGCAACGTGGGACCACACCAAAGACGAATTCGGCGGACTTATCGAAGAATTTGAAGGATGTTGGAACCAGATTTTCCCGACCGGAAAACAAACCGCCGTAATCCTCGACGAGTTAGGCGGAGTCCATCGCTACCGTTTTGAATCAACGGTACTTAGTCAATCTGGAACGATTGCAAAAGCTCAACCCCGTTTAACTTCCCCTCGGGCATTAGCCGTTTCCATGGACCCTGTCAGCAAAACGGCAGCGTTTGTCTGGACCGATAAAGATCGATCCATCAGTTGGCATAGCATCACCGACGAAAACCTGATTAGTTTCGTCATTCATTCGAAAAAAGGTCTCCCGATTTCGGTGGCGGTTCAACCGGGCGGAAAGTGCATGGCGGTTGCAACTCAAACCGGTGCAGTCGAATTTATTTCAGGTTATCAAGAGCATGAAAAACGGACTCACACGATCAAGGAAGGTGTTGCCAAGAGTATCCAAAAGCTGATCTACAGTCCGGATGGGAAAAAGATTGCCATCATTGCAGAGTCTGAGATCGTGATGATTGATGAAAAGGGCGATCCCGTCTCGAAGTTCAAAACGCAAATGCGCCAGATCAGCAATCTTTGCTTCTCGCCGGATGGAACAGTTCTGGCGGTGGTCGGTTCCATTGCAGGACGAGGAATTGCACAACTTTGGAATGTGAAAAACGGTACTCAGATTGGTTCGTGTGAGGGGCACAACCGCGAGGTTCTGTGCGTCGCGTTCTCGCCCGATGGCAAACGATTGGTTACTGGTGGTTTCGATACCACCCTACGACTTTGGGATACCACAACGCACCGGATGTTACTCACATTGACGGGTCACAGTCGCCCTGTTGAGAGTGTTTGTTTCGTCGAAAATGGTCAAGCGATTGTCTCTTCAAGCGATAACGAATCCCGTTTCTGGGATGCACGGATCGGCTATCGGTTTAGCTCGCACCAAAGTATCCGAAACTCGCCCCAGATTGGCAAATTGTTAGAGTCGCTACAAATCGAATCGGCAGAAGCGATCCTCAAACCGGACGGTAACCTTACGCTGTTTTGGGAGTTGGCAAACCTCACAGATAAGCCGATTAAATTCGATCCCAAGTTAGGCTATCTGCAAGGGCAGGTCGAACTGGAAATCGGCCCTTCGCAAGGATTCCCTGACGGGCGTAAGGTTCTGGTCGGCTTTCCAGACGTGCCGGTACCCCCAGAAATCCCTCCCGGCGGTATCCTCAAATTCCAAATCGAAGCGGGTATCAAAGACCTGAAACTCAATGCGCAAAAGGGTCACCTCACCCTTCGTTGGAGTGATGGAACGGTAAACACAAACCGAAGCAGAGAATTTAAGGTTACTCCGAAAGCAACCGAGAATTAGAATTGGTTAGTCGTCGCCAACGTCGTCATTGAGGGTCTGAATTTCTTCTCGAAGACGTGCAAGCACACGGCTTTTGGCAACATAGACGGCACCGGGAGAAAGCCCCAATCGCTCACCGACGATTGCAGGGTCTTCGCCGTTAACCGCAGTGGCCCAGAAAGCATCCCAAGTATTGGCACGGAATTCCTTCTTCACGCGGTCCGCAGCCCATTGGAAGACCTTTTGCTCATACTCTTTATCCCAATCGGCATCTTCATCGGGTGCAGAAGGAAGCTCTTCGAGACGGGCATGGGCACCGCTGTCCCCTGTTCCACGAGGGATACGCCGCCCCCGATCCAAAAAGGTGTAAACTTTATTTCGAGTGATTCGATACAACCACGCGCGAAAGGTTCCTTTCTTTGAGTCGTATTCTAATCGTCCGATGGCGCCGGCAACGGCTCGGAGAACATCCTGCATCAGGTCAGCAGCATCGGCATCTTGCAACCCTCGTTTGCGGGCAAACCCGTAGATAACCGAGGCGTACAAGTGAAGAAACTCACTCCACGCCTGCGTATCGTTCGGATTCTTCAACCGCGTGAGGAGGGTGATACGTGTTAAAGGAGGAGCGGACATGTTCCGGCGAAGCCTCCGTTAAGAGTGGAAGAGTCTGAATAAAATATCGAAAACACCTTATGAGCGTGGCTTGGGCATCGTGATGAGACCATTTTACCAATCATTGATCCAACTACGTTAGAATTCTTTCAGGGGTAACAGAGATTTCATCAATCACGGACAGATAACGAAAAGCATTATAACACCAATAGCAGAGAACACTTTTAGTCGGATTATCCGGAAAAAGTCCAATTCTCAAAAAACAAGTCCCCGATTCTTTCAGACGTTTATTGAACCCCAAACTATTTAGGCTTTTTTTGGATGTAGGAAAAAAATAACCGAATCGGCTCGACCGGCGGGAAGAGCAGATTCGGTTACACTGTGGCAGACGTTGTATTCAGCAGATCAAAGTATCACTTGATCGGCATCGATTTCGGGGCCGGAACGGGTTCAAAGGTTCCGGGTGTGGGCGAGATCGGCGAAATCGGGGTCGAGCTAATCGGGCCGGGGGTCGAATTCACGATAACCGGTTGACCGTAGCTCAAGTGAGGATTCGGACCGTAAGAATCACCGGGGACGCCTTGGCAGTCGCACTTTCCGCCGACGGCGCTGTGGTGTTTGCAGCCGAGGCCCAACAACGTCGTGCCAGCAACAACAACGAACAACAATTTTTTCATGGGTTCCTTCCCTTGTTTGTCATCAGGGTTTGCCAATTTACTTGGCTCGCCCCGTTGATACATCTTGAGTAAGCATCCGAACTTACTCGATTACACCCATCTCTTTCGGCTTATCCGGTCTGCTTCCTTTATCTGATTTCTCCCACTCACCCATTATTTCGAGACAGTCATTCACAACAAGAAGAATCGGAGAAGTCAGAGGAACCCAATAGAAGCCACCCAGTTCCCCGTACCCTCAACCCAACTCGGTGGGGCATTTTTGAGAGTGGGGAGTTGTCTTCCTTAGCCCACCCGCTCAAGCGGTGGGGCGGAGGCAGTGACTTAACCTTTATCCCCATTCACCCACCAAACCCTACAAAATACGATAGATTTGTTCCATTCGGAGAAACCCAATCCCGATATTTGGTCTTTTGGCAAGCCGTAAAAGTCGCTGCCTCCGCCCCACTGGTTGTGCAGGCGGGCTAACAAGCATGGTTCCCGCTTTTACCTTGACGATATTTCGTAAATAATTATCCTGTAACCATTTACGTTATTCTTACCTATATCATCGCAACTTCAAAACTTGCGCGGGCAGGCTAAGGAAGACCAAAATCGCTAACTCAAACTGCAACCTGATAAACACTTGCGTCAACGAAGCGGAAAGAAGAAAAAATCGTATCAAAACAATGCCCTATACAAAAAGAAATTCAAACCAGATGGGAGGGTAAAGGGATCGACAAAAATGCAGATGGAGCAATCAGATTGCAGATTGAATGGATTGTTCGACCTGTGCAACTTCGAGTTCGTTATGCAAAATGGTCGTGTTAGCGACCTCTTCGCGTCGTTTTTGTTCGTTCCGGAATGCTGCGAGGAGTTCCATTCGTAACGTCCAATTTGTGATTCCGTGATCGTCCCAAGCTCGGATTACGAGCGAAGTTCCGGGGTTTAAGCCAACAATTTTCCCAAGCCAATACACGCCCGCTTCCGGATATTCGTTTGTTGTCGGGTGATGCCATGCAATTTGCGTGGCGAGGCAACCCATTGCAGAACAACGCTCGAAAGCCCTGTTGATCAGAAGGGGGCTACCAGATTCCAATAACGAGATGACCCGCGAAAGGGCAGAGTCTGGGGTGTTCGGAAACCAATGCTTTTCTAACTCGGCAATGGCAGGTGCAAAGTCCATATGCAAGCCCTCGATTCACAGAGCGATAATTTTTGAAACTCGTGGTTATTCTTGTTTGGGGAGGAATGATCTGACGGAAGTTTTTTCAAACCGTTACCAGAAGAGGAACCCCGAAGCAAGAAACTCAGAAAGAGTGGGTTGAGAATAACCTAACCCCATCCTACGCCATAGGTCAGATGCCTGTCAAGGGGCCGACCCCTTTTTTACATTCCCTTACCTAAGAAATAATCGTTACATCCTATCACACATCGGCTTACGTCAGGTGCCACAAAGCCGAAAAATACCCTAATCTTTGCTACAATCGGCATAATCCGTTGAAGTTTTCAAGAAGAGACTTGTACAAATGCACAGACAGCAGTTTTTCAGACCATTGAGCATTTGCCCAACTTCCGTAAATCATAATCACCCGTTTCCTCTCCTCCATACCCTGACGGTGATTTATGTTCCCTGAACGGCGCGACTTCCTCAAAACCTCAACCGCAACGGCTCTGGCTTTTGGTTTCCCTGCCCTGAATGCTCTTGGTGCGGGCGAGAAACTCAACATCGGCCTCATCGGGACAGGGGGACGCTGTCGGCATTTGGCGAAATCGTTCTCCAAGATGGACGATGTTCGCGTGGTGGGTCTTTGCGACGTTTACGACGAGAACATTGAACTCACAAAACCCGTTGCCGATGCCAAAGCCTTTATCACCAAGAAGTACAAGGAACTTCTCGACCGTAAGGACATCGATGCCGTGTTGATTGCGACCCCAGACCATTGGCATGTTCCGATTACAATTGATGCCGTGAATGCGGGTAAGCATGTCTACGTTGAAAAACCCCTTACCCATGACCTTTCCGAAGGAAAGCCTGTTATCGATGCCGTGAAGAAATCGAATTGCATTGTGCAAGTCGGTACGCAACAACGATCCATGCCTCACATCATAAAGGCGAAAGAATTGATCGATGCAGGCAAGCTCGGCAAAATCTTCAAAGTGAAGATGTCGTGGAATCGCAATGCCGGTCGAGCAACGAAAGTCTTTCCGAAGATCAACGAGAAGGCACTCGATTGGAAAGCCTTCTTGGGTAACGCCAAAGAACAACCCTTCGATGCCTATCGCTATCGTCAGTGGCGTTGGTTCTGGGATTTCGGCGGGGGTATCTTTACCGACCTGATGGTACACTGGATCGATGTGGCTCATTGGCTTACCGGATTGGAGATGCCAACCGAAGCCCGTAGCATTGGCCAATTCATCTCTGCAAAAGACGTTTGGGAAACCCCAGATACCGTTGAGACCCTTTTGCTTTACCCGAAGAACATTCAAATGCACTTTGAAGGAACCTTCAGTAATGCTCGACACGGGGCACGACTCGAAATTCTCGGCACGGAAGGGACCATCTACATCGATAGGGGGCGTTACGAACTCACTCCCGAACCGGGTAAAGGCGACCCGTCCGAATTGATCCTCGGCGATGGTCCCAAAGGGAAGGACTTCTACGAAAAACCTGATGGCGAATTGCTCCACTTGCAAAATTGGGTGGCGTGCATCAAAGCGAAAAAAGCTCCGAACTCGCCGATTGAATCGGGCGTCGCCTCGGCCGGTGCCGCCCACCTTGCGAACATGGCATTACGGTCGGGCAAAACGGAAGTTTGGAAGTCGTAGAGGTCGTTTCTACAATTCCAATACACCCCAAGAGGATATTTTCCGGCATGTTGCGTTGGCGTTTGAGATCGAATCGGGGTTATCCTTCGTTGGCATCGCCTGCCTATTCCCCTCGGCGCATTGCGATTCTCAAACCTTCTGCATTGGGTGATGTGATCCATGCGATGCCGATTCTGCGTGCGTTGCGGGTACGTTTTCCGAATGCTCAGTTGTCGTGGGTTGTCAATCGCGTTTATCGGGATTTGCTGCAAGGTCATCCTTCCCTCGACGAGATTATTTTGTTCGACCGAGGATCGCTTGGAAAAGGGGTCGGCAAAGCCCTTCGCTATTCGCTTTCGTTTATCAAGGAATTACGCTCCCACAAATTCGACCTTGTGATTGATCTGCAAGGACTTGCTCGCACGGGTCTGATGGCACTCACCTCACGGGCGCCGCGAGTGATTGGTCTGGGGACCGCACGCGAAGGGGCTTCTCTCGCTTACACCGATCTCGTACCAACCCCGCACGCTGACCATCAACACGCTATAGACCGCTATTGGCTTGTGGCGGAAGCTCTGGGGGTGGGAGATACCCCCAAGCGTTTCGATGTCCCGATTCAACCAGACGCTCTTGTATGGGCGCAAGGGATATTGTCGCAGTATCCCAAACCCCATTACGCAATTGGTGCGGGTTCGCGTTGGTTAACCAAGCGTTGGCTTCCGGAATCGTTTGCCCAACTGGTCAACCTTGCACAGGAAAAATACGGCGGTACGGCTTTCTTTGTCGGCACGCCCGACGAGTTGGAGATTTCGCAAACCGTACAAAATGCTCTCAAAGGTCCAAGCGTGAATTTTGTCGGCCAGTCAAGCCTTGCTCAACTGGCTGCCCTGTTAAAATGTGTCGATGTGATGATTGCCAACGATACCGGCCCTCTGCATCTGGCAGTCGGGGTGGGAACCCCGTGCGTAGCGCCTTATACTTGTACCCTTGTGCGCAAGCACGGCCCGTATAGGCAAAGTGGCGGGGTCGAAACTTCGGTTTATTGCAAGGGGTCTTACATTCGTTTGTGTGATCGCTTAGACTGTATGAAGGAACTCACGGCGGACAAACTTTGGCCCGCCCTACAAGGTGTATTAGAAGCATGGCCATCACGTTACCGTTTACTTTGACCCTTGCGAGTGGATCGCGTGGGCGTCGCTATCTGCTCGAAAAAGCGGGTTACACCTTCGTTATTCAACCTTCGAATGTGGATGAACCAACCGATGCCGAATACGGAAGCTGTCGGCAGTATGTGCAACACGTCGCTTGGCTCAAAGCGGCTGCCGTCGCCGAGCAAACCAAATCGGGCGTGGTTCTCTCTGCCGATAGTGTGGGCTGGATCGATGGCAAGGTCATCGGTAAACCCAACGATGCCGCCGACGCCCGAAAGATCATTCTCCAATTAGCCGGTCGCACACACGAACTCTGGACAGGGGTATGCTTGTGGAACGTCGAAAACGGCTTCCAGTTGCAATGGCAAGAATTAAGCCTCGTTCACATGAAAGAATTCAGCGAAAAAGAACTCGATGCCTATATTGCAACCAATCTTTGGGAAGGGTGTTCCGGAGCCTATGCTATCCAAGAAGAAAATGACCCCTATCTTACGATAGAATCGGGTTCGTGGTCGAACGTGGTAGGACTACCGTTAGAAAGCCTTGCCGTCGGCTTGGAGTGGTTCAAGTGACAGAAACTCTCCCCTTTACCCTCAGCGACGGATACGTGACGCAGGTGGTCCGTTACGGCGAAGGCGATGCCCGTAAACCTCGGATTGTATTTCTGCACGGCATTCAAAGTCATAGCGGTTGGTATGGCCGGTCTTGTGAAGAACTCACGCAGGCGGGCTACGAAGTCCATTTTCTGGAACGTCGCGGTTGTGGCTTAAATCGGGAGGCTCGCGGAGATTGTCCGTCCTTTCGCCGGTTACTTGATGATGTGGCAGAATATCTCAAATCGCTGACGAAGGATAAGCCGACGGTGTTGGGGGCGATTTCGTGGGGTGGCAAACTCGGGT
>VYLT01000142.1_pt1 | contig 17384 bp, 22 predicted proteins | sample 5114261 | NCBI WGS metagenome assembly VYLT01 (sample SAMN12291815, study PRJNA351875) | freshwater metagenome | isolation source: freshwater lake | place: USA: Michigan, Little Long Lake | collected 2011-07-12 | reverse complement strand
AACGGCTTGTTTGTCGGCCCCTTTCACCGAAATCGAAGTCCCTTCCTTGTCGTTCACTTCAACAGTGACGCCTTCAGGAGGGGTGAGCTTGATTTGGTTCGAGTAACCAACGGACAGCACGATAGACTTTTGATCCATACGGGCTTGATAACCGAGGCCGACGACCTTCAGTTTGGTCTCAAAACCTTTGGTTACGCCGTGAACCATGTTCGCAATCAAGCTACGGGTCAGACCGTGCAGCGAACGGCTCAGACGTTCTTCGTCGGGTCGCGTAACGACAATCGATTTACCGCCATCTTCGATGTTGATGTTGACCTTCTCGTGGAAGGTTTGCACCAATTTCGTTTTGGCACCTTCGACAGTCAAGGTCTTGCCTTCGAGCTTGACTTTGACGCCCGCCGGGATGGCTACCGGCTGTTTTCCGATCCGTGACATTGCTTGATTCTCCGGGAATCAACCTTAAATTTCTAATTCAAAAACCAACTCACACGCCGACCATTTTTCGTTGTTCAAACCCGACCCGTGTACCCGACCAACCTGAGTAACTCGCTCACCCTGACCAAATCACCACACGACGCAAAGGACTTCACCACCAACACCCATTTTGCGAGCTTGGCGGTTGCTCACAACACCCTTAGAGGTGCTGAGAATCGAGATACCGAGACCATCGAGAATCTTCTTGATATCGTCTTTGCCTTGATAGTAACGGCGTCCGGGTCGGCTCGACCGGCGGATGTGACGAATCACTTTTTCGCCTTCGTTGCCGTACTTGAGATAGACTCGAAGAACGACTTGAGCTTCGGAAAGCTCTGCCCCTTCCTTGAAGATTTTACCGCCGGCGGCTTCATCGAAAGCGTATTTGCCGACGGAGTAGTCTGCGACGAACCCTTCTTCTTTGAGGACTTTCGCAATGGCTATTTTGAGTTTCGTGGCAGCTATTTCAACGACCGGTTTTTCGACGGCGTTGGCGTTGCGAATCCGGGTCAACATATCGGCAATCGGGTCAGTCATCATGGCAAATCAAATCTCTTCAGTCGGCCAAAGGAAATACGGGTATGGGTGTTGTCTTGGGGTCTTACCAGCTGGCTTTGCGAACGCCGGGGATCATCCCGTCGCTGGCAAGGTTGCGGAAACAAATTCGGCAGATACCGAACTTGCGATAGACACCACGGGGGCGACCACAGAGTCGGCATCGCATCCGAATGTGAACCATCTCGTGTGGCTCAAGCATTTTGTGTTTGTCTTGTTGATCGGCGGGTTTGGCCAACTCAGCTTTGTGAGCTTCGATGGATTTCATTTGCCGTTTGAACAAGGCTCGTTTAGCGGTCGTTGACATATCGTGATTACTCGTTAATTATCTGGGTGGTTGGGGTGTTATCTCAGCCTTCGCGGAACGGCATACCGAACAGCTTCAAGGTCTCACGCGATTCTTCGTCGGTGGCGTTCTTGACGACGATGGTGATGTCCATCCCTTGTGTGAAGTTCACTTTATCGGCATCGATTTCTGGGAAGATCAACTGTTCAGAAACGCCCATCGTGAAGTTACCGTTCCCGTCGAACGACTTGGGGTTCACCCCTCGGAAGTCGCGAATACGGGGAAGAGCAACGTTGATGAATCGGTCGAGGAACTCATACATCCGTTTGCCACGAAGGGTGACTTTGGCACCGATTTCGTACCCCTCACGGAGACGGAATCCTGCGATAGCTTTCTTGGCTTTGGTGACTTGGCATTTTTGTCCGGCAATCTGCGTGAGTTGTTCAGCAGCTTGGGTCATGCGGTTTTTGTCGAGCAGGGCTTTACCCACACCCATATTCAGAACGATCTTGGTGATCTTCGGAAGGGAGAAGATGTTTTTACGACCGAACTTTTCTGCCAATTGGGGCAGAATTTCCTTAGTATATTTATCAGATAACCGTGCCATTTTTACTCCTCTCACCCTTTGGGGTTCGCCGATACCAACCGGCAAACCGAGCGAGGTTATTTCTCACTCACACAATTCAAACATTTTGTTTTATAGAGAGATTTGAAACAATCAAACCCCGTCTTGTATTTTTTACCTAATCCCATCAACCCGAACCCAAAAACCGGCGATTGGAGTTCTGGCGAGTTGTCAGACACCGGTCACTTACGTTCCCAGCTCGCTTTTGTCTTCGCTGTCAACTATCAACGACTCACACCACTTCCGAAGCGAGGCTCAGAATCTTGGCGAATTTCGCACGCAGTTCGCGAGGGATGGCGCCGAACATACGGGTTCCGCGAGGGTTCAAATCGTTGTCGAGCAAAACGACGGCGTTGCGGTCGAAACGAACGTAGGTTCCGTCGTCGCGTCGGGTTGCTTTCTTGGTGCGAACCACAACTGCTTTAACAACGTCGCCTTGTTTGACGTCCCCGCTAGGGATGGCTTTTTTCACGCTGGCTACGATGATGTCACCAACGGCAGCATATCGAGCGCGGCTGCCACCCAATACCTTGATGCACATGCACTCTTTGGCCCCCGTATTGTCGGCCACATCAACGTAAGTATACATCTGGATCATGGTATCATTCTCTCGCTATCGTTTCTAACGTCTCTTGTTCTTGCTACTCGTGTTCTTGCTACTCTTGCCTATTCTCTATCATTCAGCTTTCTTTCTGAATGACCCCTATCTCAAACCTACCGTTGCGAACTCTCTACCCAAATTACTTGGAGGTTGGGGCTTTGGTGATGACTCGAACCAAACGCCATGATTTCAGTTTGGAGAGGTGGCGGCACTCCATGATCTCGACGGTATCGCCGAGATGCGATTCGTTTTGCTCATCGTGGATGTAGCAAACGGTTCGGCGTTTGACGTACTTGCCGTAGCGAGGGTGCTTGACCAACCGTTGGACGTCAACGCGACGGGTTTTGCTCATCTTGTCGCGTGTGACCACGCCCACGAGGGTACGTCGTGTATTTCGTTTTTCGGGTGTGGGGGTAGTGGTGGTCTCAGCCATTGGCTTTTTCCTTCTTGATCTCGCGTTCGCGTTGGAGAGTCTTAATACGGGCAATGTCACGACGGTGTTTCTTGATTTCGGTTGGGGTGTCCAGCCGTTCGGTCACACTTTTGAAACGCAGATTGAAAATATCTTTTTCCAAATCGCGAAGCGTGAGCGTCAGTTGCTCGTCGGTCATCACTCGGTAGTCGGCAATCGTCGGCCCGTTGGCCATGACAGCATCCTCTAACAAAAAAATGTTGGGGTTATCCCAACATAATTAACTTTCACTTTGATTCAAACACCGGAGGGTATTCCACCGGTCGCAGTTCGCCCACCGTTTTCGGCTCGCTCAGACACAGGGGGGCTTACACCACCCCGCTCAGAAAAACGTTAGACCGTTTGGCGTTTCACGAAACGGCACTTAAACGGCATCTTGTAGGCTACACGGGCCAAACAGTCGCGAGCAGCTTGCTCGGGCAATCCGCCGATCTCGAACAGGACCATACCGGATTTAATCACGGCGGCCCAGTATTCCGGCTCCCCTTTCCCTTTACCCATCCGGGTTTCGGCAGGGATGGCGGTGATCGACTTATGCGGGAACACACGAATGTATAGGCGACCTTCCCCACGAAGGAACTGAGCGACGGTCACACGACCGGCTTCAATTGCTTCGGCGGAAAGCCAGCCACTTTCAAGCGACTGCAAGCCGAATTCGCCGAAGGAAACGGTGTTTCCTCGGCAAGCGTTACCGCGTACTTTTCCGCGTTGACTTTTTCTGTACTTGACGCGCTTGGGCATCTGTGCCATCGGTAGTCTCCTCAGTCAAATGGTCGCCGTTATTCACCCACACTTTGATACCGATGTTCCCTTGCGGGGTAGATGCCTCGGTAAAGCCATATTCCACTTTAGCTCGAAGCGTCGAGAGCGGAATCGACCCTTCCATTGCCTTTTCGCATCGAGCCATTTCGGCGCCACCCAAACGGCCCGAAAGTTGGAGCTTGATTCCGCGAGCACCGTTTTCCATCGCTTTGGCCATAGCCTGCTTCATGGTACGGCGGAAACTCGCTCGTTTTTCTAGTTGTTCTGCAATCTCTTCCGAGATAATCTGGGCATCGATCTCGGGCTTATTGATTTCAATGGTCTTGACTTCCACAACCCGACGAATCAGCTTTTGCAGCAACTCAGTCAGTTTGTCGATGTCGGCACCTTTCTTACCAATAATCACCCCGACCTTACCCGACGAAATGGTGACGATCACCTTTTCGCGTGTGCGGTCGATCTTGATCTTCGAGATCATGGGACGTTTTTTCTTAAGAAGGTTCAGGATATAATCGCGAATCTTCTTATCTTCTACCAACAGGTCCGAGAAGTCCTTCTTGGCGGCGTACCATTGGCTTTGCCAGCCAATCATAATGCCGGTTCGGAAGCCAGTTGGTCGAATTTTCTGTCCCATTAGTCTCGTTCCTTACTCGTTCCTTACTTAGATTCCTGACTTAGTTCTCGTTGTTGTGTTCGCGAACAAACCAGCAATTCCCATCGCTGGTTTGCTTTTGTTGTTAGTTCGCCACTGCGGGGGCAGGGGTTGCTGCTGGGCTTGTCGCCGGAGCCGTTGCGGTGGGTGCGACCGGAACAATCACTGTTCCGAGATCGTTTTCTTCCTGCAAGGTCACATGAATGTGCGACAAACGTCGCAGGATCATATAAGCCGTTCCACGAGCGCGAGGCATCATTCGCTTGAAGGTCGGACCGTCGTCCACACGGGCGATAGAAACCAACAATCCTTCGGGGTCATCGACACCGCGATTCTTGGCATTGGCGATAGCACTCTTGAGAACGCTATTGAGCAACTTAGCCCCACGATTCGGAATGTATTTGAGAAGCTCGACGGCTTCGGCAGCCGACTTCTTGCGAATCAATGTCGCAAACGGCCGGATTTTCCGGGCGGTCACGTCCGCATATCGATGGCTTGCATTGTATTCCATAACGTCCGACTCAACTCGTTAGACCACTCTAAAGACTCAACACCCTTATCTATTTCGTAGCCACAACCCGTAACCCAAATTACTTGCCACCGGGAGCGGCAGATTTCGCTTTCCCACCGCTGTGACCTTTGAACACACGGGTCGGGGAGAATTCGCCCAACTTATGACCGACCATATCTTCGTCGATGTAAACCTTGATGAAGGCTTTACCGTTGTGGACGAGGAACGTCACGCCGACAAATTCTGGCGGGATGGTACAATCGCGTGCCCATGTTTTGATAGGTTCGCGGTTATTCGTTTTTGCGCCCTTCTCAACTTTCTTGAAAAGACGCTCGTTGATGTACGGGCCTTTCTTCCGCGAACGACTCATAGCTCCACCACACCCTCAGTTAAGACACGACCGTTGGGCCGTTATCAATTCCTCTTATCCAACCCCTATCCGATCTTCTTATCCAACTGGTCAAAAACTACTCTTACTTGCTTTTGCGGACTTCGAAAACCCGATATTCGGGTCTGAGATTTCTGCAAAAGCACGGTTCTTCCCGAAATTTTTACAGACTAACTTTTGTATTCCTGCCTAACCTTGTCGGAAAGGGGACAACAATCATTTTTATCAGGTTTGACTCATTTTCGGATTAAAAAACGTCAGCGACGGCCTTTTCGGTTGGCCGTCGCTGAATTTCCTTGACTCGAAACGAATCAGAAGCCCAACACAAACAGTTTATCAACCACCCAAACGGGGGCCGGGTTTGCGTCGTCGAATGATTGCGCTGCTCGATGGTTTGCGTTTCTTCCGCGTTTTACCGCCCTTTGCAGGCACACCACTCGGCGAACACGGGTGACGACCACCAGCAGTACGACCTTCACCACCACCCATCGGGTGACTTACGGGGTTCATCGAGACCCCCCGTTGGTGAGGCTTGCGGCCTTTCCAACGCTTTCGGCCTGCTTTACCCAACGAGATATTCATGTGGTCTGAGTTCGACATCGCACCGATAGAGGCACGACACTTCGATGAGACCCGACGAATTTCACCCGAAGGGAACGTCAACTGAGCCCAGTCGGCTTCACGGTTCGTCAACGTCGCACGGCTTCCGGCAGAGCGACAAATCTGCCCACCTCGGCCTTGTTGCAATTCGATGTTGTGAACCACAAGACCGAGCGGAATCTTTTCCAACGGGAGGCAATTACCCACTTTGGGTTCTGCGGTCGGACCGTTAGAAACGACGTCGCCAGCCTTGAGACCTTCGGGAGCGAGGATATAAGCCTTCTCACCGTCTTGGTATTGAATCAACGCAATACGAGCCGAGCGGTTGGGATCGTATTCGATGCTCACGACGCTTGCGGGGATACCGTCTTTTCGATTCCGTTTGAAATCGATAATGCGGTACATTTGTTTGTGACCACCCCCACGAAAACGCGAGGTGATGATCCCTTGGTTATTCCGTCCACCCTTTTTCTTGCGGGGAACGAGCAACGACTTTTCGGGCTTGTTGGTCTTCGGCGTGGTACATTCAGCGAAGTCGCTGACCGAACCACCTCGACGGCCTGCCGATGTCGGTTTGTAAAATCGAATGCCCATATCTTACACTCTTCCGTTATCTGGCTTGTTAATACCTAAACCCACCAACCACACCAAAGGCGAACCGGAGATTACCATCGCCGGGCAAACAACACCAACCCTGTCTGCTAGAAGAATTCAATGCGATCATCGGGGTGCAACTTCACAATCGCTTTCTTCCAATCGGGACGAGCGCCCTCTTTGAAGCGGAAGCGACGTTTCTTGCCGTGTCGAATCATCGTGCGGACACCTTCGACGCGAACGGGGAACATCTCTTGGATGGCGTTCTTGATGTCTGTCTTGGTGGCGTGAATGCTCACTTGGAAAGTGTAGGCATTCAACTTCGTGCTTAAAAACGTCCCTTTCTCGGTGACGAGGGGACGAATAATCACTTGGTGGGGACGCAATTCAATCGTCGGCTTGGTGGCCTTGTGAACGAATCGCAGTTTGTTCTTCCGGCGATACTTTACCGGACGAGGTCGTGTTTGCATGGCTTATTTCACCTTATCTCTTCACACCGTCCGGTGGATCAGTCCTTTTTAGTCTTGAGGGCTTCGAGGGCGTCTTTGCTCAACAGCAGGGTTTTTGGTCGCAACACGTCGTAGGTGTTGAAATCGCTGGCAGGGAGAATGGTCACTTTCGGCAGATTGCGTGCCGACTTGTAAACCTTCTCATCGCGGGTTGCAGTCCCAACCAGAACCGACTTACCCTCGAGCTTCAATGCTTTGAGCATCGTCGCGAAGGTCTTGGTTTTGATTTCGGTTAAACCGAAATCGTCAACGATCACGGTTTCGAGGTCACGCAATTTGCTCAACACAGCCATACGGGTTGCGGAGCGAAGTGCCTTCTTCGGCATGCGGTACGAGTAGTCGCGAGGTTTCGGGCCTTTAGCCGTACCCCCACCGCGACGCTTGTTCGTCCGTTTGGTACCGGCACGGGCGTTACCCGTTCCCTTTTGGCGGAACAGCTTCTTGGTGCTACCTGCCACTTCACCGCGACGTAGGGTGCTGTGGGTTCCTTGACGTTTATTGGTTTCGTACATCAGCACGGCTTCGTGCATCAAGCGTGTGCTGATCTTACCGCCGAAGTCAGCGGGATCAACCGTAACCGTACCGACTTCTTGCCCAGTCTTGTTGAACACGGGAAGAGTGATCGACGATGTCACTTGTTCGATTGTCGGGCTGGCCATACTCGCAATCCTTTAGCCCCGGTTTTGGGGGCATCCTCTATTATCAGCGATACCATACACAAGGCCGTTGCACCCATCTGCTTGCTTGGCAACGGGTTCAACGGCCCCGGTTAGATTTTCTTTTGGCGACTTACGCAACACTCAACCCCACCAACTCTTTCGAGTTAGTTTTGTTGAGGACCCATCACTTTAATCTTAATGTCCACACCGGGGGGAAGTGCCAAACCCTTGTTAAGGGCTTCGACGGTCTTGCCAGTTGGCTTCACAATATCGATAATACGTTTGTGGGTACGAATCTCGAATTGTTCTCGGCTCTTGCGGTCAATGTGCGGCGAGCGGAGAACTGTGTAGCGTTCAACCCGTGTTGGCAGGGGAATCGGGCCATGCACTTCAGCGCCGGTTCGTTTGGCGGTATCCACGATTTCGAGCGCCGTGCGGTCGAGGGATTCATGGTCATAGCCTTCCATACGAATTCGGATACGTTCGTTCATACCAACTCCAAACCTTCATCTACGGACATTACGAAACAAACTTTTTAGGACTTTCCGAGTCTCAGTCAAGCCCGTAATGCGAAAAATTTGCCCTCCCTTATCCGGAAGGAAGGTTTATCCCTGATTTTCAGGCCGAAAATATGCCAAATTCCCTGAAAAGGTTTATTGTCGAACTTGCCAAAATCTTGTTGACGATTCCCCCTAAGATGAATTATCATGGGATTAAGTCAATCGCACCATCTTTGAGGGAAGTTCAATGGCTAAAATTATCGCAACGGTTTTCGGTCTCGCTGTTGTCGGATTGGGGAGCTTCGCTGCTTACCAATTCTTCACCACCCCCGACTACTCCGAACCTTCGGCTTGCTCCGTGCAACGTAATATCACGACCGAAGAAGCAAAACCAAGCTGCTGCCAATCGATCAACCGCACCAGTCTGGTTACCGAAGTTCCCGCTTGCTGCTCGGTCAACGAAGCAACCAAAACCATAAGCGAACCCGAAGTGCTGACCGTTGCTCCCCGCGAAGTGAAGTAATTGTCGAACAAGTTTTGAAATGAGTTTACTTTACCCAATCACATCAACCTGAAAACGTTACAGCGGCTAAACATCGGAGCGGAAAAGATAGCATATCGGTGAGACTGTTAGGCCAATGCCATCAATTTAAGGAAATAGTGATTGAAGGAAAAAGGTGACAAAACGCGGAAAATATAAGCGAATCCAGAAAGGAAGAGTGGCAACCTGCGATTAGGCCGGCTGCGCGAGCACCGGCGTTCGGGGTTTACCCCGCCAGCGACTCACGGGAAGCTCGAGAAGGTGACAAAATCGGGCGACTCGGTTTGCGTATTTTATCGGGAAAAGGGCGAAGTTGGTTGGTGGGGTAAACCCCGAACGCCGTTACTCGCGCAGCCGACCTAATCATTGCACTAACGTCTTCTTTTCTGGATTCGTTAGCTTATCTTCCCCTTCCTTAAGTTGATGGCATTGGCCTAACAGTTCTCCTGACTTTGCATTATCACTTCACCGATACAAAGACCTTTGCATTCAACATGTTCCTTTTCGATATGAACACTTTTCTGTACATCCACCAACTTTTGATCGTTCTACTACAACCCTCAACTCCACGTCGAGTCGATCCAGCCTCCGCCTAAGACTTTCGTCCCGTCGTAGAATACGACCGCTTGGCCGGGGGTGACGGCGCTTTGCGGTTCGGCGAATTTCACGCTGGCGAGACCTTCGCCCGTCAGGATGACCCGTGCGGGTGAGCCGGTGTTGCGGTAGCGTATCTTGGCGATGCAGTCGAGATCACCCGTTGGCGGATCGACTAGCCAATTCACGCTGGTGGCATGGAGACCCTTTGCGTCCAACTCCTCTTTGTCACCCAAGACGACTGTATGCGAATCGGGTAGGATGTTCAACACATAGCGTTTGCGGTCGGTCGCAATGCCCAACCCCTTACGCTGACCTATCGTAAATCGCTCGATGCCGTCGTGATGCCCCAAGACTTCACCCGATGAGCTAACCACTTCCCCTGCCGTGTTGGTTTCGGGACGGAGCTTGCGGATCAGGGCAGCGTGATCGCCACCGGGGACAAAGCAAATCTCGACGCTATCGGGTTTCTCAGCGACTTCGAGCAACCCTGTCCGACGTGCGATGTTGCGTATCTCGGCTTTCGGGAATCCACCCACAGGGAAGATGAGGTGATTCAGAATCTCCCGTCGAATCCCCGCAAGGACGTAGGATTGATCTTTTTCAGGATCAACAGCTCGATGCAGTTCCGGTCCGTGCGACCCGTTGTGGATTTGGGCATAGTGACCCGTTGCGATCCATTCGGCCCCAAGCTGTTTGCCGAACTCCCAAAGCTGACCGAACTTCAACCATGAGTTGCAAACGACACACGGGTTAGGGGTTCGTCCGCGTAGATACTCGTCGGCAAAGTAGTCGATGATTTTGCTGAACTCTCGCTCAAAATCGAGAGCATAGAAGGGGATACCGAGGCGTTCTGCAACCCGTCGGGCATCGCCTGCATCAATGGCGGAGCAGCAACCCTTTTTGTTATCGGGTCGGTGGTCGGACTCTTCAGTGTGGGAGCCGGTGCGCATGAACAGGCCAATCACATCGTAGCCCTGTTCTTTGAGAAGAACGGCTGATGCGGAACTATCCACGCCACCCGACATTGCCAAAACTACCCGACCGGGCATAGCTTCACTCCTTGTGCGAAAGGGAATTATAGACGATTTGGGGAAAAGTGCCACTCGGCCCAAATCCCAAAAAATTCTCCCTAACCAAGATAGAAAGGCCAAAAAAGGCTAAAGGTTCGATTTTCGGGATAAATTTTGTACGAAATTGCGCAAGTGACTGGCGAAGGGGTCGTCCAAAAGTTAGAATTTCGATGGTTTCGTGTCGATTCCGTGACGGGAAGGGACAAAATCCGTGCGTTTAGGTGCTACGATCCGCCGTTACCTGCAACTGAGCAAAAAAGCTCAGTTAGGGTTGATCGTCGCAATATGTCTACTCGTTACCCCGCAAGTTTCTTTCGCCGGTATCCTCGGATTTAAGAACGAAACGACAATCACTTTGACGATTCAAGAAGTTCAACCCGGTCCGGTTATCCGCTTGGGTAAAGCGATCAAGATGATTGCGACCGAGACTTTTTCCGACACAAGTTCTTCAGGAACAACACGCCGTTTCAAAATCACCGACGATAAGGGTAAAGAACTCTTCGACGGTTATGTTCAATCTCCGGGCGGGAAAGAAAACATCACCTATTCAATCAAATCTGATGGCAAAGGCGGTATCAAACTCGAGGCGGTTCGCTCAGGTGCAGACGAGAAGAAAAAATAGGGGTTAGGTGTGTTCCGGCTTTGCGTGGTTATGCCTTCACTTTCTGACGTAACTTCTCGGCGTTGTGTTTGCAATCTTCGCAGCAATCTCCTTCATCTTGCTCCTCATGCGAGTGTTCTTTGCATTGTGGAATCGAGTTCGGTTCGAGCAAGGGGACGTTCGAGTTTTTGTGTTGTTTGATCTCCCGTTCCGTCATACCGAGTCGCATTCCTAAACTGACCAAGAAGCGTTCGATCTCGGTCATCGTGATTACCCCGAAGCACCTTGCCTCAAGGATTTCGTCCAGAGTGAAGCGAGCAATCTCCCCTGCTGTTTCTGCTCCGAGTCGTTTGATGATGTTACGCGAACGAACAGAAAGTGTGATTTGGTTTGACATGCGACCTCCAAAATTGTTGGAACAAGAAGACCAGTACCCATGTTAGCCGATTCAAAAGGCTTGTCAAATCAACGAGAATTAAAGGAGATTGCGTTAGTAGAGAGGTGAGCGAATCGGGCGAGGTGGGCGAGTGGGGCGAGTGATCCACCAAGATTATGCGGTCTTGGCTGGCCCTTTGGGGGCGAGTAGAGCGGTCATCCGTTTGCCTTCCATCGTGGGGGCTTTTTCGACTTTGGCGACATCCAAGAGCATTTCGAGAATGTGGTCAATGGTCTTTTTGCCTTCCTCAATGTGCTGCATTTCACGCCCTCGGAACATGACGTTGATGAGTACCTTGTCATGGTGTTGGAGGAACATGCGAGCTTGGTTGACCTTCGTGGTGATATCGTGTTCGCCGGTCTTGGGACGAACGCGAATTTCTTTGAGCTTTTGTTGGTGGCCTTTGGCCTTAGCGCTTTTGCGTGATTGTTCGTAACGGAACTTCCCGTAGTCCATCAATTTACAAACAGGGGGACGTTCCTTCCCTGCGACCTCAACGAGATCGAGACCCGCATCGCGGGCCATTTCCAGTGCTTGCGAAGTTGGGACAATACCATGTTGCTCCCCTTCGGCACCGATAAGTCGAACCGGACTGTAGCGAATTTGTTCGTTAATGCGAGGGCCGGACCGCTCGACTTGCGGTCGCCCATTCTGATTGTTGCCTGGTGGGATACTCATTCTCCTGCGTTCGTGGCCAAGTCCACTGACTGGTACCCGACCATCGGGAACCACATCTGGCTTTTTAGGCGTAACCCGTTTCCCTTCGTCTGTCAACATTGAAGACGATGAAAAAGACCCCAAACTGACTATTTTTCCAATTTTCCTTACCGGAATGGAGAAATCGTTTAGGGGATCAAGGAAAAGGATTTTTTTTATTATAGTCCCCCAATTCAAGATGCAAAAGGCATTTTCTGGCAAAAGTCGAGAATCGGGATTCGGGGTGTGGGGATCGGCGAAGGCAGAAGACATCGCAGGGCGGATTGCCGAAAGGGAATCCGTGAAGAGCGCCCCGTCCCCCGCAACGGTCTGACGACCGTCATAGGGCTGGGCGAGGTGGACTATGTGGACCCGCGAATGATGACACGCTCGCAATGTCTTCTGCCTTTCCCGCACCCCGATTCCCGAATCCCGACGCTCCCTACAACCGTTAGGGGCGTTTGGGTAATTCTGAGAATTTGGCGAATGGGGGTCATAGTTGGGCTTTGGGGAAGTCGATTCACCTTTTAACGAAGTCAAGGATGTCTTTTTTGGGGAGGGAATCCCGATGGTAAGGCTGTTGCGAGCATTTGGATCGATTGGTTTTGTCTGCCTTTTTGTTTCTGGGGCGATGGGTTGCAAACACGTATGCCAGACCAAGAACCCCTACCCGTGCGAGAAATCCCCCACCATCGCAGCGACTCCTACACCTTGTGCAACTCCAACCACAACTTTCGAAAAACTGCACATTAGCAAAGGTTGCGTGAAGGGGTGTGTCAAAGAAACACCTTGCACGGTTTGCCAAAAAACCACTCCCACAGGGCAACCTTGCCTGACGTGCAATGCCCCTCTCCCGAAGCTCCCCGCTGAGAACATCGCCGAGGACCTTAAGATTCCTTCGGGCGAACAACCCAAGACCGAGACTGCCCAAACGGATAATCCCGTCTCACCACGCGATCCGAATGCCCCCGAAAATCTCCCATTCCCTAGCGGGTTCGATGCTCCGTATCCTTTGGATGTGCCGATCAAAGGTCTCGGAAACTCGGCATCGCTCAAGAAAGATGCTCCGCTTCCGGCCCAATCTTCCACCAAAGGTCACGCCTCGAATTATTCGTGGCTCATCGGCGAAGTGCAATACTCGCATATTAGCAAGCAGTGGCGTATCCGATATTTAGGGGTCGATCAAACCGATGACGTTGGCGGAAGCGTCGCCCTGCAAGGGGCTGACCAGTGGTTGGACGAGATTAACAAAGGTGGCTTATTCCGAATTACGGGCCAGATGCACAAATTGGAAAAAGGCTATGTTTACGAGGTGATTTCGGTCAAACGAGCAAACTAATTCGAGCCAACCTCTTCCCAACGCACGGTTAAACGCCCAGACGAATCTGCCTCGACAACGGACGTATTCACCCCGCGACCTTCAAGCCAATCCAGAAGTTCACTCGCCTCTTCCACGCCCAAACCCGAAACCTCATGCGGTTCGCTGGGCCTGTTTGAAAGGGTGTGTGAGAGACTTGCGACCGGAGTCACATTCTTTTGCTCGGCGATTCCAACACTTGAGATAAATAGCATCGGATGTTACCTCAAAAGACGGGTAAATTCAGACCTTATCAATTATGGTATCGCATGAGAATCGCTATTACCAATAAATTCTGACCAATTTTGGAAGAAACTTTCCTGTTGGGGTTCGGCAAAAATCTGGCACTCGGAAGCTACCTGCATCTCGGTCTCAATGCGATTAAGAGAAGGAATCGAAGAAAGGGTCAAAAGTGGGATGAAACGCAGTAAAAAAAGGGGTATTCAGAATAGCTGAGTCACGGGGTTTCCTTAGCCCGTCCGCGCAAGCGGCGGGGCGGAAGCAGCGACGATAACGGCTTGCCAACCAAACTAAAAACCTGCGATTCTCGAAAAGAGAAAACGACCAAAATGACGTATTTTTATGGTTTTTGTGACCGTTATTGGGTGACAAGATACAGCACTGAAAACTCCCCGCCGCTTGCGCGGACGGGCTAAGGAAGACATCGCTTCGCTCCCCTTTACGCTTCCTCATCTTTATGGCATTGACCTCGGTTCAATTCTCTCCCGTTGTCGCTATCCACCCTCGCTTATCTCTTCGGGTCCTTTTGCCTTTTTTGACTCCCTTTCGCGGTTCGCCGGGTTTGAAAGTCCGAGAGTTTCTTTTCTTCCCTCAAAGGCAAACTTGAGCTTTTTTTTTCTCTTTTTGTTGGTATCTGCCAAGTTTCATTCAGGTTACTTGGGGGGAATCGAAAGTGAAAAGCCTCTTACGGATGTTATTGGGTTGTGCGTTGGTGTTAGGGGTTACAACTCCTTCATTCGCACAAATGTTTAATACAGGGACGACACCTTCGGGACAGTCGTTGCGTCGCGGGCTTCCTTCCGAACCTCCCGCAGTCGGGTCGGGCTTACCCGGTTCCACACCGAACGTGATTCCTCCTCCCCCCGATCTTCTCAGTGGCGGGCGTATTGCTCCCGGAGCCGGTGGCGGAGCGATTGGCCCCAATGGGATTCGGTCGGGGTTAGACGCCCAACAGAAATCGCCATGGGCATGGGGAGTTGAGTTCGGGTTGAACGGGACGGAAGGGAACACACGGGTCTTGAAATTGCGAACCGGTGTCGATGTCCGTTACGATACCCCCGAAGATGCTTTCGTTGTGAATGCCTTTCACGGTTACGCACGCCAGCAAGGGATTCTCAACGAGAATAAAGCCTTGCTCAACGCTCGGAATGAATTAGCCCTTTACGACAACGTCGGTTGGTTTCAACAACTGCAAATCGAATACGATGAATTCCGCGCCATCGATCTTCGGGCTGGTCTCTACACAGGGGGTACCTTCAATGCCATCAAGGACGACATGACCTTGCTCTCGTTCCGGGCAGGGGTCGGGGTTGTCTGGGAATCGTTGCCAAATGACGATTCCCGTTGGCTTGCAGAAGGGGTGATTGGTTTCGACTTTAATCAGAAGATCACAGAGAAAACAGCGTTTGTCTCGTCGCTCGATTACTATTGGGATTTAGGCCGACCCGCCAACTTCCGGATTCGTTCGCGTGCAGCGTTTGAAATTCTGCTCGACCCCGATTTGAACCTTACCATGCGAATCGGTATCCAAGACCGTTACGACAGCCGTCCGCAAGGCTCGAAGAAAAACGACCTCGATTACTTCGTCACCTTCCTGCTTCGATTCTAACACGATGTGGTGCTCATCGGCGTGTTGGTTAAAAATCGCTCATCCGTCGTTGATTTGTCTCCTATCTTTTTGAATTTCGTTCCCCAATACCCAATCCCAACGCTTCAGAAAATCTGCTCTTGCCTGTATTCCCCCTTTTGCCTTATACGGGGGTCGCTTGTGGTCTCCTTAAGGGGGTGATGCGTGCCTACTTGGGTGCGAGTATCGTTGTGTGCGTGCATCCTTGCGATGCTGTGCCCCCTCTTGGGTTGTTTGGGGCCGGGTAATCCGAGTTACTTCCCCTATATACTGCAAGGGGGACGGGCCGAACGAACCCATGCAAAACCGGCGGGTCGTGGATTTTTCAACGACTTCGATCCCGTTGCCAAACGGGTGCAAGTGATTCCCGACGGCGGGAGTATGTCCGTTAAGGGAACGCAAGTTCTGATAGCCACCGTCTTTGATGGCGATGGCAAACCCCTTCGTAAACGACGGGTCGAATGGCTTATCGATGGGCCGGGTACGATCATTGAATGCGACGAGAGCGGTTATCTGCCCGGTCGCGGTATGAAAGTCGATAACAAATATGCCGTCACTTACACCGATTATCTCACCCACACGATTGACCGAGGAAATAACGACCCTAACGACGATTTTACTGTTGAACCGGGCCAAACGTGGTGCGTCATCTCCTCCGCAGTCGAAGGGGTTAGCAACGTCACGGTTTATGTGCCGGGTATCAACGATTGGGAACGCAATCGGGTTTACGTCAAACTTGTTTGGACCGATGCTGCTGCCCGATTCCCGCAACCGATCACCGCACGTTCTGGGCAAACCGTTGAGCTTCCGACACAAGTGTTGCAGATCAAGGATAAAAATCCCCTCGCAGGTTATCGTGTGCGTTACAAGATTCTCGATGGCCCTTCGGCTAACCTTGTGAGTGCAAAGGATGCCCGTGCGGGAACCCTCGGTGAAGCCACTGCGATTACCAATGACGAAGGGATGGCAATGGTCAAGATCGCTCAAGCGGGTGACGTGGCAGGGACGAATACGGTGTTAGTCGAAGTGCTGAAACCCGATCCGGCCAAGCCCGGCGAACTGATTCCGATTTCCAGTTTCAAAACGAAAGTAACGTGGCAGGCCCCTCAACTGGCGATCAATATCAAAGCCCCTGAAACACAGGCGTTTACCCAAGAGTTTACCGTACTCTATGCCGTCTCGAATACGAGCAAAGTCGAAACGTCTTCAGTCATGGTGAATGCCCCAATCCCGGCAGGCTTGGAGGTTGTAAAGACCGATCCGCAAGCTGCCTTCGACCGTAATACGATGATCTGGTCTCTCGAGCCGATTCAAGGGAATCGCCAACAGAATTTGCAAGTGACGTTCAAGCCAACGAAATTGGGTGCGACCGACCTTTCGGCCCAAGCTCGCTCTAGCGATGGTCTGAATGCCAATCACACTGTAACCACAAGGATCACCGAAGCGAAATTGCAAATCGCACTCGAAACGCCAGCCACAGGGGTGATCGGTGAAGCCGTCCCCGCCAAGATCGTGATTTCTAATCCCGGCGATGGCGTCGTTGAGAAAATCCTTGTACGGGTGAAGTTCGATGACGGTTGGCAAGTGCGAGGTGAAAAGAACGTCGTTGATACGAACATCGAAAAATTAGAAGCCGGCCAAACGAAAACGATAGACGTCCCTGCAACGGCTCTCAAGGGCGGCAAGTTGGCGATCCAAGCCGGTGCAAGCTCTGCGAATGCAGGGAACGCAACCCCTCGCTCTGCGGTTGTCGAGGTTCAAGATACGGGTCTTGCGGTGCAAGTCCTGCCGCCGCGATTGGCGTATGTTGGGCAAGAGGTAACGTGGAGCGTGATTGTACGAAATACGGGACAAACGCAAGTTGGGGGGCTTGTAGTGAAAGCCGAAATACCCCCCGGCGTGACATTCAAGAAAGCGAGCGATGACGGTCGATTGAATGGAAACAGTGTCGAGTGGAATTTAGGGACAGCCCCTGCGCAAGCCGAGCGTGCTTTGAGCGTCTCCGGTGTGTGCGAAAAGCCCACCAGTAAA
>VYLT01000140.1_pt1 | contig 17500 bp, 15 predicted proteins | sample 5114261 | NCBI WGS metagenome assembly VYLT01 (sample SAMN12291815, study PRJNA351875) | freshwater metagenome | isolation source: freshwater lake | place: USA: Michigan, Little Long Lake | collected 2011-07-12 | reverse complement strand
TCCCGCCTAGCGATTGGAAGTAATTACCCGTATTCAGGAATCGCACTTTTGTGCCGATGGTGATTCCTTGCAATGCTGATTCGACACCGCTCGCGCCATCTGCGCCACCGACGTAGACTTGTTGCTGCAACGATTGTAAGCTCGAACGAAGGTCGGTTTGTTGTCGGAAGATTCCGTACGAGGTAGCTGCATTCAGACCGGTCGTTCGGCTTCCGACAAGGTTTAGGTAAGGGCTGACACCCGTTCCCGAAACAGAACCGAATCCCCCGCCGAAACCACCCCCACCCGCAGGTGCTCCACCAAAACTCCCCCCTCCCCCAACGGGTTTCGTTGGGCCGAATTGGGCCAAGCTCACGCTTGAAGAAATCAAGGCTAGGGTGAAGGTCAAAAGTAAGTATCGCATTGTGTTCCTTCTGTTGGATGTCAAATTATCGAACCGTCGCAAACTGTCCACGACTTTGCAGGGCTTGAATCGAGGTTTGCGATAACAACAGCGAACCAAAGACCCGTTCTGCCGGTGTGGTGATAAACGACAGGTAATTGTCTAATGTCACCAGTGGGTTTGCTCGGACATAGAGACGATCACCGGGTAGAATTTGATAATTCGTTCGCGTTAATGCTCCGCTACTCACGCCAACCCAATCGACTGGCAGAATCATTTCTTCGTCAACCGTTGCTGGAGCCGGTCGAGCTACCCACATATGGTATTTACTCGAAACTTGGGGCAACCCTTGCACATTGGCAATTGCATCCAACACGGTTTCGTTACCCGTAATTGGCAACCGAAAAATCTGCTGCCCCCGTCCACCGCCGTCGAAGATCACATAGTAGACCTTGCTATTGTAGGCAGCGATATCGACAGATACGATTGGGTTACTCAGAAACTGGCTCAGGTGCGTTTCGATGGCTTGCTTGGCCTCTTCCATCGTTTGGCCGACCACACGCACACGCCCATATCCGCCGAGGTTAATTTTACCATCTTGGCTTAATAGATACTCGCCACGCAACGCCGTCAGCGCACGCGATTGCAAGATATTCACTTGCACTTTAGGCTCTTTCACATCTTTCGCTTCGGCCGATTTCGCAATCGCATCTTGAATTTGCTCGGTACTTAAACCGGCAATACGAACCGATCCGCCGTAGGTGATCGGAAGATTCACAACCCCGTCGGGTGTAACCAACGCTTCGACTGCAAAGGGTTCAGTCTGACCTTTATAAGAGATCGAAACAAACAGAATATCGCCCCCGTCTACTTTGTATTGAGGGGTCGGAGAGACTCGTAAAAGTTCGACACGCAATATATCGGGAGCTTCGATACGATATTCGGGCATTGTCACTTTCTGGATTTCTCGCGGAAGCGAACCATCGTAGCGAGGATCGGCAAAGGAAGACGTAATCGGCTGACCGCTACGATTGACCACATAAGGCGCAGGGTCTGCGCCAGATGGTTGGTCTCGATGACTAAAAAGACATGCCGTTTGACAAATGGCAAGGACGCTCCCGGACAGGAGCAGCCAACGTCCGAGCTTCAACATGCCCGGTCCCCCTACTTGCTTGAGTTCGCCAAGAAACCCTATGTTCCCCCATGGATTTCTCGGCCTATTCTTTCGGACGTAACGGGTATTAGCAGATATTTTTTCTCACGCAAGGGGAACATTCTGCCGAACAAACGTGCCTTAAAATGGAGATATTCGATAGAATACCCTGACTTAACTGATTGGCGAAGAGGCGTTGCGTGTCATGGCGAAAGAGACCTTGCGTATTCCCCTTTCGGAGCTTCCCTATCACACGGAAGGAATCTTTTTTGCCCTCCTCACCGAGCGACGACCGGGCAAAACCCGTGACGGTAAACTTTACTTTTCGTGTCGCCTTCGGGATCGACTTCGTCAAGCGTCGTTCATGGTTTGGGAAAATAGCCCGCAATACGAACTGTGTCGGGATTCGTGGCGTGAGGGGCAATTCTTCAAGGTCAAAGGAACGATCAGCAATCACGAGAAATACGGTGTTCAAGTCGAAGTCGCCCTCATGCGACCCCTTGAAGATCGAGACCGCGATGACGGGTTTTCCGAACGCGATTTTCAGCACGTTCTCCCCATCAATCCCCAGCAGCTTTTTCACGAACTGGTCCAACTTGCCGAATTTGAAATCCATCTCGAACCCCTTTCACGTTTGGTCGTTACGTTACTTCGTCAACACGAAACGAAGCTCTTGCAAATACCCGCTACTCAACGGCATTACTACATCCACGCAGGGGGTTGGTTAGAGCATACCCTTTCGGTGACGAAAAGCGTTTTAATCCTTGCGGATCGGTATGCCGTGCAATTTCCCTTGCTCACTCCGCCGTTAAATCGAAACCTTTTGGTAGCGGGTGCGATTTTGCACGAGATTGGCCGTGCGGTGGAACTCGATCCCCCTGCCCAAATGTTTGAACCCGCGGAGTTCACCATACCCGGACGATTGTTTGGTCACTTGATCCTCGGACGCGATCTTGTCCGCGATGCGGCACGCTTGCAGGGTGACCTTTCGCCGGAATTGGTCTCCTTGTTAGAACATATGATCCTTACCCACTTGAGCTTGCCCGAATGGGGTTCGCCACACCTGCCGATGATTCCCGAAGTTTTGATCCTTCACCACGCCGACGACCTCGACGCCAAAATGGAAATGTACGCCCGATGCCTCAGCACGGACAACAGCACCGGCCCCTTCACCGAACGCGATCCGATTTTGGGCAAAAGCCTATTGAAAAGGCGAGATAGTTGATTTTGCAATACGATAATCTTTCCCAATAACCTTTATTTCTCGAACGATATGCCAACCTTTAATTCTCAAACGCTGACCCAATTTTCACACGATCTTTTTGTTGCTGCGGGTGTCCCTGCCGACGAAGCCAAACGGGTGGCGTCTTCCCTTGTGGATAGCAACCTCGTCGGACACGATTCGCATGGGGTGATTCGCATTCCCCAATATATCGCAGCCCTTCGAGATAAAAAGCTCACGGCTCCTGCACAATGGACGGTGATCAACGAAACGCCGGCTTGCCTTGCTGTCGATGGGAATTGGGGATTGGGGCAAGTGCTGACCTATCGGCTTTTGGAACACCTTGTACCGAAAGTGCGTGCCGTCGGTATCGCTGCCGGAACGATGCGTCGCAGTGGGCATATCGGGCGATTGGGTGAGTACGGCGATTGGGCTGCCCAACAAGGATTGGCGATGTTTGCAACGGTCAACTCGCACGGGTCGGGGCGTCGGGTCTCCCCTCCGGGTGGCCGTGCAGGTCGAATCAGCACGAACCCGTTATGCTTTGCGGCCCCTTCGGTCGCTTCGCAAACGGGTGACGGGCGTGCGTTGATTCTCGACTTTAGCACATGCGTTGTAGCCGAAGGGAAAGTGCGTGTGCATCATCAAAAAGGCGAACCCGTTCCCGATGGGTGGCTCCTCGATTCCGAAGGCAACCCAACGAACGACCCTTCGCAATTGTACGCTGAAAAAGCCGGAAGCATTCGCCCGTTCGGAGGTTCACAAGAATATAAGGGCTTTGGTCTCGGCTTACTGATGGACGTGTTTGCAGGAGCTCTTTCTGGCGGAGAATGCAGCAGGCCCGACCGACCCATGCCCGGGCTTGGGAATTGTGCGACGATTGTTTTGTTCGACCCAAAGTGGTTCGGCGGACTCGAAACATTCCTAACAAACGTAAGCGGTCTCGAAGAGTTCATCCGGACCACACCACTCGCACCCAATTCCAACGAAATCACCCTTCCCGGCGACCCCGAACGACGCACCTTTGCCAAACGCTCCCAAGAGGGAATTGCGATCCCCGACGGAACGTGGAAGCTGCTGACGGACCTTGCAACGAGCTTGGGTGTCGCGGTACCGGAATAAAGAGGGCGTAAGCCCAAATTGAGCGGGGTGGCGTAAGCCCCCCGTGTCTAACGTCTCCGATGAAATTGCAAGTATCCCCGACACGCTCAAACACGGGGGGCTTACGCCACACGCTCAAACACGGGGGGCTTACGCCACCCCGCTCAGCTTGGGGCTTCGCCCCATTCCACTTTTTTCGCCTTCGATTACTCTTTTTTCGCTTTCCTAAAATTTATGGCATTGGCCCTTCAGGCCGAAAACCTTCGTGATTGTTCTGATTCGCGCAAAGTGTTGGATTTTGCTGCCCAAGCCCTGAAGGGGCTACCTCTTACAGGGTGTTATGAGAAAAAGATGAGAGCGGGCAAAAAATGGAAAACACGGAGATTCCAAGGGTTTTTGGAAAACCGTACTCCCAATAATGCCCAAACAACTCAAACTATTATATATCAATATAATAGTTCTAAATGAAGCAAAGCCTTTGCAAATAAGGACTTGCAGATTCTCATAATACCCTGAAAGAGGTAGCCCTGAAGGGGCGTCTTCCTATAGACCGGTCCGTAAGGGCTGGGCGGGCGAGTGATCTTGCCCAAAAAAAGACCCCCTCGATTACGAGGGGGTCTTTGCGTTTCGGTGTTGTCGGTCTGATTACTTCTTGGCCGTGTTGAGTTGGCGTGCCAATTGCGACTTCTTGCGGGCGGCGGCGTTGGCGTGGATGACACCTTTGGCAGCAGCCTTGTCGATGCTCTTGACAGCAGCGATGAAGTCGGCTTGACGTTGTTCGGGGGTTCCGCCCGTCAAGCTGGTGGAGAATTTCTTCACTTGGGTGCGGACACCCTTTTTGACGGCTTTGTTTCGTTCCCGTCGTTTGATGTTTTGGCGAAGTGCTTTCTTCGCGCTTTCGGTATGTGGCATATCTCGTATTAAAGGTTAGAGCCACAAACAAAAGAACACCGTTGAAAGTGCCCCTTTGATTGTGGCTGATGGTTATCGTTACTTAACTACTTCGCCCACTTTGTAGCGGACGAAAGTGGTAATATCAAGGCCAGCGGCGCTGACCAACTGTCCAATCGTTTTGCTGGGGTCTTTGACGAACGGTTGTTCGACCAAGACGTTTTCGGCGAACCACGTTTTCATTTGGCCTTCGGCAATCTTCTCAGCAATGTTGGCCGGTTTACCTGTTGCTTCAGCTTTGGCCTTTGCAATAGATTTTTCGGTGTCCAACACCTCTTGGGGGACTTGCTCGCGTTTGGTGGCTGCCGGTGGTGGGGACGATGCAGCGATGTGCATACAAACATCCTTCAACAGGTCGGCAGGTGCGTTGCCGCCAGTCACTTGGACAAGCACACCAAGCGAGCCGTCGTGGTGAACGTAAGAGCCAAACGATCCGCCAGTCAGACGGGTGAATCGTTGAATCTTCATGTTCTCACGAAGAAGACCGATTGCTTCGTTGATTCGGTCGGTAACGGTTCCTGAACCGTGTGCTGCGGTCAACATCGTTTCGACGTTGGCAGGATTGGTTTCAGCAACGAATTTCGCCAACTCGTTTGCAAGTGCAACAAACTGATCGCTCTTGGCAACGGGTGCCGATTCGCAACGGAGTTCGATAGCAGCAGCAAGGCCCGAAGCGGAATCGAAATAAATACCGATACGTCCTTCTGCGGTTTCGTTCTCGGCTCGTTTGCCAGCAACTTTGCTGAAACGAGTTCGAAGTAACACAACAGCTTTCTCGATATCCCCACCCGTCTCGACAAGGGCGTTCTTGCACTCCATCATCGGGAGGTCGGTACGCTTACGAAGGTCATTGACGGAAGCAGCAGTGATGTTAGACATAGTCATTCTCTCCTAGTAGGGACTCCTTATCGACCATCCGAACCTGAGTTGGGTTCACCTTGATCGCGGTTATCTCGCCCACCTCGTCCGCCACCACCGCGACGGTCATCACGACGACCGCGACCGTCTCGCCCACCACCGCCTTGATTTTCGTCATTGGCTTGTTCGGCTTTGTTGGCCGAGGCAGCAGCACGTCCTTCAAGAACGGCATCGGCAGCCTTTCCGAGAACGACTTCAATCGAGCGGATCGAATCATCATTTCCGGGGATTGGCAGGTCAATCGTGTCAGGGTCGCTATCGGTATCGATCAAAGCAACGGTCGGTACGCCCATCCGTTTAGCTTCTTTGACAGCGATATGCTCTTTCTTGGGGTCGATAACAACAAGGGCATCGGGAAGGCGTTTCATTTCCCGAATCCCTTGCAAGTTACGGCGTATCTTGGCAAGTTCCCGTGTCAACGACGAGACCATCTTCTTCGAGAAGGTATGGACGTTGGCGTTCGGGGGAGCTTTGTGAATATCGAGTTTGCCGTTTTCGCCCATGAGACTGGTCATGTAAGCGTCCATGTCAATCCGGTTGGGATTGTCACCTGCGGCAAGCCACATGGCTTCGAGTTCTTCGAGGCGTTTGAGGCGGTTGCGAATCGTTCGGTAGTTGGTGAGAGTTCCTCCCAGCCATCGTTCAGAAACGTAAGGCATGCCGGCCCGTTTTGCTTCTTTCTCGACGATCTCTTTCGCTTGGCGTTTGGTTCCTACAAACAGAACCAAACCACCGCGAGCCGTTACTTGCGAAATGTAACGATGTCCGCGAAGTAACCCGCGAACCGTTTCTCGCAGGTCGATAATGTGAATGAGATTGCGTTTGCCGTAGATATACGGACGCATTTTGGGATTCCATCGAGACGCTCGGTGTCCGTAGTGAACACCTGCATCGAGCAGCTCCTTAACTTGAACAACGGCCACGCCGGTCCTCCTAAGTCGTTACGCAACAACCAAATACATAGCAACACCCCTCAAGGGTGAAAGATGCCCACCCAATCTGGTGGGGGAAGTAAGAAAAGGTAACCTATGAGAAGTAGACGCTTTTGCTAGGGGCAAAGGGCCGGTTTTGCGGATTTTTCTTTGCGTGAGATGGAACGATGGGAGGGGGAGGGTAATCCGAGTCTCCGAAGTGAAACCCCACTCGATCCCAGTATAAAGTTGGAGAATCCCGTAAAGCGCCTCGGACCCCGCAACGGTCGCCAGACCGTTGCGGGGTCTGAGGCGGACTAGCGGAAAACCCAGTTTTGTACCTAAATCTGTTGGCTCCGTCCGTCTTTGTCTTTTGGCCTTGTTTTGCTCAGGTTCTATACTCTGTAGTGGGTAGGCCCTCGGACCTTTTGCAAGAACACTTACCTTCCGTTACGCATGTATATTTTGGCGATTGATATTGGGACTTCGACCGTGAAATCTGCGATTCTGGATACCCAAACGGGTGATCCGGTTTCGGCGGTTTCCAAAGTCCCCTACGAGATGGATAGCCCCGTTGCGGATGCCTTCGAGGTTGCCCCCGAGGTGCTACGCGATGCGGCTTGGGCTGCGGCACGCGATGCCGTAAGCGCGTGTCCCAAAAATATCACGATCTCCGGTGTGGGCCTATCGTGTCTGATGCCTGCGTTGGTTTTGCTTGATAAGAATGATAAACCTCTAAGCCCGTGTTGGTTGCATTTGGATCGACGTTCACGTCCGCAAGCTCGGCGTATTTTGAAGGAGCATGGCGAAGCCTTTTTAGCTGAATGTGGCAATCGCCCATTACCCGGAGGGGTCTCGGCATTGTGCTACCTTGCCCAGATCGAAGCCGACCCAGCTTTGAAAAATCGGGTTGCCCATTACCTCCATGCCAACGGGTATTTGGGATTCCTTCTCACCGGCGAACGCTGTTTCGATGTCGCTAATGCCAGCTTTACAGGGTTATTCGGGACGATCACCAATCAACAATGGTCAGAGCGTTGGTGCGACGTTTTTGGGGTGAACCCTGCCACACTTTCACGGGTTGTCAGTGGCGATGAAACGATAGGCACACTCAAAAACGAGATCGCCCAATCGTGGGGATTACCGTTGGGACTCCCCGTAAAAATTGGCACTGCGGACACTTCGAGTGCGATGCTCTCTGCCAAAATGGGTCCGCGTGACCTTCTGCATTCGGTGGGTACGACGCAGGTTTTGGCGAGAATCGTTGATAAGCCCATCCCTGATGCAAGGCGACTGACACGGCTTTACGGAGTGGGTTCGCAGTTCGTTTACGTGGTGCATAATCCCGTTGGCGGAAGTGCATTAGGTTGGTTGCACGAGCTTTGCTTCAAGGATCAATCGAAAGAGAAATTCTTCTCTGAAACGGTTCAAAAAGTGATACCTACCATTGAAGAGACCGAAGTGATTCTTGATCCGCCATTCCTGGGGGGTGATCGTCTGGAGATCGACGCACGCCGAGCCGCTTTCCGCGAACTCTCCCTTTCCACCGACCGCGAAGGGTTACTTCGAGCGTTACTGCGTGCCATGCGAGATGGTCATCGCAGTGCGTTTCAGGCACTCGATTGGCCCGACGAGAAACCCGCCCGAATTATCCTCACGGGTGGCGGAGCCGAAATCATGCGAGAGCTTTTGCCCGAATATCAGAACGCCCCGATTGTGACAATCGAAGAAGGAGCGATGCGAGGCGTGGCGGAGTTGTGGAAAGATTAGTCGTCGTAGTCTTCACGTTCTTGACGGCGTCTGGGTTTCTCTTGAGCTTTACGCCATGCCTTGTATTGCGAACGTCCGACCAGCCCAAGAACGCCCGCAACGAGTAAACCGAAACCGCTTAGGGTATTGATTACTGATGCGATGATCATAATCGTCTGAAGTTGTTTATCAACCGGGGCAAAACGCGCCCCAACGAATACTAAGATTCCGCACGTGCCGTACAACAATGCGAAAATAAGTGAGCCGATTGAATTCCCCAAAGTATCTTTTGCTGTCCCCCGAGCCGTCTGAACACCCACCATAAGAAATATCAATCCAAAGATAAACCCGACCCCCATCGTGATATACCCAGATGTTGGGTTCGCATCGTTATTCTGATTGACTGCTTTATCTTGGATCACATTAAAGACGATGGTCAAAATGGTACTCGTCAGAATCAGAAGCCCCATCAATAGCCAAATGATCCCTGCTATCCTTACCGTCATGGGGAATGTCGGATTCGGTCTGCGATCTTCGTAGTCGTCGCGTTCGTCATCTTCGTATCGAGGCATGGAGGCTCCAATAGGGGGGGATAAGGAATAGTCACATCCGATACAGATCAGGGATGCTTGCACTGTTCTATCACTTGCGAAATCGTTGGCCACACTCGTCGGGGCTTTTCGGAATTGGTTTTCCGGTTGCTTGAATTCTCACGGGTTATGTGTACCCTTTTGGTGAACCCTTTGCGAGAAAATTATGGCTCTTTTTGGTCAACTAAATCCTCCGAATCGCCTGTTACTTGGCCCCGGTCCTTCCGATGCTCATCCTCGGGTGTTGGCATCGATGGCGACCCCGTTGCTTGGGCATCTCGATCCGTATTTTCTCGAATTGATGAACGAAACCCAACAGCTTTTGCGAGATACTTATCGCACGAAAAACCCGTTGACGTTTCCCATTCCCGCAACGGGAATGGCAGGGATGGAAACGTGCCTTGTGAACCTTGTGGAACCGGGCGATAAGGTCGTTGTCTGTGCCAAAGGTTTTTTCGGCACACGCATGATTGATGTGGCAGGACGGGCAGGGGCACAGGTCACCACCATCACGCAAGATTGGGGGAAAGTGTTCGACCTGAGTGTGATCCGTGAGACCTTACAAAAAGTGCGTCCGAAGGCATTGGGCATTGTCCATGCGGAGACCTCGACGGGTGCCCATCAACCGTTGCAGGAATTGGGTAAACTCTGCCAAGAGTTCGACACCCTTTTGATTGTCGATGCCGTAACCTCACTCGGTTGCGTTCCGGTTTTAATTGACGAGTGGGGAATCGATGCGGTTTACTCCTGTTCGCAAAAAGGTCTCGGATGCCCTCCGGGTTTATCGCCGATTTCGTTCTCAGCCAAAGCCGACGAGGTAATGTCAAAACGTAAGGCCAAAGTGCAAAGTTGGTATCTCGATCTTTCGATTCTCCGAACCTATTGGGGTTCGGATCGGGCCTATCACCACACTGCCCCAATCTCGATGATCTATGCCCTACGCGAAGGGTTGCGAATCGTCCAAGAAGAGGGTCTCGAAAACCGTTGGGCCCGTCATCAACGTAATCACGAAGCCCTCAAAGCCGGTTTACTTGCATTGGGCCTTGAATATACCGCCGACCCTAACCACCAACTCCCACAACTGAATGCCGTCAAAATTCCAACAGGTTTCGACGACCTCGCAATCCGCAAACGCCTTCTGACGGAATTCGGAATCGAGATCGGTGGCGGTCTGGGTGAGTTCAAAGGGAAGGCATGGCGTATCGGCCTGATGGGTTACAACAGCAAACCGGCTGCGGTGTTTCAGGTGCTCGCTGCCCTCGAGATTTGCCTGAAGGCAAACGGCGGAAAGGGTATCGCAGCCGCCGAAGCGGTGTACGCGGGGTGAGTTGGAATAGCGAGAAAAATAGAGGTGCGGTGAGTGAGCCTGCGTTTCTTCTCTCCCCTTGTGGGAGAGGAGAAGGGGTGAGGGGTAAAGTTATGGGGTTTAGCAGAACAGATACAAGAACCCAAAAAGGCCACGAGCCGGGAGCGTAAGCGACCGGAGTAGGTGCTATTTCGCTGAACTCCGGTCACTTACGTTCCCGGCTCGTGGCTTTTCTGGGAGAACCCAAAAGCTGACTGGAGCAACCGAGCTTTACCCCTCACCCCTGCCCTCTCCTCTCCCACAAGGGGAGAGGGGAAAGACAGGTCGAACCACTTCTATTTTTCTCGATGGTGTTGATATTTTTTTGAACCGAGAGAGAATCGTCATGGTCGATCCTTTTGCCGCGAAGCGTGCCCAAATGCGGGCCGAGTTCTTCGATAAGATGTTCCTACTCGGTGGGTTCATTGGTTCGACCGACACGTACAAGCGCACGATGTGGCATGCCGTGCCTGATATCGCAATCGAGCGGGCTTGCTATTCGTTGACCTTTCGGAAGGGGATTCCCGAAGAAGGGGCAGGCAAACGCCTGATTATGGCGGGTCACGAAGCCCTCTTAGCTCAGTGGTTTACCCGTCCATTGAAGAGGAGCGATATCGAGCTTGCCCGCAAATGGTACCGCGATCATTCTAACGTCAAAGCATTCCCCGAAGAGTTATGGGATGCGGTTTTGCAAACGCACACGGGTGAGGAGATTTATCTTCCCGTCGATGTCTGGGGTTTTGCAGGAGGGCAGACGTTTTTAGCGGGCGTGCCTGCGTTGATCTTCGAGGGGATGGGCGGGCTTATCTCGTATCTCGAACCCGCAATGTGTCGCTATTTTGTGCCGGTGATTCAAGCAACCAAAGCCCGTTTGATGAAGCAATCGACCCCACGCGATGCCGAGTTTGGGTTACGTTCGGCGCCTGTCGAAGTGTGTAATCTTATTTTGCTTCTGGCACGTTTTGTTGGAGGGGGCGGGAAGCTCACTAGCAACGACACCGCCGAGTTTATGTACCCCGAACTCTTCCAATCGATAGGGACTATCGGCCATGAGATGATGTGTGCGGCCCAATCGTTTGATCGCACCCTTGCTGATGCTGAATATGAGATGATGGATCGCTTTATCTCTCGCATGGGAACGGCATCGCTGTTGTGTGATTTAGTCGATGCGGAAACGGTTGGTCTGCAAAATGCCCTTCGGGTTATCAAGGCTCACCCTGAAACGTCGCGTGTGGGAATACGGGTCGATAGTGGTGATATTGCTTCTCAATGTGTCCTCTATTACGAGCGAATGAAAAGTGCAGGGATAACCCCTCGTACTATCGTCTTTGAAGATGAGGTCACTCCCGAAGGTGTCCGTAAGGTTTACGATTTCTTCCGTGAAAAGACGGGTGAAGAACCAACGATGCTCTTCCCCGGTGCGGGCGGGTACTGGTGGCGTACTGTGCATCGCGATACCGTATCAGCAGCCTTCAAGCGTACCGCAACAGGGAATCGACCAAACGTGAAATTCTCGAACTCGCCGGGCAAGGAATCGATTGGCGGATACTTGCGAGTGTACGGCAAAGGGGATACTCTAATCGTTGCTGAATCCTCTGAAAATATCTCTGGTGAACCGCTTTTCGTGAAGCTGGTCGATCAAGGGCGTATCGTCTGGAACGAATCGTTTGAGAAGCAAGCTGCCCGTGCCGATAAAACTTGGGAACAGTACACACGCTGGGAACTTTCGCCGGTGGTGGCTCAAACGATGGCGAAATTTAACGCGATGCGAGAGGCCGAAGTAAAAGCTGCCCGCAACGAATTGCAAACATAACGAGGGATCGTATGGCCAGTTATCGGGGGCATTTGGCGTTTGCGTCGGGGTTAGGTTTTATTTATGGGGGTGTGGGTGCGAGTGCCCTTTACATGCCTCCGGCCCTTGCAATTCTTGGGGCGGGCGTCGTCACGATTGGCGGATTGCTCCCCGATCTCGATTCGGATTCCGGCGTTCCAGTACGTGAGCTTTTCGGGTTGATGTCGGCGCTTGTCCCATTGATTATGATGCCCCGTTTATTGAGCCTCAACCTTCCACCCGAAGAAGTCATTTTGTGGTTAGCCCTAATGTACGTCGGCATACGCTACGGCCTTTCCAAGATATTCAAACGGCTGACGGTCCATCGTGGAATGTTCCATTCCATCCCTGCGATGCTGATTGCGGGTTTAGCAATGTTTCTGGCGTATGATGCGAAAGTTCTCTCTCAACGAGCCTTTATTGCAGTGGGTACGATGGTCGGATTTTTATCGCACTTAGTCCTAGATGAAGCCTACAGCGTGGACTTCCGAGGGGTGACGATCAAGCTCAACAAATACGCAGGCAGTGCTGTGAAATTCTTCTCGCCAAGTATCATCGGAACCCTCTCGACGTACATCATACTCGGCGGGCTGATTTATTTAGCATGGCGTGATTTATTCGGGCATTGAGGGCGGGAATGGGGTGTTTGATTCTTGAGGGGTGTTCACCATAGATCGCCCCGCCCCCCTCGCCGAATGCGTTGCATTCATCTTGGGACAGGCGGGGCTCCTCATTACCGGGTCGTAACCCTGAAGCATTTTTTGACCTTGTGATTTTTTCTTCCTTCATCTGCCTTTTGTTTTATCTGTGTTCATCTGCGTCTATCTGTGGCTAACTCTTCTTGTCTTCTCTGCGTCTTTGTGCCCTCTGCGTAAATGCCTTTTTGACTTCTGCCGGAATTTTTACCAGACCCTATCAAACTCGCTCTCTCTACCCTTTACCTTTGATGTTTGCTAAAATGATGTTAGCGACTATTCTGACAGACCTTTTGAAGGAACGACATACTCATGCAGCCGGAGCGGACTTGGAATCTGACCTCGAACCCGGCTTGGCGTGTTTTCACCGACACCGATCAATTTGGCTACATGCTCCTTATCGGGGCTGCAATCCTCTTAATTGTGCTAACCGTTTGGACCTACCTCGGTTCGGTGAATACGACCCCTCGGCGTTTAACGATCCTAATTGTGTTACGGTTATTGGCTCTTCTTATTGCGGTCTTAACCACCTTACGGCCTTCGGCATCGGTATTTGAAATTCCTCGCGAACCCTCGACACTTATCATCGTGATTGATTCTTCCGAGAGTATGTCCGTAAACGATGAGGCGAATTACACCCGTTGGGAAGTCGTGCAGAAGGTCCTTTCGCAATCTCAAACGCTCATGCAGCAATTGAAGGACGAGCAACAAGTCACTATCTACCAATACCACTTTAACCGCGACTTCGATGCCAACCGTGACAGCCTTACCCCAGAGGTTAAACCCGATGGCAAGGCCACCGATTTTGGAACAATGCTTTCGGGAATCTATGCCGCCCATCAAGGCGAGAAACGCTTACGGGGATTGGTGATCTTTTCGGATGGACGAGATAACAAACAGTCGTCGTCGAAGTTACCCCTTGTCGAAGCGTCGAAGTTCCGCAGTATTGGTTGCCCAATCTACACGTTTGCTGTCGGTTCCGTTTCGACAGGGGGAACACAAAAAGATATTGGCTTTACCAGCATTGCCCCAAATCCTTCACCCGTTGCAATTAAAGCTCCGCTCAAAATTACGGCGAAACTTAATGCTCCGGGCTTTATCAACTACCCTGCCAAGATTCGCCTCAAGATCGATAATCAAGATATTCGGATTGAGACCTTTCGTTTAACCAAAGAGAACGATAACGAAATTGAATTTGAGACCAAAGCCCCTGAAAAGCCGGGCGAAGTGAAGGTCCGTCTTGAACTTGTCGATCCTCCCGAAAATCAATCCACAACCTTGAACGATGCCATTGAAACCTATTTGAATGTCACAAAGGAAGGGGTACGGGTCTTAGTTCTGGGTAAAGACGGCTTCGAGTTGCAAGCGATGCGGCGTGCCCTTGCCCGTGACAAGCGATTCGATGTTGTCGAAGCGATTCGCGTAACCGAATCGGCAGCGACACCCGAAGAGGCAAAGGCTTTCGATCTTCGTGAGCAACGCTACGACGTGATTATTCTGGGCGATGTCACCGCAGCTTCACTTACCGCCATTCGTCCAACGATGCTCGAAGAGATACGCGACCTTGTCAAGAAACAAGGCATCGGCTTGGTGATGACGGGCGGAGCGTATACTTTTGGTGGAACGGCAGGGATATCAGGAAGCAAGGGTTACAAAGGCACGCCGATAGACGAGCTTCTCCCCGTGCTCGTTCCCGCAAGCCCCGTCGATCCCGTGAACGAACGGGTCAGCATGACCCCAACGGAAGAGGGGTTACAGCATTTCTTGATGCGACTCGATCCCGACCGTGCCAAGAATAAAGCGAATTGGGATTTGCTTAACGGGGTCGATCCCGAAAAGGCATTGGGTGGGCCGACAAGGTTACCCGGACGCACAGTGCTTGGGGAAGCCCGTCCGGGTGTGACGGTCTACGCACGGGCGGACAATGCTCAGACGGGTGCCCCTTTATTAGTCGGTCATGAAGTTGGGGCGGGGCGGGTGTTAGCTTTCGGGGCATCGGAAACCTATTTTTGGACACGCCCTTTTCCTGACCCCGCAGATCGCCTCAAGACTTTTAACTTGCATTCACGATTCTGGCGTCAATTGGTCCTTTGGCTTGCCAAGCAAGACGAGACCGAAGGTGCAGCGTACATCCGTCCCGAGTTTCGTCGCATGGTCTCAGGCTCTGCCCAGCGTTTGACAATGGGCTTGAAGGACAAACGCGGGACCGAAATTCCCGACGCCGATTTGCGATATCAAGTTCTTGCACCCGGCGAAAATGCCGATAAAAACAAAGCCCAACGCCCAACCCGTGATGAGAAAGGAATCGGGAGAGTGAGCTACGAAGCCAAGACCCCCGGCGAGTATCGAGTTATCGTTTGGGGTGAAGGTAAAGACCCTGTCGATGGTTCTGCGGTCACGGGTGACGCCTCGGCTAACTATCTGGTGTTTCCCGAAATATCAGACGAGATGCTACGCACCGCAGCCAACCCCGATTTCTTACTCGCACTCGAAAATACGGCTAATGGAACCTCGCTTGACACGGTTCGTCGGGCAGATCGCTTCCCAAGTTTCCTGAAAGAGTTGGTCGATACCCCCCTGCAATTGGCAGCCCCAAAATCGACCCCCTACCCCGACTGGCGACGCGATAAATCACGGGTCTTCCTACCGATAGTGCTTATTATCTTTGTGGCTCTGTTAGGTCTCGAATGGGGCCTACGAAGGGCATGGGGGATGGTCTAAAAATAGTTGATAGTGGACAGTTGATAGTGGACAGTGAAAACAAAAAAGCGAGCCGGGAACGTAAGTGACCAGTGTGTTTTGTCTTCATTGTCCACTATCAACTGTCCACTATCAACTATCAACGGAGTTGTGAATGCGTCGAATTGCAGTTATTTTTTCTCTGGGGATTGTCACGCTGCTTTTTGCTCAGGAGCAAGGCTTGCTCAAAGCCCCGTTGCCTGAGTTTCAGATCGAGGATTCCGATGGTGTGACACACAAAGGGGTTTTGCAAACACCTTTGATTCGATTAAGCACCACAACAGGGGCTATCGAAGTCAAAGCCGATTCTCTCAAACGACTCACGCCACACGTTGGCGAAACGGCTCCGAGCGATAGTGCCGAGTTACCCGATCATCACATCGTTCGCGGTAAGATTGAAACGCCAAGCCTTGATCTGTTGGTCGAGGGTCAAACGAAGAATTTCCCCATCAGCCAAATACGCGAAGCCAAATCGCTCGTCAAAAAGGAAATGGGCTTTTGGGCGTTGGCACTTGGCCTTCTCACGCTGACAATCATGGAGATTGTGCTGGGTATCGATAACGTCATCTTCCTTGCCATCGTTGCAGGGAAGCTGCCACCCGAACAGCAACCGAAAGCCCGTCGCATTGGCTTGATACTTGCACTTGGAACCCGTTTGCTGTTACTGTTCTCGCTGACGTGGTTGCTCGGCTTAACCAAACCTCTCTTTGTGCTTCCGGCCTTCCCCTTTCTCGAAGACCTTGAAGCCCGCGAGATTTCCCTACGCGATTTAATCCTCGGGGTCGGGGGGCTTTTCTTGATTTACAAATCGGTCAAAGAGATTCACGAAAAGGTCGAATCCGCCAGCGAAGATCATAATCCCAAGCCGAAAAAAGCAGCGACCTTCGGCAGTGTGTTGATTCAAATTGCCATTCTCGATCTGGTCTTTTCGCTGGACTCGGTCATCACCGCAGTGGGTATGGTGAGCAATATCTGGATCATGGTTACTGCTATGCTACTTTCGATGGTTGTCATGTTAATTTTCGCAGGGCCGATTAGTGATTTCGTCGCCAAACGCCCGACAGTAAAAGTGCTGGCACTTGCGTTTTTGATCTTGATCGGCGTGATGCTGGTTGCAGAATCCTTGGGCCAACACCTCGATAAGGGCTATATTTATTTTGCTATGACCTTTGCCGTCGTGGTTGAATTCGTCAACCAAAAGGTCGGCCGAAAAACGCCTAAACCGGCGTAAGGCGTAGCTATCAACTCTTCTTGAGACCAAATCGCCACACGCTGACCCATCGGCTTATGGACATCACGACAAGACTCAACACCGACCCCATCACGAAGAGTGTGAGAATCAAGTTCAAAGGCGTGAGTTGGGGCTGGCCGTTAGGCAACTTGGTGGTTGCCATGATCGTACCGGCACTCATGGTCGTTGTGCAGACGAAAATCATCGGAAGGATGGTAACCCATGCGTAGCGACCCTTTCCGGCATTGACTAAATACGTCGTCACAAGGGAAAGGGCCAGCACTGCAAGCATTTGGTTTGCCATCCCAAACATCGGCCAGATTGTGCTAATTTGTCCCGACCAGACTAACCCACCCCAACCGAAGGTCACTAACGCAGTTGCTAGGAATGCTCCGGGTAACCAGTTGGATTGAGCAAATTTCGGATGCACTTTCCCTAGCGTTTCTTGGAAGAGGTAACGGGCGATTCGCGTTCCTGCATCAATCGTTGTTAGAATAAACAACGCTTCAAACATAATCGCGAAGTGATACCAATACTTCATCCACGAAAGAACTTTCTCGTCGGCGAATTGGAACGCCTGCGTGAATATCATCGCCATGCTGACCGCAAGGGTAACAGCACCGCCAGAACGTCCGCGTAACGATTCACCGCCGACGGCTTCTTCCGCTTCCGCAAGGTTGAG